>Ga0302324_100011472_pt1 | contig 18168 bp, 16 predicted proteins | sample Palsa_T0_1_FD_201949 | JGI IMG/M metagenome (GOLD analysis project Ga0302324, IMG submission 201949) | Peat permafrost microbial communities from Stordalen Mire near Abisko, Sweden - Palsa_T0_1 | ecosystem: Environmental > Terrestrial > Soil > Palsa > Peat permafrost | place: Sweden: Abisko... | reverse complement strand
CGCTGCTCGTCGCGTCGTCGAAGGCCGACGTCGGAAAGGTGATCAGCTTTTCGAAGGTCTCGGGCTCGATCACGAACGCCTCCCCTGGCGATCCGGCAATGAGCCCGACCGACTGCGGCACGGAATCCAGCGTGACCTGGACGTGCGCCAGCGTGTCGAGGTTCAGCCGCGCCAGCAGCGACTGGCCCGATTCCACGAAGTAGACCTGGTCTCCCGGGGCGTCGAAGGCATACGCCGAGAGGCTGCCCGCGAGCAAAAGCGGCGTCGCCGTGAGGCGCGGTCCGAGCGAGTCCTTGCCGATGTCGATGACCACCAGCTCGGCACCATCGGGCCCGGCGACGGCGGCGATGGCGGTATTGCCGTTTGGCGCGGGCGCGATGAGGGACGCCGGGCCGTCGAGGGTCAGGGTGGTGACCGCTCCCGCCGACGGATCCCAGGCCGTCACGGTGCTCTGGTCGTCTCCGGCCACGAGCGTGAGCCCGCTTCCCGCCGGCATCAGCTGGGTCGCGCCGCTCGCGATGGCGGCGCTGACCTGGTTTTGGGCCACGCCGCTCGCGTCCAGCTGCACGGCGTTGCTCCCATACAGCGCTTGAACGCTCGACGGCGGAGGCTCGCCGAGCGGCAAGGCGATGTCGACGAGCCCCGTGCCTCCCGACAGGAAATTGATGGCGCCGGTCATGTTGCCGGAGCCGGTGGTGATCGAGACGGCAATCACGTCGTCGGACTGGGCGGCCAGCACATAGAGATAGCCCGCCCCATTCACGAAGGACGAGAAGAGCGCCTTCAGCGGTGAAACTGCCGGGCCGCCGTTGACGCGCACCGGGACCGTGAGCACGTCGGCCTGGCCTCCATCGCCGGCCGCCGTGACGCTTCCGAGGTCGACCACCGCGATCCCCTTGTCGAAGAGGACGGCCGCGAGCTGTGTCCCTCCCTCGCCGGGGATCGCGAACGCCACGCCCGTGGGCGCCGGGCTGTCGGTCCCGAGCGCCACCGACTGCGCGGCGTGGCTCGAGAGGTCGACCACCACGATCTCGTTCGGATTGAGGATGCCGACCGAGGACGTCGAGGCCGCGGCGCTGTAGGTCAAGAGCGCAAAGTGTCCGTCCGGACTCACGCTGATGACGTCCGGTCCCGCCGGGAGTGCCACGTTGGCCTGCGTGCCGAGCGCGGTGCCGCTGACCCCCACCAGCGTGAGCCCAGGGTTCGTCGCGTCTCCGGTGGCGACGAGCGCCACGGTGCCGTCGGGGGTGAGGGTGAGGTTGCGCGGGCTCGCGGGCAGATTGATCGCCGATGGCGCCTGGCCCGGCGGCACGATGATGAGCGTGTGGTCACTCGCATTGAGCGCGACCACGCTGCCGTTCGCGCCGAACGGTCCCTCGGCCTCGAAGGCTTGGTCGTACAGCCCATTGCGACCGCCGCAGGCGACGGTCAGAGCGACGACGAAAAAGAAAAGACAACGCGCGCTTGGGGGCGTCATTGGTCGATCTGGGAGTTGAGCTCGAAGCCGGTCACGGTCTCGAGGGTTTCGGCGTCGAGGTTGAGAAAGCTGATACGGCCGCCGGCGAAGATCTGGGTCACGAAGACGCGCCGGGGCGAGCTGACGCCGGTCTGGACGGGAAACCCGCCGAGCCACTCGGGGGCCGAGGGCAGGGTGAAGCTCTGGGCGATGAGCTGCGTCAGGTCGAGCGAATCGACGCCGTAGATCAGATTCGTGTCGTCGCGCAGCGCCACCGCGGCGGCATCGCCCTGGGGAACGAACGCGAAGGCCGAGATGGGCACGCCGTTGGTGCGGGTGAGCTGTGCCACGGCCGTCCCGAGGTCGAACATCGAGAAGCCCGTGTCCTCGGCGACGGCCAGCTCGTACGGGTCGGTGGTGGCGGGATTGGCCTGCGGCCGATGCACGATGATCGCCGTCTTGCCGTTGGGCGAGATCCCGACCGCCTGGACGAGCTTCAGGAGCGCATCGGGGTAAGGCGTGACCAATCCGCTGTTCAGGTCCAGCCGCGCGATCTCGTTGGTGTCGGTGGCGTTGGTGAACAGGATGCCGAACGGACCGGTGACGGGGTCGTCGACCGGCGAGAGCGCGATCTGGCCGGCGTTGAAGCCGCCGAGATCGAGAGGCGTCGGAAGACCGCCGTCGACGTCGGCCAGGTCGCCCGGCAGGTCGATGAGCTGCACCTTGGCGGTGGCGCGCAGCACGGCAACGGCGACCGCGCCGCTGGGCTCGACCTCGAGGTCGGTCGGGATGTCGGAGAGGCTCAGCTGCGAGATCGCCCAGCCGTCGACGTCGACGACCGTGATGCTGGGGTCGGTGAAGCTCTGGATGAGGATGAAGTGGCCGTCGGAGGTTGCCACCACGCCTCGATCGCCGAAGTCCGCGACGGCCGACTCCGGAAGCGAAAGGCGTGGCGGAAGCGGTGGCGGGCCAGATGCGGCGAGCGCGATCTGCGAGACCGAGTCCTTTGCCACGACCACCGCCGAGGTGGCAGCGCCGTCCACGACCCGGAAGAAGACGTTGCTGACGCGGTAGCCGACGGCGCGATCGTAGGTGACCGGCATGCCGCCGCCTGGCGGCTGTAGCTGGACCACGGTGGCGATCCCCTCCGCGCCCTCGTCGGGTTCGGTGTCCGGATCGGTCGAGGCGACGGCCCAGGCGCCGTCGGGAGAGAGGTTCAGGACGTCCTGCTGTCGATCGAACGGGACGTTCTCGAGAGACGTGGGACCGCCGTTGGTCGCGTCGAGAACTTGCAGCATGGAGCGGCCGGGATTCAGGACGAAGGCGCGATCGACGTTGGGCTGGGCCTCCACGACGGACGGCGCGCCTCCGATCGGGATGGCCTCGATCGAGAGGTCGCTGAAGCTCACGCGAACGATGAGGCCGTCCGCTGCATCGAGCGTGAAGATGTAGTGCGGCGTGGCCGCGGGCGGCGGACCGGCGACCGCCTGCTTCGTCTCGGGCGGCTCATTGTCCGCCGGCGAGACGCATGTGCCGTTGTTGCAGATGAGCCCCGAAGGGCAGTCCGCCGTGCTCCCGCAAGCCAAGCTGCCGCCGCCGCCGGTGCCCAAGCCGGGGTAGCCGCCAGCGGCGTCGAGAGAAGCGCTCGAGCACGCGCCGGAAAAGAAGTAAAAGAAGAGAGGAAGAACCCCTGCAGCCGCACGAGCATTCGTCACGCCGCACCTCCCAAGGGTTGGAACTCAGTGCAAGAACTGCACCTAACATAAGCGCCCGAATTGTCTAGGGAGCGTGTGTGAGCAAGCTCACAGGCGCGACACTTGCGTCGCGGTTTGGCCGCGATGCATCGCTCGGACGAGAGTGGTCGCTACTGGCAGCCAAGAAGATAGACCGCGATCTGTGCCTGGCTCGACACGGCGAGGAGAAGGCTGCCGTCGGCGCTCGGCGCGACCGCCATGCTGGTGATCGTCGAGCTGAAACCTTCGAGCGTGAATGTTTCGCTGGTACCTGCCATGAGGCTTCCATCAAAGGATTGCTCAGCAAAGAGCATCGATCCGGCGCCGGTCATTGCCAGATAGCCGAAGCCTGAGGAACAAGTGGCGGCCGCCATCGGCCAGACCGGGGGCGCACTCGACTGGATCGGGATCGCCCCGATGATTCCGGCATCGGCTGTCCAGACGATCCCTCGGAGCGACGAATCTTCTAGCTCGACAGCAGCAACCGTGTGTGTGGTTGAGCTCGCCGCCGCCGCGAAGAGTCCGGTCGGCGAAAACGCGGGGTCAACATCGAAGTAAACCGGCGTGCTGTCGAGATAGCCTGGGGAAGGAGCGTCCGCATAGAGCAGCGGAATGAGCAATAAGCCTGCGCTGGTCGAGGGGGAATAGTTTGGATTGATGTCGGCGCTCTGGAGGAGAAGTCCATCCAGGTTCTCCGAAAGTGCAACCGTCGCGAAGGGGCCGGAGCTCCAAAAATCCTCCGGCCCACCCAGGGAAATACCCCAGTCCATGCCGTACCACCAAACTCCATCGCGGGTGAACAACTGGGTCACTCGATCCGTCCGGTTGAACACCAGCTGAGGAACGGTGTCGCAATTCGAGTAGCTGCCTTGAGGGTCATCTCCGATTTCAGCCAGCGTTGCACACGTGACGGTCGGGCCCTCGGGGATGTGGTCGCATCCGGCATAGGGATTTGAGCTCGAGCCAAAGGCCTCCCAACAGAGCCCGGTTCTGTTCCCGAAATCGGAAACCGACAGGTTCGGAGAGGACGCGATGGCGATGCTCTGACCCCCGTCAATCATGACACCCGCCGATGCGACCGCCACCAACTGTGGACCGAGGAGTGTGCCGCCAGCGCCTGAGAGGCTCATCACGAAAATGTCAAACTGCCCGCCGTCTCCTCGTGAATAGACCAGCCTTGCTCCCGGATCCCCGGTGTGGCTGGAGCCGCCGGCAATCGAAACCGGTCCGAAGATCTCGCCTTCGCCGGCGTCGAGAAAGTAGGTGGGCGGCAGGATCGATCCGGCACTCGTCCCGCTTTGGGTCCCGGTGGTGCTGCCCGTGGTGCCCGCCCCGCCGGTCGTCCCGGTGTTGCCGCTCGTTCTGGCCCCGCTGGTGCGGCCGCTCGCGGCTGACGTCGTGCCGGTGCTGCTCTCCCCAGCGCTCGTGGAAGCCCCTGCACCTCTCGTGGAAGCCGCTGCGCTTGTCGAGCCCTCGCCGCTTGTCCCCGATTCGGGCCCGATGCCGGGGACGATCGTCAAGCAGCACCCGACAAGAGGGAGAAGACCGGCGAAGACGGCGAGCCTGGAGGCCAGCACCGACAGGAGTGGACCATGGCTGCATCGCAGCGGCAACCCGGCGACGCCCACCGGGCGGACTCATCGGGATCGAAGGACTTTGGTGACGGACGTCCAACGGCGTCGCGCGATGTTGCTCGACGGGGCGCTCCGGCGGTCGTGGCGACCACTTGCATCCCTTGAGGAACGCGCTCAAGCTCACGGCGATGAGCCCATTCGTCGAATGCAATGGGTGCGGTGGCCTGAAGCGCCCGGAAAGCGCGCGCTGTCCACACTGCCGGCGGCGGGTCTCGAGGAACAACCCAGTGAAGCGCGTCCTGGCGCTGCTGGGCTTCGGAACGTTGGCAGCCTGTCTTCAGATTTCCGGGGACCAGGAGGGCGGAACGACCGGAACAGCCATCTACAGCACCGACGCCTATGGGCTGCCACCATTTAGGGACGCCGGACCGCAGGACATTCGTGACGGTGGGAAGCCGGACTAGTCGGGTCGAAAGTGGCTGACGCCCTTCGCAGGCTGAGCGTCCTCGAAGCGCCGCATCCCGCCTACGTGGTCTGGGAGCTCACGCTGCGCTGTGACCAGCACTGCACCCACTGCGGCTCGCGGGCTGGCGATGAACGATCGAATGAGCTGTCCACCGCCGAGGCGCTCGACGTCGTCCGACAGCTCTCGGCCATGGGGACGCGCGAGGTCACGCTCATCGGCGGCGAGGCCTATCTGCACCCGGGCTTCCTGGAGGTCATCGCGGCGGTCAAGAAGGCCGGCATTCGCTGTACGATGACGACCGGCGGCAAGGGCGTCACGCGAGAGCTGGCCGAGCAGGTCGCGGCCGCGGGTCTCTTCGGCGCCTCGGTGAGCGTCGATGGCCTCGAAGCGACCCATGATCTGATTCGGGCCGTTCCGGGAAGCTTCGCGGCCGCCACCGCCGCCCTCGAACACCTCCGCGCGGCCGGGATCCGCACCGCCTCCAACACCACCCTCAACCGCCTCAACGCTCACGAGCTCGAGGAGGTCTACGAGCACCTCAAACTGCATGGCATCGAGAGCTGGCAGGTCCAGATCACCGCCGCGCTGGGCCGGGCCGCCGACCGGCCCGAGATGTTGCTGCAGCCCTGGGACCTGCTCGACATCGTGCCGAGGGTGGCGAAGCTCAAGGTGCGGGGCTTCGAGGACGGCATCGCGCTCATGCCCGCCAACAACCTGGGCTACTTCGGGGTTGAGGAGACGTTGCTGCGCTCGATGGAGAAGGGCGGGCGCGATCATTTCCAGGGCTGCCAGGCCGGCCGCTTCTCCATGGGCATCGAATCCGATGGCGCAGTGAAGGGCTGCCCGTCGCTGCAGACCAGCCACTACGTCGGTGGCCATGTGCGCGAAAGCTCGCTGCGAGCCATCTGGGACAGCGCGCCGGAGCTTGCCTTTGCGCGCCAGCGGACGGCGGACGACCTGTGGGGCTTTTGTCGGAGCTGCGAATTTGCAGAGGTGTGTCGCGGCGGGTGCACTTTCACGGCTCACGCGCTCTTCGGCCGACCCGGCAACAATCCCTACTGCCACTACCGCGCGAAAACGCTTGCTCGCCGCGGATTGCGGGAGCGGCTCGTTCCCCGGGAGCGCGCCCCCGGCCTGCCCTTCGACAACGGCCGCTTCGAGATCGTCCTCGAGCGGCTCGAGGCTGGCGATCCTGAGCCCGAGAGGCCGGCGCGGCTGCTGAAGATTTGGGCGGGCTGACTGCCGTCACGAGATTGGCCCGAGCGCGGTGCAGATCTTCATGCCGACGCCGACGTCTTACAGCGCGAAAGCGCCGTGGTGACGGACGTCCAAGGAAAACGCCGTGGGGATGCCCTTGGGTGCCCTGGTGTGGTGCCCCGGTGACGGACGTCCAGAAGGCAACCGTCTGATTTCATGGAAGATTCAAGAGGTTGAAACGCTTCTCTAGGGTTCCTCCGTCACCGCGATCTGTTCCCTCCGTCACCGCGATCTGTTCCGCGATCTGTTTCAACCCAAGCATGCCCCAACGCGTGCTGGGGGCGAGGCATGGCCCTAGTCATAACTTGAGTTTGTATTGACAACGCACGATAAGAGTTGACTTTATCAATCTATCGATTAATGATATTGAAGATGAGCGGTCCAACGATGAACTGGGAGAAGCTGACCGCCCTGACCCGGGGCGCCCTCTTTACAGTCGAGCGGGTTCGCATGGTCGAATCCCAAGTGGCGGTGGAAGGTGCCTTCGAGCTCCCCCCGCTGGCGCAGCTCTCCATGGAGGACCAGGTCTTCGTGGCTGCCTTTGTCCGCAGTCACGGGTCCATCAAGGAGATGGAGCGGCTCTTCGGGGTGAGCTACCCCACCATCAAGAACCGGCTGGCGCGCCTCACGGAGGCCCTCGGTCCCACCGTGGCCGTCGACACCAATCCAGGCCCCCATCCCTCCGACGTCCTCGACCGCCTCGAGCGGGGCGAGATCACGGCCGCGGAAGCGGCGGAGCTCCTGGCCAGATGACCTTCCCCCCCAGCTTCGTGCGGCTCGAACACGGTCGGCACTGCTTCTGGATCCCGATCTTTCTTCTCTGGCCGCTCCTGCTCCTCGCGTGGCTGCTCGCCGGCCTCTGTGCCGCGGTCGCCCTGCTCGTGTTTTCACCGCGAGGACTGCCGCTGATCCTCGACTTCTGGGGCGGCCTGGCGCGCGTGTTCTGCGAGCTGCGCGGCACCCGCGTCGCCGTCCGGGCCCCCGGGGCCGATTTCGATCTCACCGTCTACTGAAAAGGAGAAACACCATGAACGAAGAACGCCACCGCATCCTCGACATGCTCGCCGCCGGAAAGGTCTCAGTCGCCGACGCCGACAAGCTCCTCGCCGCCTTGGGCGAGCCACGCGCCGCCGCGCCTGCCGCCCAGGGCACCAGGGACCCCAAGTTCCTGCGCGTCGAGGTGGAGGGCTACCTTGACCCCACGATGCCGGGCGGCAAGGTCAACGTCCGCGTGCCATTCAACCTGCTGCGGGCGGGCGTCAAACTGGCAGCGCTGTTGCCGGCCGGCGTGGGCGACCAGATCAACAAGGCGCTCAAGCAGAACGGCATGGACATCGACGTCACCAAGGTGAAGACCGAGGACCTGGAGGGCATCGTCGAGCAGCTCGGCGAGATGACCGTCGAGGTCGACGGCCCGAAGGGCGAGCGGGTGCGGGTCTTCTGTGAGTAGCCGGCTTCGGGCTCAGCGCGCCTTGCTCTGCCCGACCTCGATCAAATACCCGTCCGGATCGCGGATGTAGCAGCGGAACTCGGTCTCGCGCTCCTGCGGCGGGGTGATGAACTGCGCACCCTTGGCCTTCCAGTCGCGGTAGCACTGCTGGATGTCGGCCACCCGCAGGTTCATGAACGAGCTGGTCTTGCGGGGGTCGGTGGGCGCCTCGAGCACGACCTCGGGCTTGTCCGAGGTGGGGCCGCCGCCCAGGTTGATGATGAGCCAGCTGTTGGCGAGCTTCACGACGCAGGGTTCGCTGTCCTGTACGATCGTACCGCCGAACACGTCGCGGTAGAAGGCGGTCGAGCGGCGCAGATCGCGGCTGGTGATGAAGAGGGTGACGACGAAGCCCTCGCTGGGCGCGGGATGTTCCATGGGTGCGGCGGGCATGTGGGACTCCTCGTCATGGCGAGCGGCAGGTGAACGTCAGGTCGACCGACGTGTCGCACCATGCGCCGGGGCCGGCGTCGGAGCAATCCGAATCCGATAGGCAGCCGAGGATCCAGCTTACCCCACCGGCGAGGCCATCGGGCGCTCGGGCGGCTTGCTGCCGACGGCTGTCAGCAGAACCCCACAGAGCACCAGCGCGGCACCGATCCAAGACCCTGGCTGAGCGGTCTTCTCGCCGAGCAACCGGTCGACGCCCAATGCCCCAGCGGGCTCGATGAAGAGCATGGTCGAGAGCACGCTGAGGGACAGCACGCGCAGCAGGTGGTTGAAGAGGGACCAGGCGATGGCCGATCCCACCAGCGCCAGGTAGAGCAGCGCGGTCCAGGGCGCGAGTGCCGACGGCAAGCTCGGTCGGCCCTCGAAGAGCAGCGCGCCGAGCAGGAGAAACAGCGCCGTCCAGCCCAGGAAACCGCGGGTCGCGGCCACGCTGGAGAAGCCTTGGTCGCTGGCGCGCCGGAGGAGGACGCTGTAGGTCGGCCATAGAATGGCTGCGGCGAAGAGGACCTCGAGCATCGCCAGGGCGGTCGCGTGCGAGTTGGTGAGCCCCGACCAGAACAGGAAGACAACGCCGGAGAAGCCCCCGGCGAGGCCCGCGACCTTCCGCAAGGAGATCCGCTCGTAGCCGAGCGCCGCGGCGGCGGCCAAAACGAAGAAGGGGTTCGTCGCGCCGAGCACCGCAGCAGTACCTCCGGCGATGTGCCGCTCTGCGACATAGATGAGGGCGTAGGAGGCCGCGTTGGCGAGCCCCGCCAGCGGCATCAGCCAGCCCAGCGGCCGGCGGTCGACGCGATTGCGTAAGGAGATGAGCCAGAGAATGGCCGATGCGATGGCGAACCGGATCGCCGCCGCCCAGAGCGGCGTGAAACCCGTCTCGCACACGCGTATTGCCGCCCAGGTGGTCGACCAGATGAGGCACAAGAGAGCGAAGAAGAGCGCGGCCACCCGCGGCTTCTAGCACGGCCGGATGGCGCGGCCGCGCGCCTCACTTGCCCGCCGCCGCCTCGGGCACCGCCAGTGCATGTGCAAAGAATCGGACCGCACGGACGGTTCCCCAGGCCTGCGGGTGCTGATCGAAGCCAACCGCCAGCGTGGCGCTCTGGTAGTTGTGCTTCCCAGCCTGGGTGATCTGCGGACCATCGGCTTCGAGCTCGGCCGCGGTCTTCACGTCGGGGCGCACGATGGCGATGTGCCCGTGGTGGCCCTCTTTCATCGCCCGGTAGACTGCGAGCACCCATTCACCCCGATTGGCGCGTTGCTGGGCTTCGAGCGGGGTTGCCACCGGTACCCAGCCGTTCGAACGACCGGCTTCACCCAGCAGCCAGTCGAACTGGGCATTGGCGAGCTGGTGGTCGAGGTGCTCCGGCGGTCTCAGCAGTGGGACCTGCATCCGCTCCGCAAGCGATGCGACGAAGGTGCTGCAGTGCGTGGCGTGCTCCGGGTGCCGCTCGACCTTGCCGTCGGGTTCACCGGATCTCCAATCCACATGCACCCCGGCAAGCCAGTGATGGGCGACGTCAGCTCGATCCAGCATCTGGAGCAGCCGCTGTCCAGCCGGTGAGATCCGCGCCTCGTCTCCCGGCGGCTCGGCGGAAAGGGCAGCGCGAGCAACGGCAGCGCCAGGAGAGCGTTAGCGACCATCGCTCGTCCTATGCCACCTTTCGGGAAGATTCCAATCGTGAAAGGTTGTCGGCCGTGTTTGGCTGGTTCAAGCGTCGGCGCCGGGCCGCAATCCGGCAGCGCCCGTTCCCGCCCGCGTGGCTGGCGATCATCGAGAAGAACGTGCCATACGCGGCGCATCTGCCGGTCGCGGATCGCGCCGAGCTCGCCGGCCAGGTTCAGGTGTTCCTGGCCGAGAAGCGGTTCGAGGGCTGCGCGGGCCTGCCGATCACCGACGAGATCCGGGTCACGATCGCGGCGCACGCTTGCATCCTGCTGCTCCATCGCCAGACCGACGACTACCCCGATCTCATGTCGATCCTGGTCTACCCGAGCACCTATCTGGTGCCGGGCGGGAGAGTCGGGCCGGGGCTGATTGCCGACGAGCCCGAAGCGCGGCTGGGGGAGTCATGGACCCACGACGTCGTCGTGCTGGCCTGGGACAGCGTGCTCTCCGGCGCGGCCGACATCCACGATGGCCACAACGTCGTGCTTCACGAATTCGCGCACCAGCTCGATCAGGAGAGCGGCGCCGGCGATGGGGCGCCGGTCCTGCCGCGCCGCTCGATGTACCTCGCCTGGGGCAGGGTGCTCGGCCACGACTACGATGAGCTGGTTCGCGAGACCCTCCATCATCACCGCGAGCTCATCGACCGCTATGGCGCCACCAATCCCGCCGAGTTCTTCGCCGTCGTCACCGAGACCTTCTTCGAGAAGCCCCGTCAGCTGCGGGCCAAGCACCCCGACCTCTACCTTCAGCTGCAGCAGTTCTATCAGCAAGATCCGGCCGCCTTCGAAGGGCTGTGACCGACTCCCAGCTCGGCACGTCGCCTGACCGCCCATGAATCTCGAGACGACCACCATCCTGCTCTTCGCGGTGGCGACCGCGGTGGCACTCATCGCCCGGGCTCTGAAGATGCCCTACACCGTGGCGCTGGTCCTGGCCGGAATTGCACTGGGCGCCGGCAGGATCTTGCCAGCCCCGCACCTCACCAAGGACCTGCTGTATGCGGTCTTCCTTCCCGGCCTGATCTTCGAGGCCGCCTATCACCTCCGCGCAAGGCAGCTCGAGCAGAACAAGCGCTTGATCCTGGGCCTGGCGTTCCCGGGCGTTTTGCTCGCGGTGGCCGTGACGACCGGTCTGCTCCTGGCGTTCACACCCTTCGGTCCGGTGAGCTCCTTGGCGGGAGCGCTCGTCTTTGCGGCCCTGATCTCCGCCACCGACCCAATCGCCGTGGTCGGCTTGTTCAAGAGCCTCGGGGCCCCGCGGCGGCTGGGCGTCATTGTCGAGGGGGAGAGCCTGGTCAACGACGGGACCGCGGTCGTGGTCTACACGCTGGCGCTGCTCTTCGCGACCGGCGCAGAGCTGAGCCTGCTCCAGGCATCCTTCGACTTCGTGAAGGTCGTGGGTCTGGGAATGCTGGTCGGCGCCGCCATCGGCTTTGCCATCTCCAAGGCCAGCGAGCGCATCGACGACCCGCTGGTCGAGATCACGCTCACCACCATCGCGGCCTACGGATCCTTCGTCGCCGCCGAGGGGCTGCACTTCTCGGGCATCATCGCCACGGTCACGGCCGGGATCGTCTGCGGCAGCTTCGGCGCTCCCCGCGGCATGAGCCCCACGACGCGGCTCGCCGTGGAGGCCTTCTGGGAATACGTCGCCTTCGCTCTGAACTCGATCGTCTTCCTTCTCATTGGTCTCGAGGTCACGCTCGGGAGCCTGTTCGCCGACTGGAAGCCGATCGTCGCGGCCTATCTCATCGTGCTGCTGGCCCGCGCGGTGGTGGTCTTCGGGGCTTCGAGCGTGTTGCGACGAACGTCGGAACGCATCCCGTGGAGCTGGTGCCTGGTGATGACCTGGGGCGGACTGCGCGGTGCGCTCTCGATGGTCCTGGCGCTCGCCCTACCGGCGGCTTTCCCGGCGCGAAGTCTGCTGGTCTCGACGACCTTCGGTGTCGTGATCCTCTCGATCATCGTCAACGGTCTGACGACCTCTCCCTTGCTTCGCCAGCTCGGACTCTGCGACAACCCGTTGGAGCACGAGCGCCCGGGAACTGAGCTCTGAACACCCAGTGAGGAGACGGTCCATGTACTCCACCATTCTGGCCGCGGTCGACGGTTCCGCTCGCTCGCGCGTCGTGCTCGAGGCGGCCCTCGAGATCTGCCAGGGCTCGAGCGCTCGCGTCCACCTGTTCCGAGCGGTCGAGGTGCCGCAGGACTTTCCGGCGGCGGCGCACATGCCGCCCGATACGCTCCCGGCCTATCTCGAGAAGGAGGCACGCGATTATCTGATCGAGCTCGCCGCCGGTCACCCGCGGGTCCAGATCGAGAACCCCGACCTGAACACCCCCAAGCCATGGCGAGCGGTCCTGCAAGCCGCTACCCGGCTCAACGCCGACCTGATCGTGATCGGGAGTCACGGTCACGGCGGGTGGGATCGCATCCTCGCGACCAATGCTGCGCGGGTCGCGGACTTTTCGGATCGCAACGTCCTCATCGTTCACGAACGTCCCACGGGGTGAATCCAGTCTTCGCGACCCGCTCGCAGAGGCAGATTTTGTCGACGGAAGGCGCTCAAAGTTCCTACGCCTGCCGACGCGCCTCGCCGGTTACCGTCCACCTGTCGAAGGGCGGACCACGACAGGGAGTCTCACATGCTGCGCAGCCTGAATGACCTGGAACGGTACAAGGTGAAAGCCACCGACGGCGACATCGGCCACGCGGTGGACTTTCTTTTCGACGACGAGCGCTGGGGCGTTCGATATCTGGTCGTTGAAACGAAGGGCTTTATTGACGCCCGCCAAGTGCTGATCTCGCCCATCTCGATCGCGAATGCAGACTGGGCGATCAAGGTCATCCACCTGGCCTTGACCAAGGACAAGGTGAAGAACAGCCCGGGCATCGAGGTGGACAAGCCGGTCTCTCGACAGCAAGAGGAACTCCAGAGCAAGTACTATGGATATGCAGCGTACTGGGGATACACCGGAACGCTTTGGGGAATGGGGCCGTATCCGGGTTTGCTCCGGACCGAGAGCTGGAAGGACATCCCGCCAAAGGATCCCACTCGCAACTCCGGCGACGTTCACCTGAGAGCCGCCAAGGAGGTCCGCGGCTACCACCTCACGGGAAGCGATGGCGCCATCGGTCATGTCGCTGATTTCATCGTCGACGACGAGGACTGGGCGGTGCGCTACCTGGTCGTCGACACCGGCAACTGGTGGGCCGGGAAGAAGGTCGTGATCGCGCCCCAGTGGACAAGGCAGATCGACTGGAATCAACGGACGGTCGACGTCGGCCTGTCTCGAGAAGCGGTCAAGAACAGCCCCTCCTGGAATGGTCCGGGTGCCGCGAACCGGGAGTATGAGCAACTGCTCTACGCGTATTACGGTCGCCCGTCGTATTGGACCATCCGCGACAACCCTGACGTGGCGGTGCGCATTCAGGGCGCGGCGCGCAGTCCTTGATCATCGAAGCGGCGCGAGGTCGAGCGTCGTCCAGGAACTGGAGCTGAAATGTCCACCACCGCCCCGTCGGGCAAGCCGCTTTCGGCGGACCTCTGCCGCCAGATCAACGCTTACTGGCGAGCAGCCAACTACCTTTCAGTCGGGCAAATCTATCTCTACGACAACGCGCTTCTGAAGCGCCCGCTGAAGCTTTCCGACGTGAAGCCCTTGGTCGTCGGCCACTGGGGCACGACGCCGGGCCAAAACTTCATCTACGTTCACTTGAACCGGGTCATCAAGAAGTACGACCTCGACATGTTCTACATCGCCGGGCCTGGGCACGGCGGCCCGGCCTTGGTGGCCAACACCTACCTCGAGGGTAGCTACAGCGAGATTTACCCCAACGTCAGCCAGGACGAGGCCGGGCTTCAGAAGCTCTTCAAGCAGTTCTCGTTCCCGGGAGGGATCTCCAGCCACGTGGCGCCGACGACCCCGGGCTCGATTCACGAGGGGGGGGAGCTGGGCTACTCGCTCAGCCACGCCTTCGGGGCCGCCTTCGACAATCCCGAGCTGATCGTCGCCTGCGTCATCGGCGATGGCGAGGCGGAGACCGGGCCCTTGGCCACCGCCTGGCAGTCCAACAAGTTTCTCGACCCCGTGACCGACGGAGCGGTGCTCCCGATCCTTCACCTCAACGGCTACAAGATCAGCAACCCGACGGTTCTGGCGCGAGTCGAGCACGAGGAGTTGGAGCAGTTCCTCCGGGGCTGCGGCTGGACGCCGATCTTCGTGGAGGGCCATGAGCCCGAAGCCATGCACCAGCGCATGGCCGCCGCGACGGACGAGGCCATCGAGAGCATCCGAGCCATTCGGAGCAACGCCCGCGAGCAGAAGGGGACCGTCCGGCCGCGCTGGCCGATGATCGTCCTGCGGTCACCCAAGGGTTGGACCGGCCCCAAGGTCGTGGATGGCCTTCAGATCGAGGGCACCTTTCGGGCCCACCAGGTGCCGCTCCTGGTGGACGCGGAGCACCCGCAGCACGTCGCGCAGCTCGAGAGCTGGATGCGAAGCTATGAGGCCTCGGAGCTCTTCGACGCCACCGGCCGCCTGGTCCCGGAGCTGGCCGAGCTCGCGCCGAAGGGCGACCGGCGGATGGGCGCAAATCCACACGCCAACGGCGGCCGACTGCTGCACGACCTGCGGATGCCGGACTTTCACGCCCACGCGGTGGTGGTGCCCTCGCCGGGCGCCGTCAACGGCCAGGACACGCTCGTCCTGGGGCATTTCCTGCGTGACATTGCCAAGTTGAACAAGGCGGCGCGGAACTTTCGCGTCTTTGGCCCGGACGAGACCCTCTCCAACCTCCTGGGCGCGATCTTCGAAACCACCAATCGACAGTGGGACGCGCGCCAGGAGGCGAACGACGAGTTCCTGGCCCCGGCCGGACAAGTGCTCGACTCGATGCTCAGCGAGCACCAGTGCGAGGGCTGGCTGGAGGGCTACCTCCTCACCGGCCGCCACGGACTGTTCAACAGCTACGAGGCGTTCATTCGCATCGTCGACTCGATGTTCAGCCAGCATGCCAAGTGGCTGAAGGTGTGCAGCGAGCTGCCCTGGCGCCGGGACATCTCGTCGCTGAACTACCTGCTGGCGTCGCACGTCTGGCAGCAGGACCACAACGGCTTCACGCACCAGGATCCAGGCTTTCTCGACCATGTCATCAACAAGAAGGCCGACATCGTGCGCGTGTACCTGCCGCCGGACGCCAACTGCCTTTTGTCGGTGATGGACCACTGCCTGCGGAGCCGGAATTACGTGAACGTCGTCGTGGCGGGGAAGCACGCGCTCCCCCAGTGGCTGACCATGGACGCCGCGGTGATTCACTGCACCGAAGGGATCGGCGCCTGGCAGTGGGCGAGCAACGACCAGAACGCCGAGCCGGACGTGGTCATGGCCTGTTGCGGAGATACGCCCACGCTCGAGATTCTGGCCGCGGTCTCCATCCTGCGGCAGCATCTTCCGGATCTGAAGATCCGGGTCGTCAACGTCGTGGATCTCATGAAGCTGCAGCCCCACACGGAGCATCCGCATGGGCTGAGCGACAAGGACTACGACTCCCTCTTCACCACCGACAAGCACATCGTCTTCGGGTTTCACGGTTACCCATGGCTCGTCCATCGCCTGACCTACCGCCGGAGCAACCGCAAGCTGCACGTGCGCGGCTACAAGGAAGAAGGCACGATTACGACAGCCTTCGACATGCGGGTGCAGAACGACCTGGATCGCTTCCACCTCGTCCAGGACGTGGTCGATCGCGTCCCACAGCTGGGCGCGAAGGGCGCCTATCTGAAGCAGGCGATGCAGGACAAGCTCATCGAGCACAAGCAGTACATCGACAAACACGGCGAGGACCTGCCGGAGATCCGCGACTGGAAGTGGAGCACGCCCAAGTGAACGAGCTCATCCGCACTGCGCAAGCGCTGGTTGCGGGTGACAAGGGGCTGCTCGCGATGGATGAGAGCACGCCGACCTGCGACAAGCGATTCGCCAAGGTGGGGATCCCGCAAACCGCGGTGGCCCGACGCGACTACCGGGAGCTCATCCTGACCACGCCTCGGCTCGCTGAGTCCATCAGCGGCGTCATCCTCTATGACGAGACGATCCGGCAGAAAACGAAAGACGGCGCCTCGTTCATCAAGCTGGCGACGGATGCGGGCATGATTCCAGGCATCAAAGTGGATATGGGCGCAAAGGCTCTCGCCGGCCATCCGAAGGAGCGGGTCACGGAGGGGCTCGATGGCTTGCGCGAGCGGCTGTCCGAATACGCTCAAATGGGAGCGCGATTTGCCAAGTGGCGCGCTGTGCTGGCGATCGGCGAGGGTCTTCCCAGCCGAGGTTGCATCGAGGCCAACGCGCACGCCCTGGCTCGCTACGCCGGGCTGTGCCAGGAAGCCGGTCTCGTCCCGATCGTCGAAGCCGAAGTGCTCATGGACGGCGGCCACGACCTGGACCGCTGTCGCGATGCCACCGAGCCACTCCTCCGGGCAGTCTTTGCCCAACTCGTCGCTCAACACGTCCTGCTGGAAGGCGTGATCCTGAAGCCCAACATGGTCCTGCCCGGCCTCGCCTGCCCCGAGCAGAGCTCGGTGGAGGAGGTCGCGCAGGCGACGGTGCGATCCTTCCTGCGCGTGGTTCCGGCTGCCGTTCCCGGGGTTGCATTTCTGTCTGGCGGCCAATCCGGCGAGCTGGCCTCAGCCCGCCTGAATGCCATGAACGCGATCTTCAAGGGTCGGTTGCCCTGGGCCCTTGCGTTCTCGTTCGCGCGGGCGATTCAGGAGCCGGCCTTGGACATCTGGCACGGCGACCGGCGCAATGCGGCGGCGGCGCAGAAGGCTCTCGGGCATCGCGCCCGGTGCGATCAGGCCGCCCGGCGTGGCGAATACAAGGTCGAGATAGAGATGCGAGGGACAGGAACGTGAGTGGCACGGCACAGACCAAGGTGAATTCAGAGGCTGAGCCGAAGGCCGACCCGAAGCGCCGCCACCAGGTCGAACCGAAACCGGATCCCAAGGATGACCTGAAGACCCTGCCGCTTCAGGAAGTGGAGAAGAGACTGGGGTCATCGCCGGACGGCCTGACCCAAGCCGAGGCTCGGAAGCGACTGGCCCAGGATGGCCCGAACGAGATCAAGGAGAAGAAAACCAACCCCATCCTCAAGTTCCTCTCGTATTTCTGGGGCCCGATCCCGTGGATGATCGAGGGTGCGGTCATTCTCTCCGCGGTGGTCCACCACTGGCTCGACTTCGGCATCATCCTGCTCTTGCTGCTGTCCAATGCCATCGTCGGCTTCTGGGAGGAGCGTCAGGCCGGCAACGAGATCGCCGCCCTGAAGGCAAGGCTGGCGCACAAGGCGATGGTGAAGCGCGGCCAGCAGTGGACCAACCCAGCCGCGCGCGACCTCGTCCCGGGCGACGTGATCCGCCTGCGTCTGGGCGACATCGTGCCCGCCGACGCGCGTCTCTTGTCCGGCGACCCGGCGGAGGTGGATCAGTCTGCGCTGACAGGCGAGTCGTTGCCCGTCTCGAAGAAGTCGGGCGATGCGGTCTTTTCCGGGTCGATCATCCGTCGAGGCGAAGTCGAAGCGCTCGTCTACGCCACGGGTGCCAAGACCTACTTTGGGAAGACCGCTGAGCTGGTCCAGTCGGCGCACACCGTCAGCCACTTTCAACGTGCGGTTCTCAAGATCGGCAACTACCTGATCATCCTCGCCGTGGCGCTGGTGGCGGTCATCGTCACGGTGGCCATCGTGCGCGGCGACCCGGTGCTCAGCACGCTCGAGTTCGCCCTGGTGCTGCTGGTGGCCGCGATTCCGGTGGCAATGCCGACCGTTCTCTCGGTCACGATGGCCGTCGGCGCGCGCTTACTGGCGAAGAAGCAGGCGATCGTCACCCGGCTGGCGTCGATCGAGGAGCTCGCGGGCGTGGACGTGCTGTGCTCGGACAAGACCGGCACCCTGACCCAGAACAAGCGTAAGACCTCGCTGTAGCCCGTCGTGACGCCGAGTGCTGCCGGCGCGAGGATGGCTCGCAAAGGAGCGGGCCATGGAGCGAGAGCTGGAGAAGTGCCGGGAGCGAGTGGGTC
>Ga0302324_100011470_pt1 | contig 18171 bp, 10 predicted proteins | sample Palsa_T0_1_FD_201949 | JGI IMG/M metagenome (GOLD analysis project Ga0302324, IMG submission 201949) | Peat permafrost microbial communities from Stordalen Mire near Abisko, Sweden - Palsa_T0_1 | ecosystem: Environmental > Terrestrial > Soil > Palsa > Peat permafrost | place: Sweden: Abisko... | reverse complement strand
GAGTTATTTGCCGACGACGCCCACGGGTCCCGGCAGCTTTCAATTGAACTACGCCTACACGAACGACGCGGGCACCAGCGGCGAGACCGGTACCGCCACCGTGAGTTACGTCGCCAACCCGTAAGGTGCACCGCCGCGGCGGCGCCCGTCAGCGTGGTATCGGCTGAACCGGTACTTCGATGTAGCTGTCGTTGAACCAGCGGATCTTGAGCGGCACTCTGCCGTCGGCCATCGACTCATCGCTCACGTCTCCCCCGGTTCCGTAGTTGATCTCGCGGTCGGGGCGCTTGCTCACGCGCAGGACCATCACCAGCCGGCTGCCCTGCTCGAGCTGACAGCTGGTCATTCTTTCGCTGGTGAACGCAACTTGCTGACGCTCGCCCGCCTTCAGCAGGTGCCGATGGACGCGGTCCGCCGCGTAGCTCAGCCTCAGCTCGTCGGCCGGATTGAAAAGCCGCAAGTACTCCCCGCCCGATCTGAGCTCGTACATCGCGATGTCCAGATCCATGTCCATCTTGTTCACGACGAAGTCGAGGCGCCCCGTGATGAGACCGCTCATTCGAGTCGCCTTCGGCAGCGGATCGCTCTGATAGAGCACGGCGTCGTGCGTGACCAGGCTCCTGGAAATCAAATCGCTGGGCGGCAGCCAGCTCGCGTCCGAGCGATCTTTGAAACGAATCGTCTGGGCGGTCGCCGCAAGCTTCGGGTTCTTGCGTCGCGATAGCCGGTGGCTCGTGCCGGAGCCCGCGGCATCCAAATAGTACTTCTGCGAGCCCGCGGCCAGCGCCGCGAAAGACGGCGCATGGAACCACTCGTTGGCGCCCATGACTTCGTAATTGATCCGTCCGCTCAATTGCGGAGGAAGCGCCGCACCCTTCAGGGCGTGCTCGAGCCACTGATAGCGGAGCTCGCGCAAATCGATGCGGGCGACCGGATCGATCGCATAATCGCGCAGCACGGGCGAGGTCAACGAGCCATGCTGAATGACGTTGTCGTCATACGGACCGATCAACAAGGTGTGATCGGCGTGAGCGTTGTAGCGCTGGTGCTGCGAGAAGTAATAGAGTGCCGCGGGCTCGCCCTCGTCGAAATAGCCGGTCGTCGTGAGCACCGGGATGTTCAGGTGGGCGAATTGCTCGCGGAAAGGGACCATCGTCTGCCAGAAGCGGTCGTAGCTCGGGTGATTCAGCCAGCGGATGAAGATCGGGTTGGGCCTGCCGAAAATGCTCCCCAGGTCCCGATAAGGACGCCCGCTCCGGTACCATTTCTCGTTGAGTGCACGCCATACGCTGTCATCCGCGAAGCCGGCATCGAGCGCAGGATTCGTATTGGTCACTTGCAACGACCATCGATACGCCGAATTCTCGAATATGCCCCCGACCATGGGTCGATCGATGCCCGGAGCGACAGGCGCGGAGGTTGCGATGGCCTTGAGCGGCGGCGCGGGATGGGCCGCAGCGGCCCAGGCAGTGAAGCCTGAATACCCCTCGCCGACCATCGCCACGCGCCCATCGCTCCAGGGCTGCTTCGCGATCCAGAGGATGATGGCGCGGGCCTCCTCGCCGTCGTGTTGATACGGCACGAAGGGAATGGTGCGGCTACGCTCCATGTAAGCGGCGACGCCGGCATAGCCGTGTGCCGCGTATTCCTTGGCGAAATTTCGCGATGGGTCGATCGAGAGTTCGAGCAGCGCCGCGAGCGGTCCAGTGGCGCTCTTCGGCCGGATCACCCGGACGTGGAGGGTCGGCCGCTGCGGCACCGGGATGAGTATCTCGTCATCGGTGAGATAACGTCGTGCGTCGTCCTTGGCTTCCAGCGAGGCCACGAGCGGCGAGAACGATCGATACGCTTCGTAGCCGAGATACGCCCAGACGAGCTTCACGGCGTCTTCCTCATTGATGGTATCGATCGGACGCTGCCGGGCGAGAAGCGATTGGAAGTAGTCGCGCGCCTCTTGCGGCGAGGCCTGCAGCCACTCCTCCACGGCATAGACATCATGATCGCTCAGCCGGGAAATGGCCTCCTCGTAGGTCCTTTCGAACGCATCGTTGAATGCCAGATGATCCTCCGTCTCGAGCGATTTGGCGTGCGCGTAGACGTCATACATCGTGCCCCGACCCACCGGCCGGCCGGAGTCGGCGCCCCTGCGCCGTTCGCGCAATGTCTCGCGGGTGGCGTCCGCGGCCACGTAGTCGCCTGCCACCATCTGCAAGGCCGAGAGATTTGCCAGGTAGCGCTCCTGATCGGGCTCCTGATACACGGGAAGCAGCCGTTCGGCGAGATCCTGCATGATGCGAGGAAGCGCGGCGTCGCTTACGGAAGCCGGCGCCTGGAATTGCAGATCCTGGGCGCCGGCCCAGGCCGGAGCGCCGAGCGAGAACAGCAGCGCCGCGAGACGGAATGACACGCGTCTCATCGCCCCGGTTCCTTCGACGTCGGCGGCGTGACCGCGTCGCGCGGCGCCTTCACGAGGTGCGCCACCGTCGAGAACAGCGCATGGGCCTCGCCGGGTCCGCCGATGTGAATGATGCCCGTCTGCGCGAGCTCCTTGGTGAACACGTCCATCACCAGCTCGAGCACATCGTCGTCGAGCGTACCGAAGGTGCCATCGATCAACACCCAAGGCGGGCTCTGCAAAAGAATGCGCGCGAATACCAGACAGAGCTGCTCGTCCTGGCTGAGCTCACGGTCCCAGCGGTGCGTCTCGTCGAGCAGCCGCACGAGACGCTCGACGCCCAGCCTGTAGAGCACGCGCGCGTAGGCGGGCTGGCTGAAGCTATCCGTCTTGAGAGGATACGCGAGCACTTCGCGCAACGTTCCGCGCGGCAGATAAGGGGTGCCGCGCGGCAAGTAGAAGATCTGCTCACCCTCCGGGCGAACCACCTGACCGCCCCCCCAGGGCCACAATCCGGCGAGCGCGCGGAATAGTTGCGTCTTGCCCGTCCCCGGTGCACCGAGAATCAAAGTTCGTTCGCCCGCCGTCACGACGATCCGCCGCTCGCGCAGGCGGTCGGCATTCGCCGAGGAAACGATCTGCAGATCCTCGATGGTGATCGCGCCCGCCGGGCCTTCCGTATAGCTGATACGGCTCTCGAAGCCGCGCGGCTCGCCGATGCCGAGAAGCGCCTGACGGAAGCTCGCCACGCGCAGCAAAGTCGCGCGCCAATCGGCGATGGCGCTGAAGTTGTCGATGAACCAGCGGAGCGATGACTGTGCCTGCGTGAATGCGCCCGCCGCCATCATCAGGCCGCCGAAGGATATCTTTCCCATGAAATACAGCGGCGCGGCGACCAGGATGGGAGCGACGATGGTGACCCAGCCGAATCCCGCCGTCACCCAGGTGAGATTGGTATGGCCCCAAACGAGGCGTCGCGTGGCCGCCAGCACGCTTTTGAGGTTGAGCTCGATGCGGCGCTTCTCGTCCGCCTCTCCTTGCGCGAGCGAGATGGCATCGACGTGCTCGTTGACGCGCACGAGCGAGAATCGCAGATCCGCCTCACGCGCATAGCGCTCGGCGTTGCGGCCGATCAGGCCGCGCCCCACCCAGTAGCTCATGAGCGAGCCCGCGCTTGCGTAAATGACCGCGGCCCACAGCATGAATCCGGGAACGGCATAGTCCCGGTTGCCGATGCGGAAGCTAAACCCGCTCGACAGACCCCAAAGCACGCCGGCGAAGGTCGCAAACAGGATCGTCGCCTGTAGCAGTCCGATGCCGAGATCGGCCGAGAGCTCCGTGAGATGCCGGGCGTCCTCGTGCATGCGCTGATCGGGATTCACGCCGATGGCTCCGGCGTTGGCGAGCCAGAAGGCGCGCCGCGGTTGCATCCAGTCGGCCAACAGGCTGTGCACCAGGCCTTCTCGCAGTTTGAGCTCGAGCGTCTCGACCAGCCAGCGCTGCAACACGTTGAGCACCAGCAAGCATCCGGCGATCGCGAAGAACACGCCGAGCTGGAACAGGAACTCTCGCAGGTCGCGGCGCGACATCGCATCGAAGAACGGCTTGTTCCAGCGATTGAGCCGGATCTGCCCATAGGCGGTAATAGCCACCACCGCGACCAGCACGACGATCAGGATCATCAGGGTCTTGCCGACCGGCGAGGCGAAAATCGCGCGCGACAGCGAGCCGGCTTGATGTAACAAGCCGCCATGGCCGGTATCGCCGTCCGAGTCGCTGGAGGTCCGAGTGGAGCGCTTTTTCACGTGACGGCGCAGATCACTTCCGCGGGCGTATGGGTAACGGTCACGGAGTCGCCGGCAGTGATCGCGGCAGCGGTACCGTTCACGAGAGCACTGCGCAACGGCGAGCCGAGCGGCGGCCGGAGAATCAGCGGCGCATCGATTTTCGTTGCGATGGCGAAGCGCAGTGTCCGCGCATCGATCCGCCGCAATGAATAGCTCAACGGACCGTAGAGTGTCGGCATTCCCTTGACCTCGACACCCTCTCCCTCCAGCCATTCCGGCGAGAGTCCCGCCGCGAGCACCAGAGTGCGCCGCGCCTCGATCTCGTAGGCAAAGAGGCTGCGCACGGCGAGCACATACTCCGCGGCGATCCAGGTGTGCGGCAGATCGCCCACGTGCGCGGGCGCGTGGTGGTCCCGCCAGGCGATCTCGGGCCATTGATTCCAAGGCGGGGGCCGGCGGTCCGACAAGAAGAAACGCAGCAGCTCGAGCGCCGCCTCGCGCCGCCCGAGTCGCACCAGGGCGCCGATGATGCGGATCTCGTATGGGGTGTAGTTGGCCGCCACCACCTCGCCCGAGCGTTTCGCTCGCCAATCGGCTAGATATTTGTCGAACGTGCGATCGACGGCGGTACGATCGAGACCGTCCGGCACGTCGAAGAGGTAGATCGCGTTCGCGGTGGCCGTCGGATCGAAGTCCGCCCATTCGACGCTGCCCGGTATGAAGTCCAAGCCGCGGCGCGCGCGCGTCGATTCGATGGACGCGAACAGCGATCGCTCGAGACGCGCTGCGAGCGCCGTCGATTGTGCGGCGGCCTCGTTCCGGCCGAGAACACGCGCAAGGTCGGACGCATCGCGCAGGCCTCGAAGAGCCCAGAAATCGTCCCAATACGAATGCACCGGCTGCGCGAGATAACCCTCATGACTCACCGATATCGGCAACAGGCCATCCTCTTCCACCAAGCTTTCGATGCATCTCACGGCGCGCTCGATGAATATCCAGATTTCCTCGAGCAGGGTCTTGTCCCCGGTGAAGCGGTAATGATCGGCGATGAGCGCGATCAGCTCGCCGTGGCTGTCGTGCTCGACCAGCCAGTCTGGGCCTTGGCTGTCGACGCAGCACGGCACGAACCCGTCGGCTCGCTGATAGGGCGCGTACCAGCGAATGAATTCCGCGACCTCCTCGGCATGCCCCATGCGCAGCAACGCCGCGCTCATCATCGCGCCATCCCTGATCCAGGAGCGCGTATAGCGGCGCGGCCCGGGCTGCAGAGCCGCACCGGAGCGAGTGATGAGGATATGGCTCGTGGCCGTGAGCGCAGCCTCCACGGCGGAGGTACACCAACCGTTACCCGACCATTGCTCCACTTGGATCCGGGACTTCCAATCGAAGGCGGCCTCGTTCGGCAATACCTGCGCCTCGCAGGGGCGGCATTCAAGAATCCGTTCGCCGCTTCGCTGCGGCTCGACGCTGAAGGCGAACTCGAATACGCCCGAAGCGAAGCCGAACGGATCCTGCACCTCGCTCCTGCCGGGCAGCCGGCCCGTGACCAGGCTTGCGGCGGGCGGACCCTCATCGAAGGTCGTCGCGCCGAAACCGCTCGGCGCGCTCGTCGGGGAAATACAAGTGCGATCATCGACGCGCAGGCTCTGCGCGTCCCAGACGAGATGCTGCATACGGCTCACGCCGCCTACGTCGCGAAAACTCTGCCAGGGCGGCGTCACCTGGAAGGGACGCAGTAGCACGAACAGACGCACGGCCATGGCGCCCTGCGAGCGGTTCTCCAGCCGATAGCGCACACGCAACGTCCCGCCCACGGTGGCCTCGGCCACGATGCACAGCCGCCAGTCGCGCCCCTGCCAGGCTGCGGTCGGGACCGGTACCCAGCGGTCCGCGAGCGATTGCTTCGCCTCGACGTCCGCCCACGTGAACAACCGGCCGCCGACCAGCAGCATCGGCTCCAAGGAGAACGACGCCTTGCGGACCTCCACCATGCCGTCCGTGTTCATGAGCGCGCATTCGGTGCCGTGCGAAGTCCCGATCGGGGTCCATTCACTCTGCTCGCGATGCAGCCAACGGGGATGCCAGCCGCGCGTCTCGGCTGCCGCGACGGCATACCAGAAGGCCTCGATCGAGCGCGAGAACTCGAAGGGCTCGAGCTTGAGCGAGGCACCCGCACAGGGGGACTCGATTTCGAGGCGCACGAAGCGCGTCCGTAACCCCGGCAGGTAGACGTAACTGCGCTTGCCCCCGCCATGCGCGGCCGTGTGCACCGTTTTCCAACGTTTGCCCGCCAGGGAGGCGCGCACCCGAAAGCCGTTCGCCGGTGCTTCCTCGAGCCAGTCGACGATGAGCCCGCCGAGGCTGCGCGGCGCGGTGCAGTCGACGGTGATCCACGGCTTGGGGTCCTCGCTCCGCGGCCGCCAACCTCGCCCCAGCAGCGCTTGCGCGGCTTCATAGCCGGGCTGCGCGCTCGAGGAATCCGCGGTGGGCGGCCGCAACGGCGTGAGATCGCACACCTCGAGGCCCGCGATGAGGACGCTGCCCGCGCCGCCCTCGCCCGCCACGATGGCGAGCTCGATGAACCCGAGCTGCGCGATGGCGGCGCCGCTCGAAGGACCCCACGCGAATTCGATGTCCCGGCTTTGCACCACGAACCGCTTCCAGCGTGGCGGCAACCGCAGGTCCTTGATCACGTACCGCCAGACGTTCTGCCCGCTCGGGTCGATCAGCTTCAGCTCGAGATTATTGATCGCGCCGCGTCCGCGCAGCCGGAATTGCACGGCGTAGTCGGCCGGCATGCTCCGATCGACCGGGTGGCGCGCGACCACGAATCCTTTGCCGCCCTTGAAGTCGAAGTCCATCTGCAGCGCCGGGCCGGCCGCGGAGGCCGCCGTGGTGAGCCGGAGCTGCGCATTACCGGAGGCAGTGGGTTGCCATTCCGTGAGGGGCACGGAAACGGCGGTGCCGGCCACTAGGAGCGTGTCCGATTCATGAGCGAAGAACTCCTAGGCGGCGCTGCCCATGTCGACGAGTTGGATGCGCCGGTCTGCAGCGGCCGATTCGAAGTCGTCGCACAGAATGGTGAGCTCCTGCTTGTTCTGTGCGCTGACCGCTCTGATCAAGCAGGCGCGGTTGCGGCCGCGACGCTTGGCCTCGTAGAGCGCCTTGTCGATGAGGCCGATCGCGCTCTCCAGGGAGATCTCCATGTCCGAGCCCGCCATCGGAAAGCACGCGTAGCCGATGGAGATCGTGCACTTGATCGCCTGCCCATTCCAGAGCACGGGATCGCGCCGAACGGCGTGCAGCAAACGCTCCACGGTTCGATCTGCCTGCTCAGGCGTGATGGGGTCGAGCACGGCGAGAAACTCCTCGCCTCCCCAGCGCACCAGCTTGTCGCTCTCTCGCAAGGCCGCTGACAGGCGGTGGCTTACGGTCGCGAGCACTGCGTCGCCCGCCGGGTGTCCCTGGGTGTCGTTGATGCGCTTGAAGTGATCGAGATCGGCGAGCAGCACGCAACCGCCGACGGGACGCGCGCCCTCCACGCTCAGAACGTGCTCGTTGAAATAGCGCCGGTTGCGCAGACCCGTCAGCGCGTCGCGCTCGCTGTTGAAGCGCAGCCGGTCATTCGCCTTGCGCACGCGGACGAAGGCCCATACGAGGGCCGCGCAAATGCAGGCCACGAACAGGGCGCCCGCGAGAATGAATTGTTGGCGCAGCGTCTGAGTGCGCATTTCCGCCGCCTTGAGCGCGTTATCCCGGCGCAGCAGCTCCAGCTCGCGCGCGCGCCGCTCGTCGTCGAATTTCGCCGAGAGCTCGAGAAAGGCGCGCTGGCGCGCACCGGTCATGATCTTCGAGCCCATCTCGTCGTAGCGATGATAGACCTGGATCGCCATCATCAGATAGCCGGCGTGCTCGAGCGCATTGGCGTACTCGCGCAGCAGATCCTGCGCCGCGAGCAGATTGTCGCCCGCGACGGCTTCTGCGATCGCGCCCTCCGCCAGCTTCTCGCCCGCCTTGATTTCGCCGAGGCCGATGTAGGCCAAGCCTTCGTTGAAGGAGGCGATTGTGGTTTCGCCCACGGTGAGCACTTCGTCCGCGATCGGCAACGCCTGTTTGGAGTATTTGAGCGACTCGGCATAGTCGTGCGATTTCAAGTAAGAATCCGACAGATTCACCGCTGCGCGCGCCAGCCACTTGTCGCTTCCCGAGAGCTTCGCATGCTCGAGAGCGGCGAGGCTCGCGCTGCGCTCCGCAGAGCGATTGCCTTTGCGGTCGGCGATATCGGATGCGCGGATTTCGACCTCGCACAGGGCCGCTTCGTCGCCCAACGTGAGCGCGAGGCTCCGGGCGCTTTCGATTTCCTCGGAGGCGCGATCCAGGTTGTCGGTGTTCGTGTAAATGCGCGACAGCCAGAGCAGCGCGTGCAGCGTGCGCTGCTGGTCGTGCAAGTCGCGCGCGAGGTCGAGTCCCTCCTCCAGGAACGGCAGCGCCGCGTCCGCCTGCCCGAGCGTGCTCAGCGTATTGCCTCGAAGGATCGAAACCCGGTAGGCCTCTGAGTCCGAGGAGATCGACTTCATGTCGATGTGGCTCAGCTCCGCACTGGCCGCCGCGTATTGCTCGTGCTGAAAGAGCGAATACGCCTTGACATAGTGCTCGGCCACCGTCGCTGACAGATCTCCGTCCTCGGCGAGCGACTTAAGACGGGCGAGCGTCCCTTCCACATCGACGTCGCGACGCACGTCGGCATACACCATGCCGCGTACCTCGAGAAATTGCACATCCGAGTCGCGCATTTTGCCGAGGGCGGGCCCCTCGATCATTTTTGCCGCGCGTTGCGGATCGGACCAATCCAACATCTCGATGCGATCGGCAAATGATTGGTCCGCGGCGTGGCCTGAGACAGCCGCCCCCCATCCCAATATTCCGATCAGCGCGGATTTTCTGACTCGCCGCATTACCGCTCACACCCAGACTGCAGTGCAGCACTCTATATGCGCCATTGTGGTCATGACCTGGCGGGGCTTGACGTGACGGAGGTCATTAGCCGGAGTTTTGAGGGCCCAGGCACCCGGGTATCGCTCCAGGATGTGAATCGAATCATACGGCTCACCCTCCCTTCGGCCCCTGCAGGGCGTGGATACACATGTTTGAACTTAACGGCGGCGCTGTCCGAAGCCGCCGACATCCACCTCCAACCCCCCGCATGGACGCTCACGGGCTGCGCCTACGCCGGTGGACTTCGCACCCAGTCCAATACATTTCTATAATCTAATGATAACGCACTCATAAATCCATGGAGCCACCATGAGCCTGCGCATAGTGTCGATGATTCTCATGCTCGCCGCTGCGGCAGCGCAAGCCGACGAGCCCGTCGGCGACCAGACCGGACTGAAGCTCGTTCAGAAATACAATTGTCAGCAATGCCACAGCATCGACAAGCCCCACGTCGGACCCTCTTTCAGCGCCATCGCCAAGCGCTATGCCAGCGACCCCAACGCCCGGAGTGAGGTGGCTGCCAACATTTTGAACGGCAGCACGGGCGCGTGGGGCCCCCTGCCGATGCCCCCGGTCGCCGTTTCGAAAGAAGATCTACGACCGCTGGTCGACTGGATCCTGTCGCTGACTAACACTTGATGGCGACTTCCGTCACGGTGGCCTGCGTCGGATCGAGCAGCACGGCCGGTAAGGGCCAGGCATTTAACTGGATCGTCGAGCTCGCGCGCCGGCCGCAGAACCGGCGCTTTACCTTCCGCAACTTCGGCATCGGCGGCGATCTGTCGTTCAACGTGCTCGAGCGATTGCCCCAGGTGCTCGACTACCGCCCCAAGATCGTGGTGGTGGCCATCGGCAACAACGACGTGCTGGCGCTCGCCTCGCCGAAAGCGCGGCGCTTTTTCCGCATCGTCAAGCGTCTGCCGCACACCCCTTCGGCCGCATGGTTCCGGGAGAATCTCGCCGCGATCGCCCGGGGCCTCAAGGACTCGGGACGCGCGACGGTGGCGCTCTGTTCCCTGCCCCCTATTGGCGAGGATCCGGACTCCGCACAGCCCTTTCAGCACGAGCTCAATCGTCGCAGCGGACAGTTGAATGCGATGATCCACGATATCGCCCAGGAGGAGAGCGTGGCATATATCGCCCTCAACGAGGCGATGAGCGCGCAGCTTTCGACCTCCCCGCACCGTGCTCTCACGAGTTTTCGATTTTTCCCCCTCTATCGCGACGCATTCCGCACCCTGGCGCTGCGCAAGACGCCCGATCAGGTCGCGAGCTTAAACGGCTGGCGCTTGCACAGCGACGGCATCCACCTGAACAGTCGCGGCGGAATGATCCTGGCCGATCTGGTCCAGACCTTCATCGATGGGGTCGGGGGCGAACCGGGGGGTGTCATGCCAATTAAGCATACGCACATGTGATGTAGGCCATTTCTTGCAAGACGCCGCTCAGGTATGCTGCTTGGCGGCATGAAGGCCAAAACTAACCGCCAAATTCCTTCCAAAGGGCTGCAATTCGAGCCACAGACGCTTGCAGTTGCAGTCGCCATCTACGGCGGATTCGGCCTCGTCACCTGGTATTTTCATGCCCTGCCGCTCTGGGTGGCGGTGCCGCTCGGCGCAATGCTGATCGCTTGGCATGGGTCCCTGCAGCACGAGACCATCCACACTCATCCCTTCGCCTCGCGGCGACTCAATGCCCTCCTGGGCGGGGTTCCGCTCTCGTTATTCATACCCTATACGCTCTACCGGCGCACTCATCTCTGGCATCACCGTTTTGGCGGCCGGATCCTGACCGATCCCCTCGTCGATCCGGAGTCATTTTACTTAACGCAAGGGGCCATGGCGAAGGCCAGCGCGCCGGTTCGGTTCCTGCGGCGCGCCAACACGACGCTGCTCGGACGTCTGATTCTCGGGCCCTTCATCGCGACCGGCACGTTCCTGGCGGGCCCCGCTCGCAACCTCGCGTTGGGTCACGGACGAGAATGGCGCATCTGGACGGCCCACGGCGTTGCCGTGGCGACGGTGCTGCTCTGGGTCGTGGGGATCTGCAAGATCAATGTGTTCGTGTATATCGCCTGCTTCGTTTATCCCGGCCAATCGCTCACCCTGCTGCGGTCGTTTGCCGAGCATCGGGCGAGCGCCGATCCCGCGCATCGCACGGCGGTGGTCGAGTCGAACCGTCTGCTTTCACTCATCTTTCTCTACAACAATTTGCACGTCGTGCATCACGACCGGCCGGCGCTGCCGTGGTACCGGCTGCCGGCCGCGTGGCGGAAGTTGCAAGCCGATGGCGGAGACGCATCGGCGCGCGCGGCCGGAATGGTCTATGCCGGCGGCTACCTGGAGGTGCTCGGACGCTATCTGCTGCGCCCGGTCATCGACGTCGAGCACCCGCCGCTCTCGCCCGTGATGGAGCAGCCCTCCTCGCCCTCGGTCAAACACGGGACTGTTAGCGCGACCGGCACGGCTACCGCCGGCTGATGTCCTCGCGGGGGCCCGTTGCGCGACGGTCCGCCACCCGACGGATCGCCGCGTTGCCGATGTATGACTTTCCATCCCTGCGCGCGGCGACCGATGATTATTGGTCGGCCATTGCCGCACGCTTGCGCGCAGCGGGCATCGCCGACGTCCCGCTTGCCCTCACCCGCGACCTGAGTCACGTCGACACCTGGCGCGACTCCCGGCTCCTGTTCGGGCAGGCGTGTCAGTATCCGCTCGCGTGCGCGTGGCACGAGTGCGTGCGCCTCGTCGCGATTCCGGCATACACGGCGCCGGGTTGCGAGGGAAGCCGCTACCGAAGCGCGGTCATCGTGCGGGCCGAGGACCCCGCGCGGCGACTCGCGGACCTTCGAGATCGACGCTGCGCCGTCAACGAGCGCGACTCGAACAGCGGCTCGAACCTTTTGCGGGCGGCCATCGCTCCGCTCGCCGCACACGGACGGTTCTTCTCGTCGGTCGAGCTCACCGGCGGACACCTCGCGAGCGTGCGCGCCGTAGCCGAAGGGCGCGCCGATGTGGCGGCCATCGACTGCGTGAGCTACGCACACATCCGGCGCTTCCATGCCGAGCTCACGGCGCGCCTGCGAATCCTCGATTGGACTCCCTCGAGCCCGGGGTTGCCGTATGTGACGGCACGCGCGAACGACGCCTCGATCCTCTCGGCGCTACGCGCCGTACTCGCCGAGGTGCAGACCGATCCCGCCCTCGCGGCAGTGCGCGACGCGTTGCTGCTCACCGGCGTCGATTTCACGGTCGACGAGAACTACACCGAAGTGCGGCAGCTCGAGCGCGACGCGCTCGAGCGTGGTTATCCGCAGGTCGCCTGAGCTACAGACGCATGCGCGCGCCGGCGGGATCGAACAGAGGCGCGGGCAAAATCGTCGCGGCACGTCGCTCGCCGAGGATCTCGATCTCGAAGGCGCGCTCGGCCGTCTCGCCCGCCAGCGCGGCCGGCACGTAGCCTTGCGCAAGCGAGCACTCGACCCAATGGCCGTAGCCGCCCGAGGTGACCCATCCGATCACCTTGCCGCCGTGCCAGATGGGCTCATCGCCGAGCACGTCGGCATCGGCTGCGTCGACCGCAAAACTGACGCGCCGTAGCACGCCCCCGCTTGCCTTCTCGCGTTGCGCCGCCTCGCGCCCGATAAATTCGGGCTTGCCGAGATCGACGAAGCGCTCGAGGCCCGCCTCGAACGGCCCATAGATCGGCCGCAGCTCGCGGTACCAAGTCGGGAAGTTCTTCTCCAGTCGCAGGCTCAAGAGCGCGCGCATGCCAAAGAGGTTGAGTCCCAAGGGACGCCCCGCCGCGCGAATCTCGGCGTAGAGCCGTCGCTGGTACTCGGGCCGCACCCAGATCTCGTAGCCGAGATCGCCGGTGTAGCTCACCCGATTGAGCATCGCGGGCACGTTCGCGATATCCATCGCACGATGATCCATGAACTTGAGCGCCGCACCCGAGACGTCCTCGTCGGTGAGCTGCGCGAGCAGCTCGCGCGAGCGTGGGCCGGCGATCGAAAGCCCCACGAGGTCGAGGTCGAAACGCCGCAGGCGCACCGAGCCGTCCGCGGGGAGCTGCGACTCGAACCAGCGCATGTGATATTTCTGCGCCTGCGAGGAGCCCCACATCAGGAACCGCTCGGGATCCGCGCACGCGATGGTGAAGTCGCCGATCAGCTTGCCGGCCGGATTCAGCATCGGTGTCAGCACGAGCCGCCCGGCGCGCGGCATTTTATTGGTCATCAGGCACATCAGAAAACCTTCCGCGCCCGGCCCGGCAATCTCGTATTTCGCGAAGTTCGCGATTTCGGTGACGCCGACGGCCTCGCGCACGCCGCGGCATTCGGCCTTGACGTGCGGGAAGTCGTTCGAGCGGTGGAACGAGACCACATCGCGCGGCTCGACTCCTCGGGGCGCGAACCAGAGCGGCGTCTCGAGTCCCCAGCTGTCGCCCATCACGGCACCCTCGGCAAGCAAGGTATCGTAGAGCGAGGTCGTCTGCTGCGGACGGGCGGCCGGCAACTCCTCATTGGGAAAGCGGATGGAGAAGCGGCGTGAATAATTCTCGCGGACTTTCTCGTTCGTGTAGCGGCGGGTCGCCCACTCGCCATAGCGCGCGACGTCCATGGCCCAGACGTCGAAGCCGGGATCGCCATTGACCATCCATTGCGAGAGCGCGAGACCGACGCCGCCGCCCTGGCTGAAGCCCGCCATGACCGCGCAGGCGCACCAGATTCCGGGCAGGCCTTGCACGGGGCCGACCAGCGGATTGCCGTCCGGGGAGAAGGTGAACGGGCCATTGATGATGCGCTTGATGCCGGCGCTCTCCATGGCCGGAAAGTGTTTGAATCCGACCTCGAGCGAGGGCGTGATGCGGTCGAGATCCGGCGGCAGGAGCTCGGAGCCGAACTCCCAGGGTGTGGTGCGCGGTTGCCAGGGAACACAGGCCTTCTCGTAAGTGCCGAGCACCATGCCGTTATGCTCCTGCCGCATGTAGATCTCGGCCTTGAAGTCGATGGCGTGGGGCAGCTCGTGACCGCGCGCGCGGTTGAACTCGACGACCTCCGGCATGTCGTCGGTCACGAGATACATATGCTCCATTGCCAGCACCGGCAGCTCGATACCGACCATACGGCCGACCTCGCGCGCCCAGAGACCGCCCGCATTGACGACGTGCTCGGCGTTGATGGTGCCGGCGGTGGTGGCGACATCCCAGGTACCGTCGCGGCGGCGCGCGAGCGCCGTGACACGCGTCTGCAGATAGATCTCGGCGCCGCCGATGCGCGCGGATTTTGCATAGGCCTGCGTAGTGCCGTAGGGGTCGAGGTTGCCGTCGGCGGCGTCGAGCATCGCACCGACGAAGTACTTCTCTTCGATGAGCGGCAAGAGCTGCTTCGCCTCGGACGGCGTCAGGAGCGAGGTCTCGAGTCCTAAGTAGCGTGCGCGGCCGTGTGCCATCTTGAGCCATTCCATCCGCTCGGCGGTATCGGCGAGCAGCAAGCCGCCGGACCGGTGCAAGCCACAGGACTGTCCCGAGATGCGCTCGAGCTCATCGTAGAGCCCGATCGTGTATCCCTGGAGCTTGGCGACGTTGGGATCGCCATTGAGTGTGTGAAATCCCCCCGCGGCGTGCCAGGTCGAGCCGCAGGTGAGCTGATCGCGCTCGAGCAGCACGACGTCCTTCCAGCCCGCTTTCGTCAGGTGGTAGAGCACGCTGCAGCCGACGACCCCTCCGCCGATGACCGCGACCCGCGTATGTGATTTCATTTTGAGCCAGCTCCTAGAAAATCATGGCGGGCTCAAACCCGCCCCGCCGGCCGCCGCCGATTCGACGCCGACCGAGTAACCGTAAGGGAGTGCGGAATCGACCAGCAGGTCCCACGCCGAGGCCGCGAAGGTGCTGAGCAGGTACAGCTCGAAGCACTCGCGCCCGCGGCGATCGACAAGCACGCCCGCGTGATCGATTCCCGTCTGCGCGAAACGCCCCGGCGGGAATTCTTGCAAATCCAGATCGAGCGCGACGTGATGAGCCAGCACAGCCGATGCGGCCGCGCCGTCGAGCCGCAGGCACACGCGGGCGCCCGACAGCACGGTGACGGTGCCCGAGTCGGGTGGCATCGCTTGCTCGAGCGCGCGGCCCGCGCTTTCCTCGAGCGATACGAGCCAATATTGATCGGCGGCGATTCGGTAAAGACGATGCGGACCGCCCTCCGTCACCTCGCAATTCGAGTCGGGGAGTGCCGCACCGGTGATCGACCGGACGAGCGGCGTTACCGCGCTCGCGCCGCCGCCAAAGACGCCGACTTGCACGACATGCCGGCCCCGAATCTCCGTGAAACGCACCGCGCGCTCGCCGTCGGCCCCGTCGCGGCCACCGAGAGCGAACCGTTCCGCGAGCGGCGAGCGACTCTCAAACATGCAAGCGCTCCCCGGCCGCATCCACAAACACCGGCTGGACGATACGTGCTCGCACGGTCTCGCCCTTCAAGGGATAGGCGCAGACGATCTCCTCGCCGACGTGCTTGAGTCCGCCCTGATAGAGTCCGAGCGCGATGTACTTGTCGAGAACCGTCGACCACGTGACCGAGGTGATGTAACCGCGTCCATGGCCGGTGACCGCCTCGCCGCGCGCAAACAGAATCGCGCCCCCCCGCAGTCTTGCCCCGGGCTCGAGGCACTCCAGACCCACGAGGCTCCAGCGCTCCGCGGCGCGCAGATCGGCGCGCTCGCGCAGCTCGCGGCCCACGTAGGGTTTGGTGCTCGCGGCCATCTTGCCGAGTCCGAGATCGTCGAGCGTGTTGCGGTGATCGAGCTCGAGGCCGGCGACGTGACCCTTCTCGATCCGGAGCGATGCAAGCGCTTCGAGACCGTAGGGCTTCAGGCCGAGCGGCGCCGCGCGGTCGAGCAACCGTTCCCAGAGCGCGGTGCCGCGGTCTGCCGGAACGTACAGCTCATAAGCAAGCTCGCCCGAGAAGCTCAGCCGCAGGAGTCGCAGCGGCACGCCGTCGACCTCCACCTCGCGCACCCCCATGTGCGGCAGAGCTGTATTGGAGACATCGAGATCGGGGAAAGCCAGCTCGAGGGCCGCACGCGCCCGGGGACCGGCGACCGACATGCCGGCCCATCGATCGGTGACCGAGACCACCTGCACGCGCAAATCGGTCCATGCGGTCTGTAGCAAGAATTCGAGCCAGCTCATCACCTCGCCGGCCTGAGCGGTCGTCGTCGTCATGAAATAGCGCGTCTCGCCGAAGCGCGCCGTGGTGCCGTCGTCGAGCACGGTCGCGTCGTCGTTCAGCATCACCCCGTAACGCGCCTTGCCGATGGGTAGCTTGGCAAACCCGTTCACATACACGCGATTCAGGAATTCCGCGGCGTCCGGCCCCTGGACGTCGATCTTGCCGAGCGTCGAGACATCGGACACGCCGACGCCGCCGCGCACCAGGCGCATTTCCTCGACGTACGCGGAGGCGGCACTGTCACCCGCCCAGCGGTAATACCATGGACGCAGCCACAGTCCTGCCTCGAGCATGACGGCGCCGTTCGCGACGTGCCAGTCATGCAAAGGTGAGCGCCGCGTCGGCCGGAAGCGCGCGCCGGTGTGGCGTCCTGCGAGCGCACCGATCGATACCGGCGTATAGGGCGGCCGATAGGTCGTGGTACCCGCCGCGGGCAACTCGACGCCGCGCAGCGCGGCCATCCAGAGCGCGGCATTCACGTTGCTGGTCTTGCCCTGATCGGTGCCCATCCCGAGAGTTGTGTAGCGCTTCAGATGCTCGACCGAGACATATCCTTCCTCGTGCGCGAGTGCGATGTCGTCGGTGGTGACGTCGTTTTGAAAATCGACGAAGGCCTTGCCGCGGCGCTTGAGCGGACGCGGCGGCGAGGCCTCGAAACCCACCGGCTCATCGGCGACCGGTGCCACCGGCGCAGGGCCCGCGGTGCGCGGGCATGCGGCATGCGCTGCGGCCGCCTTGCCGGCCTCGCGACCCTCCGCAAGCGCCGCCGAGAGCGTGAGCGACCCCGTGAGCGCGCCGGCCCCGAAATGACCCGGCGCATAGCCGCCCGGCACGAAGCTATCGAGCGCGGCGTGATAGGTCGGCTTGCGTCCCGTATGCGAGGTCAAGTGCACCACAGGTGACCAGCCGCCGGACATCCCGAGGAGATCGGCGTCGAGCCGCTTCGTCCGGCCCCCCGCGAGCGCCTCGATCTCGACCGCCTCGAGTGCGCGGCCGCCGAGCGCGCGCGCCACGCGAACGCCCGCGCGCACATCGACGCCGGCCCTGCGCGTAGCCTCCACTATCCCGGCCCCGGGGCTCGCCCGCTCATCGAGCACCGTGACCGGCACCCCGGCCGCGGCCAGATCGAGCGCCGTGGCGTAGACACTGTCATTGTTGGTTGCGAGCACCGCACGCCGTCCGGCGGCGACGGCGTAGCGGTTGAGATAAGCGCGCACGGCCGAGCCCAGCATGACGCCCGGGCGGTCGTTGTCGGCAAAGACGAGCGGCCGTTCCGTCGCGCCGCTCGCGTAGACGACGGCGCGCGTGCGCAGCGTGACGATGACCTCGCGCGCACCGCCGCGGCTCGCGTCGGGCCGTGCATGATCGTGGCGCTCGAGAAGCGCGAGGGTGTCGCCGTCGTAGACGCCGAGGGCGGTAGTGCGCAGCCCCATCGATATATTCGGCATGGCACGCAGCTCAGACTCGAGCGCGACGCGCCACGGCTCGAGCGGTGAATCCGTTCGAGCGTTGAGGAGGCTCCCACCGAGCGCGAAATCCTGCTCGATCAACAGCACGCGCGCACCCGCCTGCGCGGCGGCGCGGGCCGCCGCGAGGCCGGCGGGACCGCCGCCGATCACCAGCACGTCGGTGAAGGCGTGACGAGTCTCGTAGCGGTCCGGATCCGGCGCATGCGTACCTTGCCCGAGGCCCGCCGCACGCCGGATATAAGGTTCGTAGAGCATCCAGGATCCGGGCCGCGGCCCCATGAACGTTTTGTA
>Ga0302324_100011466_pt1 | contig 18174 bp, 22 predicted proteins | sample Palsa_T0_1_FD_201949 | JGI IMG/M metagenome (GOLD analysis project Ga0302324, IMG submission 201949) | Peat permafrost microbial communities from Stordalen Mire near Abisko, Sweden - Palsa_T0_1 | ecosystem: Environmental > Terrestrial > Soil > Palsa > Peat permafrost | place: Sweden: Abisko... | reverse complement strand
GATTCCGGCTGCTTCGATTGTCCAATGAATTCTCAGCCGACATCCATTCTCAACGGGAATAGATGGCTGAAAACAACCACTCGCAGAGCCGCTTTGGGCGGTCGTTCGGGTCGGCAATTGAGACCACCAATGCAGACTTATCCCCTCCATATCGCGAGTAATCCTTAGCTGAAATCACAAGAATGGTTGGATGTTTAATGGAGGTCGTTTCGGCGGCCTGAACTCGGATTGTCGAGATCAACGGCGAGTCGGCGGATTTGCCTTTTTCATTGTGACTACTCGGGCGGACACGAGAGACTCGATCGGCTTTGGTGGACGCCGCTGATCTGTATATCTGCGGAGGAAGGACCGGACGAACTCGTTGGTCAATCGAGAATCGTCATCTTTTCTCATAATCACACACGTTTGGAAACACAATGAGGCATCAGAAAGCGGCCTTACAACTACACCTTCGGCGCGAAAGCCAAGGGCTGTAGGTTTCGTGAGAATGGCCGCCCCGACGTGCTCAGATACTAGGTGAACCGCTTCTTGCGGCGTAATGATGTCGTGCCCACGTTTCGGAGTGATTCCCTCACGTCGAGCCGCGTCCATGATCGCGTCGTGAACGATGGGGTGAACTCGGCGCGTGAACAGAATCCATTCATCTTTTGCCAAGTCTTGGAGCACGAGTTGTTCCTTTTCAGCAGCCGCGTGGCCTTCCGGAAGGACCGCATAGAGCGGCGTCAGAACGAATGGTGAAGCCTCGATCTGAGAGTCCTTTGGCGGCGCCGTCACAAGGGCCAGGTTTAGTTCACCTGCTAGAACACTCCGGACCAACTCGATTGAGAACTGACTGATTAGTCGAATGGCGAGGTTTGGGTACAGGGGGAGACGAACAGCAAGAAGATCCGAAACCCAGGCTTGGTCTGCCTCGTGCGAGTGCCCAATCGTCAGAACACTGTCTGCTCCATCATGGGCGGTACGAGCGAGATGAAAAGCCCGCTCTATATGTAAGAGCGAAGATCGTGCCTCTGCGACAAAGACTTGCCCAGCATCGGTGAGCTCAACACGGACAACCCGTCGATTGTCACGAGTGAACAAACGAAATCTGAGCTGCTTTTCAATCTCAGTGATTTGTCTGCTGAGCGCAGATTGGGAAAGGTTCAATCTGAGGGCAGCCTTGGTAAAGTGCAACTCTTCGCCCAAGGCAATGACTGCGTGCAAGTGGCGTACTTCGACGTTGGGAAACACTGCTCCAACCCCCGCCCAAGAGTTCGGTGAGGCCAGGAAATTCGTCCAGCCATTTGTGTACAAAACGACGAGTGGTTATGAGCTTGGAACCCGGACAGTTCTGTAAAGTTTCTTGAGGAGCTAACAAAATTTTAAATCAGTTGCATCTGAAACCCGCACCAGACGGCGGTTCTAGGCGCATAGGCGTGTTACCGCCGTGAAAGAACGGCGCATACACGACTTTAAAGGACTTACAAGAGGCGGACGACCTCTAAGTCGTTGTAAATTCCCGGAAGCGGGAGCAGAACCATAGCGTAATCCGTAGTGCGGCTCAGCCGAGATGAGCGTGCGATCTTGGAAGCTCCAAACGTTATTCTCTGGCATTGCACGCGATACCTCGTGCGGCGGAGGTCTGGGTTGGACGTCGACTCCAGCCTTTTCAGAGCCTCCTACCGAGTTCGCCAAATCGCCTAGAAACAGCGGACACCTGCGTTATGCCAACGTCCGAACAAACTTTTCTCGGCCCCACTGTCTCGTCTTTGCTGCTGCAATAAACGCAGGCTGGTCGTCAGCACTCACAACACCTGCGTCGTGTCCAATATGGGCTGTTTTCAAAAGCGCTTGCGCGCCCTTGTCGGCGGCAATTGCCTTGAGATGACCGAAGGCGTCACGCACGAAGTCAATCGCAGCACTCTCCAATGACAGCGCCTTTGCGCCCGGGTCGGAGAGGATTATTGCGACAGCATCGAACAGTACGGAGGGTGTGCCGGCCAGTTGTCCGTCAGCCGACATCATAGATCCGCTTGCAAGCTTCGCACCACCGACTTTGGGCGCGACAATCTTAACGGCGGCGCCAGCTTCGGTTGCAGCTTTCTTGATCTTCTTAACCAGAGCTCCATCCGAACCATCCGCAATCAGGATACCGATCGTACGCCCCTTAAGCGTGTCCTTCATCTTGCCGATGATCTGCAACGCGGGAGAAGGTTTGGCCTCCTGTATGGGCGCTGCGGCTTTAGGCGCATTTGGGATCTTGTCGAAGCCTAATCCGGCGGCGACCCTCCTAGCGAGATCTTCTTCGATATGCCGCAGATGCCCGACCATCGCTTCGCGCACGTGCAGATGATCTACCTTGGAAAGCTCAAACACCAATGCCGAAGCAATGTGGGCCTGCTCGTATTCCGTTTGGCTGAGATAGAACTGCCGCGCCTGACTGTAGTGGTCGGCGAAGCTCTCGGGACGGACACGACCCTTTTCTCCGGTCTCAGTGATTGCGGCGCTATGAAAGCCTCCCGGGCTCTCGCGCGGCGAGTTCTTGGACAACGAGTTGGGCTCGTAGGAAACACGGCCCTCCGGCTGTTCCATCTGCATGTGGCCGTCGCGTTGCTGGTTGGCGAATGGACACTTGGGGGAGTTGATCGGGATCTGGTGAAAATTGGGAGACCCGAGGCGCGAAAGCTGCGTGTCGTGATAGGAGAACAATCGCCCTTGCAACAGCGGATCGTTCGAGAAATCAATGCCGGGTACGACATGAGAGGGACAATAAGCAACCTGTTCGGTTTCAGCAAAAAAATTATTTGGCCAGCGATCCAACACCATCCGGCCAATCACTTTAAGAGGCACGAGCTCTTCGGGAATGAGCTTCGTTGCGTCCAGATGATCAAAGGGAAATTTGTCTGCTTCCTTTTGCGTGAACAGTTGCACCGCAAATTCCCACTCGGGAAAATCTCCAGATGCGATCGCATCAAACATATCGCGGCGGTGAAAGTCTTGATCCGCGCCGGAAATCTTGACCGTTTCATCCCAGACGGTAGATTGCAAGCCGAGTTTTGGACGCCAGTGGAATTTAACGAAGGTCGATTCGCCGGAATCGTTGATCAACCTGAAACTGTGGATACCAAAACCCTCAATCATGCGGAGTGAGCGCGGCAACGTTCGATCCGACATGATCCACATCACCATATGCATGGATTCGGGAGTCAGCGAAATGAAATCCCAGAAGGTATCGTGCGCGGTTGCCGACTGCGGGAATCCCCGGTCAGGCTCCATCTTTACAGCATGGATCAAGTCCGGGAATTTGATGGCATCTTGGATGAAAAAGACAGGGATGTCATTGCCGACGAGATCCCAATTTCCTTCTTTGGTGTAGAACTTCACCGCAAATCCGCGGACATCCCGAGGCGTGTCTACCGACCCTGCGCCACCAGCAACGGTCGATATTCGAGTAAACACCGGAGTCTTCTCGCCCAACTCAGTGAGGACCCTGGCTGTAGTGTATTTCTTCAAAGAAGAGGTCAGCTCGAAGTATCCATGAACTCCCGTGGCTCGCGCGTGTACGATGCGTTCGGGAATACGCTCGTGGTCAAAATGCGTGATTTTTTCGCGGAGGATGAAATCTTCGAGAAGCACAGGGCCGCGCTCATTAGCCTTTAGCGAATTCTGATTATCGGAGAGTGCCACACCCTGGTTCGTCGTAAGAGTGGGGTATTCGTCACCCGCGACCTGATGCAGTTCCCCACCTGCTGGCACATACGATTTGTCGCGGGAAACCAAAATCTTTGGCCGTTCGTGCTTTCTGGAACTGCCGGTCGCCGTCTTCATTGCCATCAAAGTTTCTCCTTAGCCTGCGTGATTCCGAAGTTCCCACTTCGTTGAGCTTTGATAGCTCCGAAAATCGCGGCTGCTCGAATTCTGGCCCAGGACTTTGTTTAAGCACTGGTCAAGACTGCTCACTATCTCAAGAATTGTTTTGAAGCGATCTTTCGGGAAGTGGGCTACTTTGAATTTTGGTCACGCTCTGGTGCGCGAATCTCTTGACGAATCCTCTCAATCCGCCTCTTGGTCTCAATCGCCAAATGACCTAAATCCGGCCGAGTTTCTAAGTCTGGCAGGAGCTTTTGTAGAAAGGCCAATTCGTCTTTAAGTATCGGCAGCCGAATCATAGGAATTTACTCAAGCTACTAGTCTTTCCGCTCTAAACCGGTTCAGCTGTCGATCGTCTGGCGAAACGCAGAGTCCAGAGAATCAAGGGGATTTGAAGTGGTAAACGAAGCCATTGCACCCAGGTTTGCCCAAAGATTCCAGGAAACGGCACATGGGAGACAGCAGTGTAAATATTGGCGGGAAAGACGGCTACGAGCAGCAGTACGAGACCCGAGGCAGCAGCGCGCCGCGTAGAGGAGAGAAGCAAGCCGGCGCCGCCAAGGATCTCCGCGATCCCGCTCAGCACCACTAACAAACGGGGCACTGGCAAAACCGGAGGTACTATGCGAACGTACGCATCTGGAACAACAAAATGCATGATTCCGGCCGCGACAAAAAACACCGCCAACAACACGCGACCAATCGTCGTTGTGTAGCTTTTACGCAGCTTTCCGGACCTCTTGGCCTAGCATCAGCGCTCCTGCCGTCTGCTTTAGTTAGGAAGTGTGCCTGGCAATTGGCAGCAGTACCGTTACACACCGGATATCTCCAGCATGTCATGTCTTGCTCGTGGAGTCAGCTTTATCGCGAAGATGCACCTCTTCGTGTAATTGAGTCTGAAATTGACCGGTCGTTTGTTTGACTTGCGCTACAACTCGACCAACGCTTTGAGCGATCTCAATTGTCTTCTTGGGGCCAAATACGATCAGTCCTAGGAAAAGGAGAAAACATACTCCTGTAATCATGAGTCTTTCTTTGCTCCCTCAAGTTTGTCGGTGTCGCTTGGTTTCTCTTCGCCGCTCATGGCGGCTTTGAAGCCTCGAATCCCATCGCCAAGGCCTTTCCCAAGTTCAGGCAGTTTCTTGGGGCCGAAAATAAGGAGTGCGATTCCTGCGATGATCAGCAGGTGCATCGGTTGAAACAAGCCTTCTATCATTTGAGTTCTCCTGCTCTTTCGAATGGACACAATAGAAAACAAAATAGGCCGGCGGAGAATAAGTATCGCCGCCAGCCCATGCTTAGAAAATCATCGCCGTGGGTCCCGTCCGGTCTGGTTCGCGCTGCCGAAATCTCGTAACCATCGTTTGCGCCTTGCTTCTATTTGAAGCCGTTGGGACCTGCGTTCATACCTGCTGGGAAGAACACTCCCACGGCAGGGCTGACTTGGGTAGTACCGTTGACCGCGCCGCCCCCGGTGACGATGTTCAAAACCTGGGTGGTGTTGCGGGCAAAGGCGATCACGTTGGTAGGATCGGCATCGGTCAGGCGGGTAGCCGTTACGTTGGCCGCGCCTGCTAGCGAAACTGAGAAGTCCGCTAAGCCATAGTCGTCGGGGTTGGCATCATAAGGGCCGGGCGCGACGCCGAGTAAACCGGCCATTGAAAGTGACGCCCGAAGCGTCGAAATCAGGTTGGTGTAGCCACCAATGCTCGCGCCGGTTGGGTCGAGATAGTTGATGGTAGTGCGGATGAGACCGGCGTGATACGCCTCGACCGCAAGGATGCCAGCCGCTGTCACCAGGTTTGCGGGAACTGTTAGCAGGGATGCCGCCCCATGGTAGGCAGTGACGCCCACATCCTCGAATACGTACGCTCCAACGAGAAAATCGTCATCGCTGGCGTAGGGGCTGAAGGCCGCACCGCCGGGGATACCCGCCGCCGTAGCGAGCGTCTGGAAGGATGTACCCAGGTTGATGGCAGGCTGAGCGACGGCGGAACTGCCCAGCGCACTCAGCAGCAATTGGACATGCTTGCCCTCTTCAACCGCTACCTCAATCGCATAGGACGCAACAGGGATAGTGGTGAAGGGGACCTGGCTACCGCCCGTGACGCTGCCTGCGGTACCTACGGTTCCCGAGAGCGTGATTTGAAGGGCGCCGGCTGCCGTCGACGCGGCATTTGCCACGTCGATGGTCGTGCCAAAAGCGGCCAGGTAGTAGAAGTTCGCCTCCAGATACTCGAGATTGAGGGCGAAGTTAAGAATGTCTGAGTCCGTGTAGGATGTTGCGGCTTTCGCCAGGGGAACGCCCAAGCCTGCCACCGCCAAACCTGCGAGCGACGCTACGCCGAGAGTCAGCATCTTGCGCCGATTCGCGGCGATGATCTCATCTAGAACTTGAGTCTCTTGATTTGCCATGGAACTTCTCCTTTGTGGAATAGGTGCCCGCTTAGGCTGTGGTGGTGGCGAAAATGCTGTTCATGCCGCTGGGAAAGAACCCGCCGCTACTGGCGCCGACCGTTGCTGAACCGTACACGATGTGCAGAACTTGGTTCACAGTGCGCGCGAAGCCAACGGCTGTGGTCGGGCTGGCCGCGACGATCGAACTCGCCGTTGTGCTTGACGCCGGCGTGGTGTCTGGCGGCAAGGTGAGCAACGTCTCCACCGACCCCGTCGTTGAAGGGGCCGCGCCGTCGCCGACACTGAGTGTCGCGCGCAGGTCCTCCACAAGATTGGCAGCGGCCAGGTATGGATATGCGGCCGCAGAGCCCGCCGCGATGGCTCGTCCCGTGAGCGATGTGCGGATGTAGCCGGCGTGGTAGGCCTCGACGGCGAGGATGCCAGCGGCGGCGGTCAGATAGCCAGCGGCGACGCCCGCCGGGCTGATCAGCGAAGCTGCGCCGGAGTAGGCGGTTACACCCACATCCTCGAAGATGAAGCCGCCGACAAGGAAGTAGTCGAAGCTGGAAAAGGGATTGAAGGAGCCTGCCCCAGTGGCGGCGGTGGTGATGGTGGCGGCAACGGCCAGTGGACCGAAGAAAGAAAGGTCGATGTCGGGCATCGGCACCGCGGCTGCGCCCAGTGCGCTGCGGAGGAACCGAACGTGCTCCTGTTCCTCGTAGGCAATCTCGTTCAGGATCTCCTGCTGTGCAGGTGTGAGACCCGGGACTGCGGCCGCGTCGCCCAATGTAACGGTACCCACGGTCTGGTAGGGCGAAGCGGAACCTGCAGTAGTATCGGAGGCTTCGAGCCCTGAACCTGTCGCGGCGTAAAGATAGAACTGCGCCTCCAGATACTCCAGATTAAGGGCGAAGTTCAAGACGTCGGCATCAGTTGGCGCCGACGTGGTGGTGGTCTTGGCTGGACTGCTGCTACATCCGGCAAGATTCAACGCCGCAACCGCTCCTGCGCCGGCTCCAACTCCGGCCAGAAACTTGCGACGTGAGACGCTTCTGTTTATGAATGTACTCAAGTTGTCCACGTTTTTCTCTCCTTGTAGATTTGTGTGCCGGTCTGATTAAGCTGGTATGCAAGGCATTCGCCAGACAGATGAAAATCAAATTAGGATTTCTTCACTCGGCTACTTGTGCTAGAGAGGTCTCGGGATCAAGCCGATGCTGACCTTGTTGACCCCAAACCGGAAGAAATCCGGCGTTCCTCTCCAAAGGCACCCCTCTTGGCGTCGCTGTCATCACTTTGTTCTCCGATCGCTAGCCAGGCTCTTACGATCTGAGCCGCAGGGAAGCGACACTTTGGCAACCTGCACGAGAGTGTGCTGCAAATGGAAGAGTTGTGGTATCGGGCATGTTTCTAATAACGAAGAGGTCTGCCCTGAAAAACCCTGACAAGAAGGGCGCTGCTGGATGTCGCATATTCGAGAAGAGAGACCGCCTGAGAAATTCCTACCGAGCCGAGAGGCTCGGCTAACTCTCCAACGCTTCTGGGGTCAATAGGCCCATTTGCACGGCGAACCGAACCACTTCACTGCGCGTCCGAAGTCCGAGCTTCTCAGTAGAACGTGAACGATATGTCTCAACAGTTTTCACGCCCACAAAAATCTGCTTTGCTATTTCTGCGCTGGTGTAGCCCTGCGCCACGAGGCTGAGCACCTGCAGCTCACGGTCGCTAAGAATTTTCACAGGCCGTGCGGGACCATCACCCGTGCTTCTCTTCGCCAGCACGTCCTGGACAAGAATCTCGGCCAAACGTGGGTCCACGAAAATTCCTCCGCGATGCACGGCTCGTATGGCAGCTAGCAGCTCCGCATCTACCGCCCTTTTTAACAGGTAGCCAGAGGCCCCGGCAGCCAATGCCGATCTAACGTACGCAGGGTCATCGTGCATTGTAAGGACAAGCACACGAGTTCCCGGGCAGTTTCGCACCATTTCCTGCAATGCCTTCAGACCCCCCACCGGTGGCATGGTGAGATCCAACAATGCTATGTCCGGCCCTGTTTCACGTGCGACTTGAAGCGCCTTTTCTCCATCGGCAGCTTGTGAGACGACTTCCATATCACTCTGGGCATTGACCAGCATTGTCAGTCCTGCGCGGAGAATTGCATGATCATCCGCGATCATGATCCTGATCTTGTGCCCTTCAAGCCGACATTTCAAGTGTTTGTCCTCCTACGGAAGGTTCGCGGTCCTGATTGGCAAGTGGGAGTTGCAGTAGAATCTTGGTCCCATCGGCTTGGGATATGAAACTGACTGTCCCGCCCAACATTGTTGCTCTCTCCCGCATACTCTGAATCCCTAAACGGTGCGAGGCGACAGTCGCGGCCTTAGCGTCAAACCCGCATCCGTCATCGGTTACTGCTATTTCTAGCGCCGTGGCTAATCGCGCGAATTTCATGCTGACAACCTTGGCTCCTGAATGTTTGGCCACGTTGGTCAGAGCTTCTTGGAGAATGCGGTACAAACCAATCTGGACTGCTGGCGGCAGGTTGCTGGAGTCAAGTTCATCCAGCGTAAGATCCACGGCTATGCCGTGCGTCTTTGCGTATTCGGTAACATATCGGCTCAGTGCAACACCCAGGCCGTGGTCGTCCAGCACTGATGGGTGAAGGCCGCGGGCGAGCCGACCGATCTCGTCAACCGTCTGGGCAGTGATTTTCCGAAGCCGGCGTCCTTGTGCCTTGACATCTTTTAGGTTCCGAACGTCTTCCAATGTACGCAGGCCGACCAACAGAGAGGTCAGCATTTGACCGGCTTCGTCATGCAGCTCGCGTGCGATACGCCGCCGTTCGTCGTCTTGGGATCGCAGTAGGCGGTTTGACAGGTCTCGAAGCTGTTTGGACTGTTCGAGAACTTCTGTATTTCGCCGCTCAAGTTCCTGAGTACGAACATGAACTTGTGTCTCAAGGCCATCGGCCAGTGCGCGAAGCTGCGTCTCGCTCTGGCGAAGCGCAGATTCCGCCTTTTCGCGCTGCGCCACTTGGAGTTTCAGCGATTCAAGGGACACTAGAACTTGATACGCCGAGGAAGCGAAGTTCCCAAGAGAACACATGAGCCGTTCATCTTCCGCGTCGAACTTTCGGCAATCGTCGTGGGCGACCGCCCAGATCGTCCCGACGGCTTTGCCTTCGACGTAAAAAGGCACCAATAGGGCCTCTTCAACAGGAGGCGTGACCGGTTCGAAATAGGTGTACCGCCGTTCCACGTGCCGGAACAACAGCGGAGTATTGCGATCGAGAACGTCGCCGCAGGGGCCGAAATCGCGAGGCGTGCCGCCCCCAATGTGCGGTTTCCAGCTGCCGGCAATCGCGGGCCAGTAAAACCTTTTCCCGCCGTCTTCTGTTGTCAGCAGGCTGATCCCGGCTGAACCGGACTGGCAGACCCCTAGGATCGTTTCGACCAGCGTCTGAAGAATAGTACGCGGCGAGTTGGCCAGCGCTTGGGCCAGCGTCGCGAGTGCTCGGTTCTCCCCCTGGTAATCCGGCTGGCGGGATGGACGCTGATGCAGCTCCTCTGTGCACAGGATTGACTCCAGCGAAACGCCGCCACAGTAAGACGGGGTATCGTTGGCGTAGCCCCGCTGAGAAACGGTGGATTGAGTCATGTTATTACCTCAGATCGGAAACATGAGCAATTGTGGAATCGAGCGCGACAACTGTCCGGCCAACCAGCCTCTGGCCGGAAAAGCATGCACGCCCGCAAGAATCCTAATGACGCCGCACTTGGCTGGCAACATGCTAATCGTGGCGGAAATCGGACTTCTGTTCACTTTTGCACACTTTTACGGCTCGCGTGCATGACAATGATTAGGAAGCGAGGATTGGCACGGTCCGTTTTCTTCTAGAAGGACATCATGAAACAGAAACTAGCGAAAGTTGATCCGCCCTCGGGTGAAGGCACTATCTCGACTCGCGCTGAGCAGAAGCAAGTCGAGGAACGCCAGGCCATTGGCGCAAATGTAGTTTACGAGACCATTCGACGCGAAGGCGAAGAGGAACTGCATCGGCCTGCAGCAGCCCTGGCGTGGTCGGCGTTCGCTGCCGGACTTTCGATGGGCTTTTCGTTCGTTGCCCAGGGTGTACTGATGGCGCACTTGCCCGATCAGCCGTGGCGACCTTTGATTGCCGGTGCAGGATACTGTGTTGGATTTCTCATCGTCATCCTCGGACGCCAGCAACTCTTTACGGAAAACACCCTGACCGTAGTCCTTCCTCTTCTATTGCGGAAAGACTTGTCCACATTGCTGCGCCTGCTTCGTCTGTGGGTCGTGGTATTGGGCGCGAATCTTGTTGGAACATTCTTGTTCGCCTTGAGCGTCGGGAGAATCGGCATTTTCGATGCGCGAACTCAACAGTGTTTGACAGAGATTGGCATTACCCATATGGGAGCTGGTTTCTGGACTGTATTTGTGCGATCTATTTTCGCAGGTTGGCTAATCGCGTTGATGGTGTGGTTGCTTCCCGGCGCAGAATCGGCACGGGTCAGCATCATCATCATCGTGACGTACCTGGTCGGCATCGGTGGATTTGACCATATCATCGCAGGGTCGACTGCGACGTTTTTTCTGCTTGTTAGGGGATCCATCTCGTGGCAAATATACGTTGCGCAGTTCTTCATTCCTACCCTGATGGGCAACGTCCTTGGGGGGTTGTCTCTGGTGGCCGCACTGGGTCATGCCCAGGTTGTTGGCGGAAAATAAGAATAGAGGAACGTCGGGATCTCAGGATCGTCACGCCCTACTGTGCCGCGAGCGATTCAACGTTCCAGATTATCACTCCCAATGCCTGAGCGACTTCGCAAACGACTGGTCTGTTGCCGTTGGCCCTTCGTATCGCTTGGCTTCGTACTCCGGAATCCCATTCCGATCAGGGCTCCCGTAATTTCGTCGATTCGCCCCTCCAACTCCCTCTCCATCAAGGCCTGCCACAATAAGGTCGGTAGCGATAAGAGGTCCCAGGCCCAGCATGGCCAAGGCGTATAGCTTATCAAGACAAAATGAAGGAATGAGCAATTGTGTACAGTCGACCTGAGAGCAAGGATACTAGCATCCACACTTGCTAGCGCGGCGCCTGAAAACACTGAAGGCCTCTGTGGCAGGTGTGGTTCGTGTCGACCGGGTTGGCAATCTAAGGAGAACAACATGAAAATGCTGATGGCAATTTGTTTCGCCCTGGCACTGCTGACCTTCGGAGTGGCCTCGGCTCAGGACACAATGCACAATGACAGCATGAAAAGTGATGCGTCCACAAAAGCAGTTCACGTTACAGGCAAAGTCAGCGACGACGGGAAGACATTTTTGGGCGACACGGACAGCAAGACCTGGACAATCGAAAACCCAGACGCGGTAAAAGGACACGAAGGGCACCACGTCACTCTGACCGCACAATGCAATGCCGACAAGAGTGAAGTTCACGTCATGTCGCTCAAGATGGCGAAGTGACCGCAAGAACACCGACAACCTGTTGAAGCAGTCGGTCGGGGCCAATCCCCCTAGATTCGCGGCGGAGTGCGAGTTTCGCACTCCGCTCCGCCATTTTTGGTGGTCACGCGTGCGGGCGACTGAAACGGCAGGCCAGGATTTGGTTCGCAAGCGCCCGCGACCTGGCGGCGCGAATCCGATGAGGGCGGCAAGGATCAGCTGGACGGTGACCGAACTCTGGAATTCCTCCTCGGGTTCGCGATGGTCCAAGTTTCTATAGCAGCTGAGAATGAGCGAACATAACCGAACAACTCGATCACGCTTCTTCAGATGCTCCGGATAGAGCTCCGCTAATTTACTTCTCGAATACTTTTTCGATCTGTCCGACTTTTTTCTCAACTTTGCCGCCGTTTTTTTCGGCGTTTCCTTCGGACTCCAATCCCGGGTTACTCGTGACTTTGCCGGCCGTCTCTTTGACTTTGCCTTTCACTTCATGAGCGGTGCCTTTAATTTCATCTTTCGTACTGGGGTTCATCTGTTTTCTCCTTGTCGTCGAGTTACATGTCCTTGCATATCCTCAGTGCGGCGGTGCCGTTTCGGTAGATACGCATGCCGGACAGTGTCTATGCGGTCTTACGCTGCTGTGGAATGCTTTTACCGAGAGCCGTGGCCAGAGCAATCTGGTGGTCTTGTTCGTCGATCAGGATTTCGCGAATTTGCTCACTCATGGCATACTCGCCCAATTCCTCGCACTGGCGGACTCGCTCGCGGTAGTTTCTGATCGTTTCCGTTTCGTTGTCGAGATCGAACTGCAACATAGCGGTAGCTTTCTCGGATGTCCGGACAGCCTTCGCTTCAACCGCCGGCATACCGCCAAGGTAGTCAATTTGCTTGGCGATGATCAACGCGTGGCTCAGTTCTTCCCCAGCGTGCTTTTCAAGTTCGCCGGCAATATTCATGAACTCAGCACCCTTCAAGACCTGCGAATAGACGATGTACCCGATGATAGCTTGGTATTCGCGCGACAGATCCTGATTCAACAGATTGATCAGTTCAGGCCGAGACACTTTTCTAAAAGCCCCCACGGTCGTTTCATGTTTCAAGCGGGTTTCTCCAAAGTAGGATTTAACCATCCTTCGGACCTTTCGCTCCTTGAAGCGTAGGACCGGAGTCACGCCAACGGTAACAAGTACATTCCACCAAAACTGTGCAAAACGGAACAACTCGGCAACAACAGACGACGGAAATGTCGTTCAGTTGGCGTCAAATCTTCTTGAGCGACGGTTGGTGGAGTCTCGTGCGACGGTCATCATCCCACTTGACGACCGCCTCCTCTTCGTTAGCTCGCTCAACTGTGCCGATTTCTCCAGTTGGCTTTCCGAAGTTTCCTAAACCCTCGACCCGATCTCCGGGAGTCAGTTCCTGGCCGGTGGCGGCGGGCTCGGACAGCGGTGGTCTCTTCGCGCGCTCTGAGTCAGGGATTGCCCCAACGTGCGACAGGGGTGGTTGAAGAGCTTTACGCAGTTTGGGTGCTGGCTTGCGGGCGTCATGAGTCATAGTGTTCTCCCGCCAGGAGGCGGGGGGTTCACGCTTCCCGACGACTGTTCATTGCATCGCTAGATATTGAGGATAAGCTGGAATGAATGGCGCGTCCGGTCCAAACTGCACAGTTCTGACAACCGCTTTCCAAAACCCGGCGAGCGTGCGTCGACAGTTAGCGAGATCGGCTATCGGCGTCCAACCTGTGGTCGTTCTCAGTGCGGGCAAGATCAATTCGAAATCAAAATGGGCGAGTGGTCAAAAGAAGACATTAATCCGTCTGTTATCTGGGTAGTGTGGGTTGTGCAGTTTACTCGCGCACAAAACAACATCAACGGGCGTCAGGGCAGAATGAGAGCCGCCGGCAGTAGAAGTTCAGCCATACGCTTTTGGTCAGACATTCTTAATAAGGAGGAATAGAAATGAACGCACGTTCGTTTAAGTCACTGCGACTGCTTTTGCCTTTGGGTTTGCTGGTATTTTGCATGTCCCTAATGGCCCTTCCAGCCCCGCGGTCTCAGGATAACCAGCAGACGGCCCCAGACAACACCAAGACAAATAAAGATCAGGCCGGCCCGACCGCCGATCAACAGAAGATGAATCCTTCAGACCGGGCCGTCACGCAGAAGATTCGAAAAGCGATCCACGAGGATCAAACTCTTTCTACTTACGCGCACAACATTAAGGTCATCACGCAGGATGGCAAAGTGACACTTCGTGGGCCAGTGCGATCTGAAGAGGAGAAAAGTAATTTAGAAGCCAAAGCTGTCAGCGTAGCAGGACAAGAAAACGTGACTAATCAACTCGATGTCACACCTTCGAACTGATTCAGCAGAAATCGAAACCAGCATGAACACAAAGGAGAATAGACACATGGCAAGCAAAAAAGTAGGCGTATTTGGAATTTTCTCGACTCGTATTGCTGTCGACAATGCAATGGATTCGCTCGTCCGAGTGGGCTTTCCGACTTCCGACATTTCGGTGCTCTTGCCGGAGAGTCTAGGCGGAACGAAGAATATGGGAACAGAAAAGGAAACGAAAGCGCCCGAAGGTACGACAGTGGGCGTGACCGCAGGGGGCGTAATTGGCGGTACGTTGGGAATTTTGGCCGGTGTTGGTCTTTTGGCAATCCCTGGCTTGGGCCCGTTCATTGCCGCAGGTCCCATCATGGCAGGCTTAGCGGGGTTGGGTGTCGGAGGGGCTGTGGGTGGAGTCACTGGCGCCTTGATTGGCATGGGTATTCCTGAATTCGAAGCCAAGAGATACGAAGGTCGCCTGCAGAAGGGCGAAATTCTGCTCTCTGTGCATTGCGATACTGCCGACGAAATCAAGCGTGCGAAGGAAGTTCTCAAGTCGGCGGGGGCAGAGGATGTTTCCTCCACGGGGGAATCTTCCGTTGATGACAAGAAAACAGATCGCGAGTTGGCTGGTACGACTGCGCGTTGAACTCGGTAGGCGAAGAGGAGGAAGTTTGTTCTTGGCTTCCTCCTCTTCACCGATCGGGAATCTTAATGCGGGGAGATCCACACTGCAGTTCCGATTAGTGAACGAGTGTCGGGTTCGACCGTGGCCAAGGAGCCGCTGTCTAAACAACGAACATCGCCACGCCCGCGGCGAACATTGCCACCGTGGTGATCGCTACGACGATTCATCCCAAGCGGGAACTCGTTTGGCCTTGCATCAGTTTGTTATCAGAGGCGACGATCAGAATGGCGACTAGAAGAAACGGGGCCAACAAGCCATTTAAGACTGCTGTCCAGTAGAGTGCCTTCACAGGGTTAATACCTACGAAGTCCAGTTCCACCCCTAGGCCAGTCGAGAGCAGGATGAGAGAGTAAAAAGCGCGTGCTTGTTTCAATTTCTTGTCCAGTCCTTGGCGCCATCTAAACGTCTCCGCGAAGGCGTACGCCGTCGATCCCGCCAGCGTCGGAATGGCGAGAAACCCCACGCCGACAATGCCCACCGTAAACAGAGTCGCAGCAAACTTGCCGGCAAGAGGACGGAGCGCTTCGGCCGCCTGGCGGGTAGTCTCGATGTGGTTCATGCCGTGACGGTGCAGGGTGATCGCAGTAGTCAAGATGATGAAGAACATGACTATGTTTGAGAAAAACGCACCCACGCCCACATCAAAGTTCCTCAACTCCAGTTCCTTGCGTGTTGCCCCTCTCCGTTGAGCAAGTGACGTTTGACCTGCCCACTTCTCCTCTTCAACCTCTTCGCTCGCCTGCCAGAAAAACAAATACGGACTGATCGTGGTTCCGAGAATGGCAACCAGCATCGACCATTCATCTCCAGTGTGTGGCATCGATGGTATGAAGGTCGCGCGAGCCACCGCCCCCCAGTCTGCTCCTATCACAAAGCTGGTTATCGGGTAGGCGAACAGCACGAGTACCAGCCATTTGAGGACGTTCGCGATCTGATGATAGTGGAGGCGGACCGTTGCCCATGAAATCAGGAGCGCGAAAACCACCACGAAAAAGTGGGCTTTCACCCCGGACAGCATTTCAGCCGCATCCGCCATGCCGGCGAGGTCCGCTCCGATATTGATCGTGTTGGCGGCGAGCAGGGCCACAATGACGACGCGTAGTAACCAGCTTGGAAATCGCTGCTTGAAATTCGCGGCTAAGCCTTGTCCCGTCACCTTGCCGATGCGGGCACACATCATTTGAACCGCGGCCATCAGCGGCCACGTCAGGAGCGCGGTCCAGAGAAGCTTAGTTCCAAGCTGTGCGCCGGCAACAGAGTATGTGGCAATGCCCGATGGGTCATCATCGGCGGCCCCAGTGATAATGCCAGGACCGAGTGACTTCAACAGCAATCGTATCCGTCGAGATGAGGCAGATGTCGGCACGAAACAGTTGGGGCGAAAATCGACTTACAAATCATAACGTGAATGTGCGTTCACATTCCTCGAAGGCAGCGTACGAATCGAGTGATTAAAGTGGTCCAATGTGCTCAGACACACACGTTCGCCAGCCATATCATGAGGTCTAGTGAAGAAATGAGATGGCCGTTACACAGGTCAGTCCAGCTTCCACTTATAAAGTGAGGTACAACAATGGAAACCGTATTGATTGTTCTTTTGGTGCTGTTTTTGCTCGGCGGCGGTGGATGGGGATATTCTCGTTGGCGCGGCTAGAGCGAACACAGGAAGCACGCTGACGCTAGCTGATCCTGCTTCTTTGGCGCTTCTGAGGGCTCCGGAAAAGCCGGAAGCCCTTTTTTTAAGTTTCACAAAGTTGCGCGTCGAGACTAGTCATGAAGGACGACATTTAGAAGTGAACTATGAACTTGCAATCCGCTCCCTGCGTCATAGTCGATGAAACCTAATTTTCTGAATCGGTTCATGAAAAAGCTGACCCGCGACCGAGTCGTACCGATCATATCCGCCAAGGTTTCCTGGCTCATCTTGGCAATTACAGTCTGGGGCACTCCCTCCTTGCCGAAATGAGCAAGCAAAAGCAAAAGCCGAGCCAGTCTCTTTTCACTGGAATTGAAGAGTTGGTCGACTAAGTCCTCTTCGTATCGAATGTTTCGGGCCAGCAGATATGCTACGAACAAATCCGAGAACGCATGCTCCCGGTGAAGAGCTTGCATCATTGCCTTCTTGTCAACACGAAGAAGTTTGCAGTCCGTCATTGCGGTCGCAGACTTCATGCGGACGAGCTTTCCAACCAGGCAACCCTCTCCGAAGAAATCTCCCTCGCTCAATATGCCAAGGGTTGCTTCCTTACCAATCTTGGACACGACCGTAAGTCGAACCTTGCCCTCCTGGATATAGAACACTGCGTCAGCCGCGTCCCCCTGGGAGAAGATTGTTTGCTTCTTGGAAAAGGCCACGACTTTCCTACCCTCCCCAATCGTGGCAAGGAAATCCTCGGGATCGAAGCGGTGTATTTTGTTCGCCGATCTGTTTGGGGGGACCAAACCCTTCTCCCTGGTTAGGCCGAATTACACTCCCACATATTCTAGGAGAGTCCCGAATGCCAAGAATGTTCACTTTTGCTCACAACTCGGAAACACCGCCGGAGTGCCAAACTGAAATTGAATGCTTTGAATGCGGAGGGCTAACTCGCCTTCAAAGTGTGGGCCCGATGTGCGAATCAGCGATAATTGGTTTCTGCGCACTGACGAACGCGACCACGGAGACGGATGGAACCGAGTTCGACAAATGGGAGAAAGCCTGATCCGATCGAACCTTCCTTAGCGGAACCCTCGTTGGCTGATTCGAGCAAGCGGCTGCTACCGTGGCTGATCGCGGTGGCATTTTTCATGGAGTCTCTCGACACCACGATTCTGAATACCGGGGTGCCGAAGATCGCAGCGGCACTCCACGTTGCTCCGCTCAGCATGAAGTCGGTGCTCGCAAGCTACACCCTGAGCCTTGCGGTGTTTATTCCAATCAGCGGATGGATGGCCGATAGGTTCGGAACGCGTCGGGTGTTCGCCTCCGCGATCGGCATCTTCACGCTAGGATCGTTTCTCTGCGGCATATCGAGCGACATCCGCTTGCTGGTCGCGTGCCGCATCTTGCAAGGCTGCGGCGGATCGATGATGGTGCCCGTCGGCCGGCTCACCCTGGTGCGGACGTTCGCCAAGTCCGAACTGGTTCGCGCCATGAGCTTCGTCGCTATCCCGAGCTTAATTGGTCCTATGCTGGGACCCGTCGCCGGCGGACTGATCGTCGGATATCTTCATTGGAGGCTCATTTTCTTCGTGAATATTCCGATTGGCCTCGCGGGTTTGTTCCTGGTCTACTGGCACCTGCCGGGCTACCGCGAGCGCACGAATCCCCTGGACGTGACCGGCCTGATTCTTTTTGGATCCGGCGTAGCGCTACTTTCATACGTGCTGGAGGTATTTGGCGAACATACGCTGAGCACGGCCGAGATTCTGGGGCTGCTAGTGCTATCGATC
>Ga0302324_100011465_pt1 | contig 18174 bp, 9 predicted proteins | sample Palsa_T0_1_FD_201949 | JGI IMG/M metagenome (GOLD analysis project Ga0302324, IMG submission 201949) | Peat permafrost microbial communities from Stordalen Mire near Abisko, Sweden - Palsa_T0_1 | ecosystem: Environmental > Terrestrial > Soil > Palsa > Peat permafrost | place: Sweden: Abisko... | reverse complement strand
ACGGCGACAAGCGCGGTCCGTTCACTTTCGAACACGCTCCGGTGCGCTTTGAAGGCTGCCAGGCGTGTCACGAGCCGCACGGCTCAGCCAACGCAAGAATGCTGACGCGCGCCAATGTCCGGTTTGTGTGCCTGGAGTGCCACGCGAATCTCCCTTCAGCGCCGGTGAAAGTCATGGGAGTGGTGCCACCTGCGTTTCATGATTTGAACTTGCCGCTATTTCAGAACTGCACGGTGTGCCATCAGAAGATTCACGGCAGCCACGTGGATCGGAATCTGCTGAAATGAAGGCACTGCTGATTTTCGCGGTGGGCCTGCCGCTACTGGCGCAGGCACCCGCAACGACGCCGGCACCGGCGCCGCCTGGGACGGCGACATCCGTTGCCGCGCCTGCGACGACCACCGACGCGCCCTCTCCCGTTCCGTCCACCGAACCCGTGCTCACCGGTTGGATCGACTTGGGCTATCGTTGGAGCACCGGCGTTGATGGAAGCTTCGATACCTATCGGAGCATCATCAATCTCGGCTCCGGCCCTAAGCTGCTCGGCACCGACTTCACGCTGACCGATCCGAAGCACCGCTGGTTCGACACCATTCAAGTGCGGGCCGATACCTGGGGCGACGAACCGTCGTCGTCGATGCACGTCGAAGCCAAGAAATCCGGCATGTACGATTTCAACGCCGACTATCGCGACTTCGCCTACTTCAACTTCCTGCCTTCCTACGCCGACCCGCTGCTCGGCACGGGCGTCGTTTTGGACGAACAGTCCTTCGATACGCGGCGCAAGATTGCGGCGCTATCGCTCGATATCCGGCCGGGCCATTGGTGGACGCCGTACTTCGGATGGGATCACGATTCGAGCGGTGGCACGGGCGCGACGGTTTTTGTCAGCGACGGAAACGATTACCCGGTTCCCAATACTCTGAGCGATTCCACCGAGCTGTATCGCGCGGGAGTAAGAATCGAAAAGCCGCGGTTCCATGTCACGCTCGAAGAGGGCGGCACGACATTCAAGAGCGGTCAGAGCCTGTATCAGAACCCGCAAGGCTCGGTGAATTACGGCAATGTTTCCGCACCGATCCTGGGACAAACTCTGGATTTGACCAACTTGCTGGCCGCCTATGGCATCGGCGGATCCAGCACCTACACGAAGGCTCTGCTAACGGCGAATCCTACCACTTGGCTGGATATCTACGGGCAGTTTCTCTTTAGCCAGCCCTCCAGCCATGTCAACTACCAGCAGACCGACGCCGGCAATCTTTATCTCGAAAGCCAGGTGCTGTTTTATTCGAGCGAGCAGAATTTGATCGCTGCCTCATCCCAGCAGCCGCACACTTCGGGCAGCTTCGGAGCCGAGATCCGGCCGTTCAAACGCATGCGCATCGTCGAATCCTGGCTGACCGACCGGTTACACTCCGCCGGCTCGTCGGCTGGCACGCAGACGCTGTTGAATCCTTACACGGAGCTTCCGCTCAGTTCGCTGCTAGCCACCACGCTCGCATCCGACTACAGCCAGGAGGCGATAGACGTCTTCTACCAGGCCACGTCCAAGCTCACGCTACGCGCCGGTTACCGCTATGTCTGGGGCGATGCGAGCTACGTTTTCCTGCCTCCGGAAGGTCTGGCGAGTATGGCGGAGGAGCAGCTCCGCCAAAATATCGGAGTGGGCGCGGCGACCTTCCGGCCCAGCCAGAAGATCTCAGTGACGGGTGAGTTCGAAGGCGGAACGAGCAGCGGCGTTTACTTCCGGACCAGCCTTTACAACTATCAGAAGGTGCGTGCTCAGGTGCACTATCAAGTGCTGCGGTCGCTGAGCGTCTCGGCCGATTTCACGCTGTTGAATAATCAAAATCCACTGGCGGGAACGAATTACGACTACTCCGCTTCTCAAGAATCGCTCTCGTTTTATTGGTCGCCTCACGGCAAGATCTTCGATATCCAGGGCACCTATTCGCGTTCCGATCTGAAGTCCAACATTAGTTATCTCGAGCCGGAAACTCTCACGCCGCAACTTTCCATCTATCGCGACAACGCCCACACCGGTAGCGCCCTGTTTGATCTCAACTGGCCGCATGGCAAGCGTTTTGCACCCAAGCTAGCCGCCGGCGGATCATTCTTCATCTCTTCCGGCAGCCAGCCCACCAGCTATTATCAGCCGACCGCGAAGCTTTGGATACCGCTCGGAAAGCATGCCACCTGGTTCAGCGAATGGCAGTATTACGGCTACGGCGAAGTGTTCAATCTCTATGAAGGATTTCGGACGCACCTGGTGACCACGGGCGTGAGGTTTATGCCATGAGCCGGCCAGTGCTGTTGCTGTTGGTTTCCGCGCTTGTGGCGCGCGCCGCCGTCTTTACGGCCGATTCGGCCCGAGGCGAGCGCTTGTTCGAATCGCTTTCCTGCGTCCAATGCCATAGCGTGAATGGAACCGGTGGAAGCTCGGCGCCGGATCTCGGCCGAATAGTGGACCGGGGGTTCACGCCCGCGTCACTGGCGGCTACCATGTGGAATCACGCACCCACTATGTGGGCCTCCATGCGTGAACATCAGATTCGCGCCGGAGAGTTGGACCAGCAGGCCGCGCAAGATCTGATGGCGTTCTTCTACGCCGCACGCTTCTTTGAACAGCCGGGCGACGCCGGCCGCGGCAAGCACGCGTTCGAGAGGGACGGTTGCGCCGGCTGCCACACTTTGCCCGTCGGCCAATGGCAAGGACTCACCGATCCCATTGCGCTGATCGACGCCATGTGGAATCACCGCTCCCAGATGCTGGGCGCGACCGCATCGAAGGGCGTTCGATTTCCGCTGCTCAGCGCGCAGGACCTCACCGATATGCTGGTGTATCTTCGCAATCTGCCGGGTACGCGCGCGCGAATTGGACTATTTCGTGTCGAAACCGTGGCTTCCGGCGAGGCGGTGTTTCAATCGGCCGGTTGCGCCCAGTGCCACCAAACGGTGGAAGCGCTGGCTGATCGCGTGCAAGGCCAGACGCTGACCGAGATCGCGGTCGAGATGTGGAATCACGCGCCTCGGATGGCCGCGGCGGGAGCGCCGGCGGCTCCCTTGGCTCCCGGCGACATGCAGGCTCTCGTCAGCTCCTTTTGGGCCGCGAAATTCTTTGAAGCCGCGGGCCGGCCGTCATCGGGCAAACGCATCTTTGGGAGCAAGAATTGCGCGGTCTGTCATAATAACGCGTCCAGCGGAGCGCCGCAACTTCCGATCGCTGGGCGCGAGTTTAGCGGCGCGTCCATGGTCTCGGTGCTGTGGAAGCACGGACCGAACATGCTGGATCAAATGAAAACCAAGGGCATCGCCTGGCCCCGGTTCGAAGGCACACAAATGGCGGACCTGATCGCTTACTTGAACCATCCATAAACACTTAAACCATCGATGAACCAGCGTCCCATTCTCGTCTTACTCACCAGTAGTTGGATTAGCATGCTGGGCGCGGCACTGGTCACGCTAGCGGGATTTTCGTGGCTGTTCGTACTGCCGCTGAACTTCCGCGGCGGGAGCGTCAGCAATCCCTACATCGGACTGCTGGTTTTCATAGCCATTCCGATCGTGTTCTTCGCTGGACTGATCCTGATCCCCATCGGAATCGCGCTCGCAAAACGGAAAGTCACCGCCAATCTCGACGGAATCGAGGATCGGCGAACTGCCTGGCGACGCGTGGGCATCTTCTTTGGCGTGATGACGGTTGCGAACGTCGTGATCGCCAGCCAGCTTAGCTATCGCGCCGTCGAGCACATGGACACAGTCCAGTTTTGCGGCCAGACCTGCCACGTCATGAAGCCCGAGTTTACCGCCCACGCCGCCGTACCGCCGCATCAGGCCGTGGCTTGCGCTGTGTGCCACATCGCTCCCGGAGCCGAGGGCTGGGTGAAGGCCAAGATGAACGGCACGAGCCAACTGATGGGCGTGGTGTTCAACAATTATCCGCGGCCGATTGAATCCGCGATGGAGGACAACAAGCTGGTCTCCTCCGCCGAAACGTGCGAGCAGTGCCATGAGCGCGACAAACCGACAACGCCCCGCCTGCGCGTGATTCCTTCGTACAAAGATGACCAGGCCAACACCCGCACCACCACCGTACTGCTGATGCGCATCGCGACGATTCATGCTGCCCATCTGGGACCAGGAATCCGCATCCGTTATTCTGCCGCCGACAAGAAGCGTCAAACGATCCCCGCGGTCGAATACGCCAACTCGCAAACCGGTGTGTCGCGAACGTACCTGGCCAGCGGCTCGACCGCGGATTCGGTTCGATCGCTACCCACTTTCGAGATGCAGTGCGTAGACTGCCACAACCGCGCCTCCCACGCGTTCGAACTGCCGGATCGCGCCGTCAACCAAGCCATGGCGTCCGGCCAGATCGCAGCCGGTCTGCCGTTCGTCAAGAAGGAATCGGTCGCACTGCTCAAGACCAAGGACGCGCAACAAATCCCCGGGGCGTTGAGCGCATTCTATGCGATGAATTACGGGGACGTCGCCGCCAAGCAGGGCGCTGCGATTCAAGCGGCGGGACAAGCCCTAGCCACCATTTATCAACGCAACGTATTTTCGGATCTCAAGGTCACCTGGGGAACCTATCCAAACAATCTCGGCCACACCGACGCTCCGGGCTGTTTCCGCTGCCACGACGAAGCGCACCTGACGGCTGACAAGAAAACGATTTCCCAGGATTGCAACTTATGCCATCAACCGGTCGCGATGGATGAAGCTTCGCCCGAAATATTGAAAACGCTGGAACTAACGCCAGCACAAAACCACTAGGAGGTTCACGATGCGTACTTTATTAATCATTGTATGTTTCGCAGCCGCTGCGGCAACCGCACTTCAGGGCGCCGATGCGACTGCCGGGAAGGCCGTCTACGACAAATCCTGCAAATCTTGCCACGGGCCGGATGGCGCGGGTAATCCCGCCATCGCGAAGATGTTCAAGGTCGAAATGCGGGACTTGAAGTCTGCCGGCGTCCAGGCCATGAGTGACGACGATTTAAAGAAAATCATTACCGACGGCAAAGGCAAGATGAAGCCGGTGGCGAGCGTGTCGGGCGTAGCTACCGACAACGTGGTGGCCTACTTGCGAAGTCTAAAGTAGTGCGAAACGACGGTGAAGGCCGATTTTGTTGTACGGGGGCGGGGTATAATTTAACACAAGTCTCCCCCTGGTCCGTGGATGCTGCAGGCACCGTCGGCCAGGAATTTTTTTGAGCCCCTATGGCCATCCGTGTCGCGCTGCATCACAGGACCATTTATCATTACGACCGGCTTGTCGGATTGTCTCCGCAGACCATCCGGCTGCGGCCCGCGCCTCACTGCCGCACGCCCATCACCGCGTATGCGCTGAAGATTGAACCCAAGCCGCATTTTCTGAATTGGCAGCAGGACCCGCAAAGTAACTTTCTGGCTCGGGTAGTGTTCCCGGATCTGGTGCGGTACTTTTCCGTCGACGTGGACTTGATCGCGGAAATGACCGTGATCAACCCCTTCGACTTCTTCCTGGAACCGTATGCCGAAAAGTACCCGTTTTGTTATGAGGCCGCGCTGGAGCGTGAACTGGCGCCCTTCCGCGAAGTGGGCCCGGCCGGGCCCAAACTGGCCGCTTATCTGAAAACCGTAAATCTGTCCGAGCGGCGTTCGATGGATTTCCTGGTCGAGCTGAACCAGCAGTTGCAGCACCAGGTCGGCTACTTGATTCGCATGGAGCCGGGCGTGCAATCGAGCGAGGAAACCCTGACGCTCGCCAGCGGCTCTTGCCGCGATAGCGCCTGGCTGCTGGTCGAAATCCTGCGTCACCTGGGACTCGCGGCGCGCTTCGTCTCGGGCTACCTGATCCAGTTGAAGCCCGACGTGAAACCGCTGGACGGCCAGCCTGGTCCGACCCAAGATTTCACCGACCTGCATGCCTGGACCGAAGTCTATCTTCCCGGCGCAGGCTGGATTGGACTCGACCCAACGTCCGGGCTGCTGGCCGGCGAAGGCCACATTCCGCTGGCTGCCACGCCCCAGCCATCCTCTGCCGCGCCGATCTCCGGCGGCGTCGACGCGTGCGAAGTAACGTTCACGCACGAGATGTCGGTAACGCGCATCTACGAAGATCCGCGCGTCACGCTGCCCTACACGGAACCCCAATGGCAGCGCATCCAGGAGCTGGGTTGCCGCATCGATCAAGACATCTGCGCTTCCGATATTCGCCTGACCATGGGCGGCGAGCCGACCTTCGTTTCCATCGATAACATGGACGCCCCGGAGTGGAACACCGCTGCTCTGGGCTCGGAAAAGCGAGCGCTCGCCGAGGACTTGCTGGATCGGCTTCGGAAGCGCCTGGCTCCCGGGGGTCTGCTGCACTACGGCCAGGGCAAGTGGTATCCCGGCGAGCCGCTGCCGCGCTGGGCTCTCACCTGCTACTGGCGAACCGATGGCGTTCCGTTGTGGCACGATCGCTCGCTGTTGGCCCAAGAACAAGCCCAGAAGAGGCTCGCGACGGCAGATGCACGGCATTTCGCGGAGGCGCTGGCGCAGCGCTTGGAAATCGATCCCGGCTACGTGAATCCGGCCTTCGAAGATTCTTTTTACTATTTGCAGAAAGAGCGCCAGCTACCCGTAAACGTCGATCCGCTGCACAGCGAAGTGGGCGAGGCGGGCGAACCGGAGCGTCTTCGCCGGGTCTTCGAACGCGGGCTCGATACACCGATCGGTTATGTGCTGCCGATCCAGCGCGGCGTGGGTTCCAATGGTCCAGAGTGGCAGAGCGGCCCGTGGATGCTGCGGGGCGAGCGTCTGTTTTTGATGCCCGGCGATTCTCCGGTGGGCCTGCGCCTTCCGTTGTCGAGCCTTCCCTGGGTAGCGCCGTCGGAAGCACCCGAAGAGTTTCTGGTGGATCCCATGGCGAGCCGGGAGCCGCTGCCTATTCCGCCGCGCTTTACTTTGCTGGGACCGCCGCGCCTGCAATCGAGCAAGCAATTGAAGCCGGATCGGAAGCCCGCGCTGGGCGAATCGGCGCCGTGGGTGGTGCGCAAAGCGCTGTGCCTTGAGACGCGCGAGGGGCGCTTATATATGTTCATGCCGCCCCTGGCACGGGCCGAAGACTACGTGGAGCTGGTAGCGGCCATCGAGGATACGGCCGCGCATCTGGAAATGCCGGTGGTGATCGAAGGCTATCCGCCGCCGGACGATCCGCGATTGCGACAGATCAAGGTGACGCCCGACCCAGGCGTCATCGAAGTGAACGTGCAACCGGCCGCCAACTGGCAGGAACTGGTGTCGAACACCACTGCGCTTTATGAAGACGCCCGTGAATCGCGCCTGGGCGCCGAGAAATTCATGCTGGACGGCCGTCACACCGGCACTGGCGGGGGCAATCATTTCGTGTTGGGCGCGGCTACGCCGGCCGACAGCCCGTTCCTCCGCCGGCCCGATCTGCTGCGCAGCATGATCGCGTATTGGCTGAATCATCCTTCGCTCTCCTATGCCTTTTCCAGCATTTTCATCGGGCCGACCAGTCAGGCTCCGCGTGTCGACGAAACGCGCGCCGATAGTTTGTACGAGTTGGAGATCGCGTTCAGCTTAATTCCGGGTCCCGACCAGGGGCCGGTTCCGGCCTGGCTGGTGGATCGGATCTTGCGGCACATCCTGGTGGATGTCACCGGCAACACGCACCGCGCCGAGTTTTGCATCGACAAGTTGTATTCGCCGGATTCAGCGACCGGACGCCTCGGCCTGCTCGAGCTGCGCGGCTTCGAGATGCCGCCGCACGCGCGCATGAGCCTGACCCAGCAGTTGCTGGTGCGCGCGCTGGTTGCCTGGTTCTGGAAAGAACCCTACAGCGAGAGCCCCATCCATTGGGGAACGCGGCTGCATGATCAATTCATGTTGCCGCACTTCGTGGCGCAGGATTTCCACGGCGTGCTGCGCGATCTGAACCGCGCTGGGTATGAATTCGAGTCCGATTGGTTTGCTCCGCACTTCGAGTTTCGTTATCCGGTGTTCGGCCACGCGCATCACGGCGGTATCGATGTTGAAGTGCGGCAAGCCACCGAGCCTTGGTACGTGCTGGGCGAGGAGGGCAGTCCGGGCGGAACGGCGCGTTACGTCGATTCGTCGGTGGACCGGTTGCAGATCAAGGTGGAGGGCCTAGTAGAGGGCCGCTACGTGATCGCGTGCAACGGCCGGCGTCTGCCGCTGCATGCCACCGGTAAGCAGGGCGAATGGGTAGCCGGCGTGCGGTATCGCGGCTGGCAGCCCGCATCGTGCCTGCATCCGACCATCCCGGTGCATACTCCGCTCACGTTTGATGTGGTGGACACCTGGACCGGGCGATCGATCGGTGGCTGCGCATATCACGTTTCGCACCCTGGCGGGCGCAGCTTCGAGACGTTGCCGGTAAATGCGAACGAAGCGGAAGCGCGCCGCGCCTCGCGATTTTTCCCGTTCGGACACACGGCCGGGCCGATGCGCGTCCCGCCCCTGGAGGAGAATCCCGAGTTTCCGCTGACTCTGGACTTGCGGAGGCCACTGCCCAGCGCCGCGGACGGATCGCTATGATGTGGCGCACACCCCTGTCGTGGCGCACGCACTCTTGCGTGCCGCGTCGCCACTCATGGCGACGCTTGCCAGTTCATTCACAGTGTCCGCATGAGTGCGGACACGGCACGCAAGAGTGCGTGCGCTACAGGGAAAACTTGGGATGACCCGCAAGCTCACAGCGGCGCAGAGCCGTTTGGATTCTGTGTGGAGTTACGAAGCCACTCCCGGTTTCTACGATGAAGTGCTGGGTTCCGGCACGCAACTCCACCCGCACTGGCAGGAGCTCGCGGAATCTCTGACTGCGATGGGGCACGACGCGTTTGAGAGTCGCTGGCGCGAAGGCCAGCGGATGATCCACGACAACGGCATCACCTACAACGTCTACAACGATCCCGAGACCACCACGCGACCCTGGCCGCTCGATCCGGTTCCGCTGATGATGGATCCCTCCGAATGGAAGACGATCGAAGCCGCTGTCATCCAGCGCGCCACGTTGTTCAACTCCGTTCTGGCCGATCTCTACGGGCCGCAGCGTTTGCTCCGCGATAAGATGCTTCCGGCCGAGCTGGTATTTCCGAATCCAGCATTTTTGCGGCCGTGCTGGGGCATCCAACCGCCGGGCGGCGTGTTCCTGCACATGTACGCCGCGGACCTGGCGCGATCCCCCGATGGCCAATGGTGGGTGCTGGCCGATCGTACGCAAGCGCCGTCCGGCGCGGGCTACGCGCTCGAGAACCGGCTGGTCACAACGCGCGTGTTGCCGGACGTCTTCCGCGCTTCGCACGTGCGCCGCCTCGCCAATTTCTTCCAAACCTATCGTGATGCGCTGCAGCGTCTGGTCCTCGCCAATCGCGAGAACCCGCGCATCGTGCTTCTGACGCCCGGCCCCTACAACGAGACGTATTTCGAGCACGCCTTTCTGGCCCGCTACCTCGGTTACACCCTGGTGGAAGGCGGCGACCTTACCGTGCGCGACAATCGTGTCTACTTGAAGACGCTGGGCGGCCTGCTTCCAGTGGATGTTATTGTGCGCCGCCAGGACGACCAGTTTTGCGATCCGCTCGAGCTGCGGGGCGATTCGATGCTGGGCGTTCCCGGCCTCCTGCAGGCAGTGCGCTCTGGGAATGTCGCTATCGCCAACGCGCTCGGATCAGGCCTGGCGGAGTCGCCTGCCTATGCGGCTTTCCTTCCCGCACTGAGCCGTCTTCTGCTCAACGAGGATCTGAAAATTCCCACCGTGGCCACCTGGTGGTGCGGCCAGGAAGAGCCGCTGCAATATGTGCTCGATCACTTGGGCGATCTGGTGCTAAAGCCCACGTTCCCCGGCATGCGCGGAGATCCCATCTTCGGCGCTGCTCTGGGAAACAAGGAACGCGCGAAGCTGCTCGATAAAGTGCGTGCCGCTCCGGGCAGCTACGTGGCGCAAGAGCGTGTCGCGCTTTCCACAGTGCCGGTATGGGAAGATGGCCCGCTGCATCCCCGACACATGGTGGTTCGCATCTACGCCGTGCCTTCGGGCGGAAGCTACGCAGTGATGCCGGGAGGCCTGACGCGCGTCTCCACGTCGCTCGACAACATGGTGGTGTCCATCCAGCGGGGCGGCGGTAGCAAGGATACGTGGGTGTTAGGCGATGGGCCCGCGCCTCCGTTCACGCTGTTGCGCCCGGCCACGCATCCTCTGGATGTAAGTCGCGCTACTTTCGATCTTTCCAGCCGCGTCGCCGACAATCTCTTCTGGCTGGGACGGTACACCGAACGCGTGGAGGCCGCGGTGCGGATCACGCGCGCGATCCTGGCGCGCTTTTTCCAGGAAGAGGATGGTGCACGCTCCGCGGGTATGAATGCCGGACTCCAGATGTTGACGGCTCTGGGTTACATCTCCGGAGAACGGCCCTCCGCCGCCGAAAAGGAAGTGCTCGCGATGGTGTACAAGCCGGGCGCCTCGAATGGCCTGGTTTGGAACATCCATCAAGTACGCCGCGTGGCCTGGCTGCTGCGCGATCGTATCTCGGTGGACGCCTGGCTCATCTTGAATCAGCTCGACCAGCAATTCTCCAAACAGCCGCCGTCGGCTGAATTTCGCGTGAGTGCCGCGCAGGACCGCCTGAATCACGCGATTATCACGCTCTCGGCTTTCGGAGGCCTGGTAATGGAAAGCATGACGCGCGGCGATGGCTGGCGCTTTCTCGACATCGGCCGGCGGTTGGAGCGCGCGATTCAAATGGTGGAACTGCTGCGCAATGGTCTGCCCGAAGAGGGCTCGGGCCGCGTCGGCGTACTGGAAGCGATCCTGGAGATGGCCGACAGTTCCATCACCTATCGCTCGCGCTATTTGACGTCGGTGCAAGTCGATCTGGTGCTGGACCTGCTGCTGGTGGATGAAGCCAACCCGCGCTCCATCGCGTTTCAACTGGCGCGTTTGCGCGAGCACATCGGAGAGCTTCCCGGTAGCAAGACGTCCATCCGGCGCCCCGCGGAAGAGCGCCTGGCGCTGTCGCTGCTCAACACAGTACAACTCATCGACGTACGCGAGCTGGCACGTTCCAATGGACAAATTGCGAACGGACAGCCGGCGGCCGAGGCTCGCGAAGCTCTGCTCGGCAAACTGGTGGCCGACTTACGGTTGCTCTCGGAATCGTTGACTCGTGCTTACTTCAGCCACGCGGCGCAATCCAGGCGTCTGTAAGTATGAAACTACTGGCCACGCACATCACGCGCTACTGGTACTCGGGCCCGGTTTCCATGTGCCATACCGAGGTACACCTCACGCCGCGTCCGCGCACGAACCAGAGCATCCTGGAATTTGCACTGGACGTCAGCCCCACTCCGGATTCATTGCTCTCGCATGAAGATTACTTTGGCAACGAAGTAACATTCTTCTCCATCGCCGAACCTCACCGGGAGCTGAGCATTACGTCGCGATGCCTGGCCAATGTGGACGCGGTGGCGCCGCCGGCGCTCGATTTGTCGCCCGCCTGGGAACAGGTGCGCGAGGAAGCCGCTAAACGCGATACGCCTGAGACGTTTGAGGCCGGCCAGTTTGTTTTCGAATCTCCCTCCATTCGAGTGGGCGCGCCGTTCGCTCAATACGCCGCCGCCTCCTTCACCGCCGGCCGTCCGTTTCTGAGCGCTGTCGAGGATCTCTCGCGCCGCATCTTCACTGAGTTCCACTACGATCGCCGCGCCACTACCATCGGGACGCCGGTGGATGAAGTGCTTGCATCCCGCCGCGGCGTGTGCCAGGATTTCGCGCACGTGATGATCGCGTGCCTGCGATCGCTCAATTTACCCGCGCGTTACGTCAGCGGGTACCTGCGCACCGGCGGAGACTTCGTGGGTAAGGGGGCTTCGCACGCCTGGGTTTCCGCCTGGTGCCCGGTGTTCGGTTGGCAGGATTTCGATCCAACCAACAATGTGATGCCGCGTGGCGACCACTTCACAGTGGCGTGGGGCCGAGATTATTCCGACGTCACCCCGGTGAAAGGCGTGGCACTGGGCGGCGGAGAGCAAGTGATTAGCGTTTCGGTGGATGTTTCGCCGCAGCCGGATTGAAATCCGCGCAGCCCCAGCGCATCTAACCAATGCCAGGGCCAACGCAAGGGAGCACTGCCATTCAACCTCTGTTCGACAAGCTCGCCCCCAGGCGAAAACGCAAGCCGGTGGCGGGCGGCCGCGCCTATTTTTGCCGCTGCGGGCGACCGGTCTTTTTCCGCAACAGTGTCTGTCTGGCCTGCCGGACTCCGCTGGGGTACGAGCCCCGATTACGCCGCGTGTATCCGTTGGCGCAAGCCTCCGAACCCGACTTCTGGCACATCGAGGGCGAGGAAGCGAGCGCGGTGAATTACCGGCGCTGCGCGAACCTGGAAACTGCGGCGGGGTGCAATTGGCTGGTGGCCGAGCAGGAGTTGGACGGAAATCCGCGTCTGATGTGCATCGCCTGCCGGCTCAACCGAACCATTCCGGATCTTTCCGTCCCCGAAAACGGCGTGTTCTGGGGCCGGCTGGAAGGGGCGAAGCGCCGCCTGGTCTCGTCGTTGATCGCGCTGAATCTTCCGGTAAGCTCCCGCGTGGATCAGGACCCTCAGTGCGGACTGGCCTTCGATTTCCTGAGTTCGCCCCCCCAGGGTCCGCGCGTATTGACGGGGCATGCCGATGGCATCATCACCGTTAATATCGAAGAGGCCAACGATTCCGCGCGCGAGCGCATTCGCGAACAATTGCGCGAGCCATATCGCACCCTGCTCGGTCACCTGCGGCACGAGGCTGGGCACTATTATTGGGATCGTCTCGTCGCCGGCTCGCCTTGGCTGGACGATTTCCGCAACCTGTTCGGCGACGAGCAGCAGGATTACAACGCCGCGCTGCAACGCAACTATCAGCAAGGTCCCCTGCCAGGCTGGGCTCAACAGCACGTCAGCGCCTATGCCAGCGCGCATCCGTGGGAGGACTGGGCGGAAACGTGGGCGCACTATCTGCACATCGTGGATGTGCTGGATACCGCGCTTAGCTTCGGACTGGATATTCGCAAGCTCGAAATGGAGATCGAACCATTCAGCCGCGAGGCGCTCTTTCGGCCGAACGATCCCGGCGCCAAGCGCTTTCTCTCGTTCCTAAACGCCTGGATCGAACTCACCGCGGTGCTGAACGAACTATCGCGCAGCATGGGCCAGCCGGATATGTATCCATTCGCGCTGCCGCGTCCCGCCGTAGCCAAACTGCATTTCATTCATTTGGTGATCGCGCCTTCCAATTAATTAATTTGCAGGTGAAGTCTGTAGATGAAATGGATCGGCCCCGATAGTTCCTTCCAACTCCCGCAAATAGGCGGGTGCGCTCACTCGCGCCAATTGCGCGCGCGCTTCCTCAGCGTTCATGCACGCCGCCTCAAGCGATTCCACGTGGCGCATCCACAGGGCGATGTCGCGTTCCTGTTTGAACGCCAGGCGTTCGCGATACCACTCGCTCGCGAGCATTGATTCGCGCGTGAATAGCCCGCGGATTTCCGGAGCATCCACGCCCATGCCTTCATACGAGCCATGCGCCATGATGTGCAGCAGCGCGCGCAGCGGCGGACACGCGGCGTTGACGCTTTCATCCTCGAAATACTGGAGCGCCACGCGAGTTTGAGTTTCGACGATTGCGTCGACGCCCGCCGCGAATTGCGCCAGATCCTGTTTTTCCGGCTGTAGCATTTCGTCGGTGAATACCGCATCCGGCGTTTCGAATATGCGGCCCAGAAAACGATCGGCGAATCGCTCCGTGATACGGTAGCCCAGGCGGCTCGCCCGCACCGTGCGGCCGTCTAGACGGAAGTCGCAAACCTTCTCCAGATAGCCGTGTGCCTTCAAGAATTCGGGATCGCGCTCGTGCACGCGCATGCGGCACCAGATTTCGGGAACCAGCAGGCTCACATCGTGATCCACGCGAAAATGCGGACCCACGAAACCGGCCGACGTGGTGAACCCGGCATAGCCGGTCGCCATCGCCGAAACCAGCGCGTTGTTCAGATCCACCACCGGCCACAAGGCGTTGAAAGGCCCCTTCGTCAGCGCGCCTTCACTGCCGAATCCAATGGTAGAAGGCGATTTCCCGGTGAGGCTGGAAATGAAGTCCATGAATAACTCGGGCAGCTCCTGATAGTGGATTGGCCCGTAGACCGCAAGCGGAGGCACACCGGCTTTGGCGTCGGCGGGACTGTTCCTCCGTCCCGCGAGGACCGCGTTCACAGGCTGATAAACAGGACGCGCGGAGGGGATCTCACGCTCGAGGCGCGCCGCGATCTCCGCCAGATAAGAATCGCGCGGATTCGCCAGATCGGGCCGAGGCTGTAAATAGCGGGGATTGGTGGAGGGCGCTCCATTCACCCTCCTTGGATGCGCAGACGAAACGACATACCCGGTCTGAGGATCGCGAACAAAATTCTCCAGACGTTGTTGCATCGGTTCCGTGTATCGATCGAATTCCGCCACGTGATCCACCAGCGCTCGCGCCTGCCCGGGATCGAACGCTTCAAAGTTGGAAAAGAAATTCCCCAAACTCGCGATATCGGCTTCGGCCTGGCGGTCGGCGCCGCGGCGAATCGCATCGTCCGGCCTCTGAAATAGCCGAAGCTCGCAGTTGGCCACCAGCTTCACGCTTGGGTTTGGATATTCGGGATCAAGATCGCTTAAGCTCTCGCGCGGCAACACCACGGAAGCGGTGATGTCGTCCTCCACCGCGACCTTGTCCGCCGGATGAAAATCCGGCCGCAGTTTGTAAATGCGCCAGGCGCCGCCGGGATCGAATCCCACGCGCAGATAATTGCTTACCAGCAGCTGGTTATCGAACTTAAGCTCGTGCCCCAGAAAGCCGTTGATGCGATCCACCGTGAAGTGCTCGCGCCAGTTGTTTCCCCACTCCGGCTGATAATAGCGCTTCACGGTGAACAGAAGCTGCCGGATGGTTTGGGGAAGCTGCCGGAGCCAGGTATTATGTTCATCGGTGTATTCGGGCGACGGCGTCATTAATTGGATCACCGAGCCAAGCGTGCGCTCCGAGCTTAGGATGGGCCGCCGTGTTCGCGCATCAGGGGCGCGCTCGCGGTAGATTGCGGAAAAATCGCGCTCGAGAATCTCGGCCACCTGATCCATATCGCGAGCGTAATCCTTCACGAATACCGGACCCTTGAGCACGGCATTCGCGATTGATTTCGAGATCTCTGATTTTCCGCCGCCCGACACCGTGCACGGTTTGTGGCACAGCGTTCCGCGCGGGCGTGCGCCGACTAATCTCCAAGCGGTACCGCCGGCTTGCTTCTCCAAGCGGATGCGGAAGCCGGACGGAAGAAAATACGTGGCATGGTTGCGCAGCGTGAGCCGCTGCTCCCGATCGTCCTTCCGCCATGTAATCGCTCCCTCCAAAACGCTAAACACCGAATCGTCGGGCACGTAATAAATGTCGGAGAAGCGCTGGTCCGTGGCATATCCCTCCGGGCGGGACTCTACGAGATCTCCAAGAAGACAGAGGGCGTCGGAATATTTTGCTTTCTTCAAGCTGACCGTTCGGCCAGCGTGAAACTCCTGGCCGAGCACGTACGTGGCGAACGCCAGAGCGCCGCCCGCATGCTCCTCCTCGCACAGCCCGAACAGATTCGCCGCGTAGCTAATCTGCGTCTTCACTTCTTTCTTGCAATAGCCGAAGTAATTATCCGCCAGGATGGTGACCATCACGCCGCGCTGGTCGCGGCAGGCGATCTTGAATGCCGAGCCGCCGTTATACGCTTCGGCTTCGTTTTCCCAGCACATTCCATCGCGGCGCTGGCGTTCGGTAGCCTCGCTGACATGCGGCAGGCCGATGTCTTTCTTCCGGATCCCGGCCAAGTGCGGAGCCAGCACCACGCAGCCCGTATGGCCGGTCCAGTGGAAGACGTCCAGCGCGGCGTCGTTCTCCGGAAGATACGGATCGCCTCCGTTGCCGAAAATACTTTCGACAAAATCCAGATTGCTGACCAGGCTGCCCGGAGCGACGAAGCGGATCTCCATGGTCTTTTCGGGATCGCGCCCAGCCGCGGGACATACCAGCGGGCGCAGCAACAGCGACGCGAAACAGCGCACTTGATCGTCCTGGTCGGCGGTGAACGGCAGCGCCATCATGCTGGCCGGAGGCCGGAGAGCCGCGGCCCACAGAGCCGCGAACGCCTGTTTCGGAACCGCGATTTTGTCGGCGGGAACCGGCAGCCCGCCCTCGGCGATGTGGAACAGACCTTGCGTGGTGCGCTTGTCGCTCTTCGGATTGTGCAGCACGCCTTGCGCCACGCGATAGGATTGGAGACAGGGCGAAGTAAAAACGTCGGCGCTCGCGGGCAGCGACAGAATGCGCGCCATGCCTTCGCGATCCAGCACGAAGCTATCGACAGGTAGCCGGGCGGCTCCGTCGGGACAGACATCGCGCAGGTAGCTATCCAGGAACGATTGAATACGCGTGTCGGCCGAGCAAAGCCGATTGCCCAGCAGTTGATCCTTCTGGTGGTAGTTGCGCAGCAACGGTCCGGCGATTTCGAGAAACGCCAAATCCACGGTGCTCCGGCTGGTCGGCTGGCCCAGCGCCGCGAGCTTCAGGTTGATATAGCGAACAAGCTCCAGGGTGTGGTTCATCGACAGTTGGGAGACGGCTGGGGCAGGCATCGTTTTCGACTCCGGCAACAACATTCGGGGACGAACACGTGGTCCGAGGGTCCGACCAGGACGGCAGGAAATACCCCTCCAGCTTAGTACATCGCCACTCCTCCACTCAGAGTGCTCGGCCTGATTTGCTGTCGGCCCGCGATCCGCATAGACTGGTTAGGTAACCAATCGCAGCCGGCTGCCGCGCCGCAGTCGCGCCTCAGTTTCCGCGTTTGGCCGTGCGGGTCATAACTCCGTCGTTTGACGATTTAGGATCTAAGTCCACAGGGAGTTTTGACCATGACCGAAACGGCCAGCGCCCGTGCTGCCACTTACGTACTCACGTTGGAAGAGATTGGCCATCTGGCGGCCGAAGGCGGAAAGCCCGCGGAGACGCTCATGAACGTCGTCGCGTTGATCGCCGGGCGCTTTCGAACCGACGTCTGCTCCGCGTATCTTCTGGAACCGGATCGCGCCAATCTGGTCCTGGCCGCAACGCTCGGCCTGCGCCCCAAATGCGTCGGCACGCTGCGCATGGGCCTGAACGAAGGCCTCGCGGGGCTGGTGGCCGAGCAGGTGAGGCCGGTGGCTGTCGAACATGTCACCAGTCATCCGCGTTTCAAATATTTCAGCGAGGCGGGCGAGGAGTCTTACCAGTCGTTCTGCGGTGTTCCTCTGATCGATCAGGGCGTGTTGCAAGGCGTGTTAGTGGTTCAGACCGTCGAAGCCCGCGCGTTCACCGATGACGAAGTGCAGATGCTGGTGGAAGCGGCCGCGCAGGTGGCGCCAGTGGTCAGCGAAGCGCGCGCGCTGGATCGCTTCATCGCCCCGGTGCAAGAGCGCCTCTGGTCGCTTGCCCGCAACCTCTGGTGGAGCTGGGATAACGATTCCACCAGCCTGTTCCGCGACCTCGACCCGGTGCGCTTTGGGGAGCTGAATCACAATCCGATCGCGCTGCTTTCCGAGATCCCCTTGGCGAAGCTCGAGCGCCGCGCCGGGGAGCTGGTGCTGCACGGCCGTATCAACTACGCCTATCGCCGCCAGCAAGAGTATTTGCGCGCGGATCGCACCTGGGGCGCCAGCCGGGCCGGTGTATTGCGGCCGCGTCCGGTGGCATATTTTTCGGCCGAGTTCGGGCTGCACGAGTCTCTACCGATTTACTCTGGTGGCCTGGGGGTGCTGTCGGGCGATCACATCAAGAGCGCGTCCGACCTGGACATCCCCCTTATCGGAATCGGCCTGTTCTACAGTCAAGGCTATTTCCGGCAGCGCCTGGATCGCGATGGCTGGCAGCAGGAACATTACCTGCAAACCGACGTGAATCTGCTTCCCATGGCGCCGGCTATCGGCAAGAATGGCGAGCCTGTCGCCGTGGAATTGGAAACTCGCAGCGGCGTGATCCACGCGAAAGTCTGGCGCGTGAAGGTTGGCCGGTGCGATCTGCTGCTGCTGGATTCGAACGTGGACGGCAATGCTCCCGAGGATCGCGAGCTGACGTCGC
>Ga0302324_100011462_pt1 | contig 18175 bp, 14 predicted proteins | sample Palsa_T0_1_FD_201949 | JGI IMG/M metagenome (GOLD analysis project Ga0302324, IMG submission 201949) | Peat permafrost microbial communities from Stordalen Mire near Abisko, Sweden - Palsa_T0_1 | ecosystem: Environmental > Terrestrial > Soil > Palsa > Peat permafrost | place: Sweden: Abisko... | reverse complement strand
CCGGCTCGCGCTGGCCCGGCTTTTCGCCGAAGAAGGCAAGCAGTCAGACGCGCAGCAACAGGTCGCGCTCGGCTTCGCCGAGGCCCGGGTCGCGTCCACCGACGTGACCTCCGCAGACGATTACCTGAACGCCGGCGAAATCATGTTGAGCATCCATCAATATCCGCTGGCCCAGCGTATGTATGGCCGCGCCCAGGCCTTGGGAGCGGATGAAACCGCGGTGGCTGTAGGCCTGGCAAACACGGCGCTGGCGGTGGGCGACACGCGCAGCGCGGAGCTGCAACTGGCGAGCATCCCGCAGGATGCGGACCGCAATAGCAATTACGACTATCAACTGGCGCAGGGCAATGTTTACCGGCAGCACGGCCGCAATGATCTCGCTCTGTCGTCTTTCGCGTTGGCTAACTCACTGGATCCGCAGGACCCCGGCACTCGCCAGGCGGAGATGGAGTTGGCCGCGGATCAGGGCCGGCCGATCACCGACCGCGTCAGCATGGGTTCCGATGTCCGCGAGAACGGGCTTTTCGAAGATGAAAACATCTATCAGATGGATGCCCGTCTGCTGGGCGTGCAAAACATCGGAGCGCTGCTGCCGCCCCCGCGCCGTTCGATCGAAACCTTCGCCGATTCGCGATTCTTATATCGGCCAGGCGGCTCACTTCCTCCGATTCGCGGTTTTGTCGCCGAGCGTAACGCCGAAGGCGGATTTTCGTTTCCCAGCCAGCTTCTGATTCAGAATCGCAACACCTGGGACACGATCTTCAACGGTTCCGTAGCGCCCATGCTGGAAATCGGCAACGTGAAGCTCAGCTTCATGCCCGGATTGCAGTACACCATCCGCCGCGACACGCTCGCGCCGGGGCCCATGGACCAGAATCTGTTTCGCCAGTTCATTTACATATCGAGCAGCGCAATCGGCAACTGGCTCTCGTTCTCCGGCGATCTGATTCGTGAAGCCGGTCCGTTCACCGAGCAGGATCTGCACTCCCGGGACTTTTCCGGCGCCATCGATTTCCGCGTGGGCCAGCCCTGGAGTAAGAGCGCGCTGCTGGTCGGCTATAACGCCCGCGACCTGCAGTTCGGACCTTCGATCCACGAGTACTACCAGACGGTTTCCTACGCCGGCCTGCAGCGCGGCTTCGGTAAATACCTTCATGTCTCTGCCGTAGCCGAGTTCCTGCGGGCCTGGCGGGTGGAGGGAACTCAGTATGCCATCGCGCAAACGCTTCGTCCGCGCTTCAGCGTCGACACTCAATTCAGAGATCACTGGGCGGTATCCGTTCAGGGTGCGTGGTCGTCGGGACGCGACTTCCACGCTTACGACAACGTAACTACCAGCTTCCAGCTGACCTATACCCGCGAACGGATGTCGGATCGCATGATCGGGTCGGAGACGGCCACGGTGGCTTATCCCATGCGCTTTTCTTTAGGCATGCAAGAACAAAGTTTTTACGACTTTCCCGGACACGAGCATACCCAAGTCGTGCCGTCGGCGCAGGTGACGTTTTGATGCATGATCTTTTGAGTCTGATCTTTTGACCCCGACCTTTGACGCATGAGCTTCCGCTTGGGCTCATGGCGATGAGGGTGGCACGTTCTTTATTTGTGTTTGGCATGACGGCATTTTTATGACGACAGTTCCACAAGCGCAAATCGCGGCCGCCGCCGCGCCGGGCCTCGGAGTGCTGCGCGGGCACGTGGTGCGGGGCAGCGCCATCCTCTTGGTCAGCACAGGACTGGTGGCCGCGACCAACCTGCTGTACAACATCCTGCTGGCGCGCATGCTGGGCGCTTCGAGTTTTGGTCACGCGTCGGCTCTGTACACGTTGCTGATGCTGTTGGCGGCCATCACCTTATCGTTCCAGATCATTACCTCAAAGTTCATTGCGCGGAACGCGGATGTCGTCGTCCGGTCGCAGATCTACGCCACAATGTTGCGCCGCGCCTGGCAGGTGGGTCTGGGAGTCGCCATCGTCATCATCGCGGCCAGCGGCTATCTCACGTCGTATTTCAACCTGCCCCAGCGGCATGACCTGATCTTGCTGGCGATTGCCGCCGGAGTGTATATCCCGCTGGGCGTGCGCCGCGGGCGAATGCAGGGTTGTTACAGCTTTCTTGGACTGGCCATCAACGTGGTCGTGGAAGTGGCTGTCAAAATTGGCGGGGCTCTGCTCTTCCTGCACTATGGGCTGGGTGTGACTGGCGTGATGATCGCGGTACTGCTCTCCATTGTGGCCGCATACTTGGTGGGGCAGCCGAGCGCGGAGTACCGGGCCAAGGCAAAACTGGTCAAGATCACGCACTTCGGCGAAGGCATGCAGGCGGTGCTCTACTTCATCGGACAGGTCATTCTCAGCAACCTCGACATCCTGCTGGTGAAACATTTCTTTCCGCCGTCGCAAGCCGGAATCTACGCAGCCATCGCGCTGGTGGGCCGCGTGGTCTTCATGCTGTCGTGGTCGGTGGTGAGCAGCATGTTTCCAGTGTCAGCGAGCAACACCGAGCGGAAGGGCGGGCGCTCCGTGCTCTATACCGGCTTGCTGCTGGTAGGCACTCTTACTTTCACCTTCATCGTAGCCGTGGCGCTGGCACCGGAGTTCTTATGGAGCCTGCTCTTGGGGAAGGCTTTCTTCCTGGGCACGGGGGTTCACTTCTCCGCGCTACTCACCGAATACGCAATCATGACCGGGATATATTGCCTGGCCGTCGTAATCATGATGTATGAGATCTCGCGGCGGGTCGGCACCGCGGCATGGCTGCAGCTGGCGGCGAGCGTCGCACTGACCGGCGCGATCTGGATCTATCACAACTCGTTATCGCAGGTGATTCTAGTTCAGGTTTTTGTAATGAGCGGGCTGCTGGTTGCGGTTACGTTCCCCCTGCTTAACGAGCAGGACGAAGCCGACGACGAACCGGAAATGGTCGAGCCGTTCCGGCGCTTGCGACCGGTGCCGGAAGACGAGATCGTTGCAGAGTTTCTGCGCGGCGAGTTTTATCATCCTGAATTCGATCCGTATCGGAAAGATTTTAAACACCTGGTGGATCAGCCCGACCTCGATCACCCCCATGAGAATTTCATCCGGCGCGCCTTGCTGTTCCGCCGCCGCGGCCGCCTGTGGCGTGAACTGCCAGCCGATACCGAGTGGTGGGAGATCGAAATGACGCCGCAGGACCTGCAGCGCATACGCTCATTTCCGCGCAACGACTGGCGGCGCTTTGCCTCCGGCGGCTACTACCTTACGCAAATGGTTGGCCGCATCGGAGCTGAGATGGCTCGCGGGCAGCACGGCCGCTTCCTGAAAAAGCTGGAAGAGATTGCCAGTGATCTTCGGGGCAGTGAAGTGCCCAACTCAGTCTTGCTGATCGGAACCGACGAGCGTCATCCATTGACGATTATCGAGGGGAATCACCGCATGGCCGCCGCTATGCTGGCCATGCCGGAATCGGCGCACAAACGCTTTCGTTTCTATTGCGGACTATCACCCAAGATGAACTCCTGTTGCTGGCACAAAACCGACCTGCGCAGCCTGACCCGCTATGCCCGGCACACCGTCCGATACATGTTTCATGATGCCGATTTCAGGGTCGCCCGGACTTTGAGGGAAAAGTTAGCCCAAATTCATCCTTCGTAAAGCCCCCTGTGACTCCCCCGTGTTCTCTGTGGTTATTCCAAACCCTTAACCACAGGGGGCACGGGGGATACACAGGGGGACCGCTTACGGCTGGGGCGACAATAGGGCGACGCTGCGGACGTTGTAGCGCTCGCCGTCGAATTCGGCCTGAATGCTGACGTTCGCCCCCTCTTTCAGAAGATGCAGCGTGGAGTCGTTCAGGGAATCGATGGCCAGTTCGCGTACGCTCTGGTCAGTATCGTTGGAGAGAGACACTACATGCGAACGCAAGTCTACGGAGATGACTCGACCGGCAAAAGTGAACGAGTTGCCCCGTTGCGCGAAAATCTCCACTTTGCTGGCCGCATTGTAGGCCGGCGAAAACCACACCCGCACCAGCATTCCCGGCGCCAAGTCCTGCGGCGAGGCGGGTCGGCCCTGGTTGACTATGGTCGTCGCGGAAGTCACCGGCACTGACGTTCCTTCGGGGCTTAACGGATCGCGAAGGTAGAGTCTCAACCTGGTCGCGTCATAGCGCACGACTTGCCCATTCAACTCCGCGGCGTTAGCGGGGCTGGTCCGCACCGAGCGCGCAAATAGTTTCCCGTTATCGATGACGGTGTCGACGGCCACCACCGTTCCGAGGGGAAGGGCTGACAACTGCGCGCCCTTCTTTTCGGGAAGCAGCTTGGTCCGAGGATCGAAGGCAATTCGAATATCACGCCCGCCGAAGGCATGAATTACGAGCTGATCATGGATCGGGTCCATCCTTTTCACCACGCCCCGCACTAATCCAATTTTGGCGCCGGGTTTGCCCGGAGACCCAATGTCATCGTCGGCCACGGCCTGCTGCGGACTCTTGTCGTCCGCCGGCACATCTGCCGTGGGGGCAACAGCGGGCGCAGGAGCAGCCGCGGGAGCCGTTGCTGGCGCGGGAGGCTGCGATTGCTGGGCGAAGGCGCAACCGCCTGTCAAAACGGCAGCAAAGGCCAGAGCAGAGATATTCCTTGGAATTGGCATCGGCGCTTGGATGCCAGAATGCCGTTTTCGGATGGTTTCTAGCCCTAGGGTGTTTCCTGTAGATTGAAATCCAGTCCCAACCTCAGGCAGCTTTCCTACATCAGAATGTCGGCGGAGTCTCGACCTTGAGCCAAAAGAACGCAATTCGTGTGTTTGCCATTCCGGGACTGTTGGCGCTGCAACTACTCGGCGGTTCCATTCTGGGCGCAGCCAGCGATCTGAAGGTCAACATTCCCGAGCGCAGCATCTCAACCCCCAGCCAGAAGCTTAACCGCGACGGCGTCGCCGAACTGAAGCGCGGGCATCAGGGAAAGGCCAAGCGGCTCTTCTACAAGGCGTACCTGCTCGATCCGGATGATCCTTTTACCTTGAATAACCTGGGCTATGTCGCCGAGCTCGAAGGCGACGCCGACCGCGCCCTGCGCTATTACGCCTTGGCGTCGCGCAGTCCCACAGACGCGGTCATCGACCGTTCGAACGTTGCTGCGCTCAAAGGTAAGCCCCTGGACGACGCCTTCCGTCAGGTGCAGAATTCCGACCAGGAAGTCAGCCGGATCAACGAGCGGGCCATCGTGCTGCTGCAACAGGGACAGCTTTTTGAGGCGCGGAACCTGCTTCAGTCCGCGCTGGAGAGTCATCCTCACGATCCTTTCCTGCTCAACAATCTGGGGGCGGCGCTGGAGGCGGTGGGAGACGTCGAAGGTGCCTTACAAAATTATTCGGCGGCGGCCAGCGTGCATTCGACGCAGCGCGTGATCGTGACTCCACGCACGAAGTGGCGCGGACGGCCGGTGAGCGAGGTCGCTGCGGAAAATGCGCGCGCGGTCAGCCAGGAAGTCGCACGGCATGAAGGCGTCGAAGCCGAGGCGGCCCGACTGAATCTTCGCGGAGTGGCAGCGCTCAACGACAATAATCCTTCGATGGCGCGAGTATTTTTCGTGCAAGCCTATCACCTGGATCCGCAGAATTCTTTTACTTTGAACAATCTAGGCTACATTGCAGAGTTGGCCGGCGACCGCGAGAGCGCGCAAATGTACTATGAAGCGGCCCGCTCCGGCCGTGACGCGAAGGCTAAGGTCAGTTACGCCACGCGTCGCGACGCCGAGGGACTGAAAATCGATACTCTGGCCAGTGGGAACGAATCGGACGTCGACGCCACTTTGAGAGCCGTTCAGGAAGCGAAGCGCCGCGCTCAGAGGCCGATTGGTCTCAAACGCCGCGACGGCAGCCTGGTAAGCAACGAAAATGAGCAGCCGTCGACGCCGGTTCCCGCAATCGACGTGCAGCCTCCCGCCATGCCCGCGCTGCCGCCTCCGAACTCGCAGCCAGCAAATCCCAATCAGAACTAACTCGCGGATTACAAGATCGTGGATTAGAAGATCGTGGATTAGAAGATCGAAAGATCCCCCTTCGCATTTGTTTTTCTCCGCGAACTTTGCAACGCCGCAAAGTTCGCGAAGAAAAGCAAATGCGAAGGGATGCCGATGCTTCCTGCATTCCAGCGAATATCAGACGCGCCCGATGGGGATCTCGTCTTCGTCCTGCCAGCGCTGAATTTTTTCGCCGACTTCGCGAGCCAATCCGTCGGCTCGACGGAATTGACCGTCGCGGCGAAGATTGGCCGCCAACTGTAGAGTCTTGACCCGCTCCTGCTGACGAAAAGATTGAATGTATTCGCGCACCACCCGCGGCATACTCATGGCAACCCCGGCCGCGTAGCTCTGCCCTGCCATCCGCTTTAGATCTTCCGGAGAATTCAGCGCCCGCAGAATTTCCTCGACCAGGCTGTCCGCATCGCCCGGGGTGAAGAATCGCATTGCGATCCCTTCGTGGTCCGCCAGGTCGCGAAAATCCTGAATGCCGGAGGCAATCACCGGCACGCCATACTGCGCGGCCAGGTGCGCTACGCCGCTGGAGCCTGCCGACGACGTATATGGCATGACCACGAGGCTGGCCTCGCGAAACAGGTCTGGAATCGCGCCCTCGGGCACGTAGCCCAGAAAGCTGACCCGATCGCTGGCATAGCGCTGCGCCATCGATTGCACGTAACCTTGAGTCTTGGGATGATCGCCGCCTCCGACTACGAGCTTTACGTTGGGGAACTGCGCGGCCACTCGATTGAATGCCTCGATGAGCAGCTCGAGGCGCTTGTAAGTCCCCCACTTTCCAAAGGCGAGAATATTGTGTATCGGATTGCCCCGGCGTGAAAAGTCGGGCGCATCCGGCTCTCCGGCAAAAATGCCGTGCGAGCGTACGCTCACCCGCCCGCGCCGATATTTGTCATCCAGCGTTTGCCGGTACGCCGGCATGAGTACCGAGAGAGAATTCGCACTTAGAAGCAGGTGAGTGGCAAGCCATCCGCCTGCGCGGTAGAGCCGGGGCGAGGATACAGCCGCGTCTTCCAGGTCGACGGTCTCGAAGAGTTGATGCAGGGTAACGTGGGAGTGGATTCCATGCAGCCGCGCCGCAACCGGCGCCACCAGGCCCAGCACCGCCGACAGCGGCCGGTCGCCAAAGCTGGCGAAGCCCAGATTGAACCACGCTACGTCGGGTTTTACGTCACGGATGGCGCGGAGCAGCGTGGCCACGTTGCCGGAGCGTCCGAATCCCCAGCAGCGTTTGACGTCAAAGCCGGGAAGTTCCTCGGCCGCGGGCAAAAGATAGTCGCCCAACACCGTCAGTTCGACGCAACGCTCCTGCCGAAGGTGTTGGGCGACGTGGTAACCGTATTCATTCAGCGCATGTCGACTCGGCGGAAACGAGGTGATAAGCGCGATTTTCATTTATGGCCCACTCGAACTATTGCTCACTCGAACGCAAAACCAGGTCGCGCGAAAGCCGGCCTAGAAGGTGCAAGTAGTGAAACGCGACCGCGGCCCCGGCTTTGCTCTCTCCAGCGCGGCGCAGGCCGAATTTGTAAGCAACCTCTGTTGCCGTCTGAATGCGTCCTCGCACCAGAATTTCCAGCAGCAGTTTGAAGCCCGTGGTCTGGAAGGCGAGCCCTTCGATGCAACGCCGGTGAATGATGAAGAAGCCCGACATGGGATCGGTGACGCGCAGGTTTTTCTTGCTGATGAGGGGCGAGGCTGCGAGCGTGCTCAACCGCGAAATTGCCGCGCGCAGCGGATTCCAGCCTTTGGTGCCGTTGATTCGAGCGTAGCGGCTGGCGACCACAATGTCTGCGTTTTCGGCCTCGCGCAACAATTCCGGCAATAACTCAGGGGGATGTTGCAGGTCGCCGTCAATCACGCCGAGCAGGTTCGCTCCGGACTGACTCCAACCGAACAACACCGCCCCTGCTAAACCTCGTTCGCCGGCGCGGGAAAAGACGCGAATACGCGAATCCTGCTTTCCCCACTCCCGAACTTTTTCCACCGTCCCATCCGTGCTTCCGTCATCGACCACGATGATCTCGTATTCGGTTGGTGTCTCGCTGAGTGCGGCTGTGAGTTCAGTGAGTAACTGATCGATGTTCCCCGCTTCGTTGAGCGTGGGCACGACCAGGGCGAAACGGTTCTCAGAAATACCGGGTATCATTCGAGGCTCCTCGCATTGAAGTCATGCGCAAGCCTTGGATGAGGCTTAAACCGTAGCTGTTGGACCGTTTCGTACCCTACAGGAAGTCTGCGGCTGGACTACTGTCTTGTCCGCCCTCGCCTCAGAGTTTTCCCCACGCGGAGCGCGCTCCAGTAACCCCGAACGGCGCACGTGCGCATAAATCTCTCTTCTTACGTCGTCCTCACTGGCGTCCGAGATGACGGTCAGTTGCGGAACCAACTCCTTGAGCTGCAGGAAGTTGGAACGGTTGCGGCGCACAAACTCCAGGGGATATTCCGGCTTTCTGGCGAAAGCCGCATCGGGCGAGGCATCCACCACAAACGCCAGGTCAGGGTGGGGAGTCTGGCTGAGCAGCAAACGGCTGTAGCTGCGGGCTGCCAGGGATTGCGAGTAGATGTTGGCAACCTGGTCGTAGATGTAGCGATCGAAGATGATGACGTCCGCGTCTCGCAGCGGTGGGCCACTGAGCATGCGGCGTAAGCGAGCCATGTCCAGCAGGTAGAATCCCCAGCGGGCCGCGGTCAAATACCACTTCCTTACATGCTTGTTATTCTTCGGTGAAAAAGCTTGTTGGGTCTTGGAGTTAGGGTCGCGTGCGTCCAGAGTGCGGTGGCCCACTCCAGCGCGCATCTCCGACCAGACGGCCACGTGGTCCCAGAACGAGAGGCGCAACACGCTCAACCCCTGAATTTCGAGGCGCGACGAGAGGTGCTCGATCTGCGTGGTCTTGCCGGCTCCGTCAATCCCCGAAAAAGTGATGAGGAACGGGCGGGCGGCGGCGGTCGGCGCGGGAACTAGGTGAGGAGCCATCTTTTTTAAAAACTCCAATTCATTAAGGCTGAATTGCAGGGGAAGCTCCGGGCGGACGGGGCTGACTCTTCTCCGACAAAGCGACAACTGCACCAACGGCCGCGCCAGCTGCCACCAGCACGCCCAGCTTGATTAGAAGCGAGCGATGACCGCGCTGGCGGGCGGGTGCAACCGCTGCCCCAGCCGGTTGTGCCACGGGTGCTCCCTTTACGTTCGCGGCTTTGGCTCCGGCAGTACCTGAGGGAGTGCTTTCCGGCGGTTGCTGACCGGTTTGGCTCGGCGGAGCTGCCTGCGGTGCATCCGGCAACGAATCGTCAGGGCGCTGGGCAGCGGTGTTTGCCTGACCAGCCCCCGGTGGATTGGAAGTGGTCTGGCCGGAACTAGTCTGGCCGGAAGTTGTCTGGCTCGAGCTGCTCTGACCTGCGTTTGATTGACCTTCCTGGGCAGGGTTTGCCATTAGAGGCATCTCACTGGCGACGAGAAATGCGCTGGTCAACAGGCCGATCGAAAAGCATTTCGCGCTGGCGCGAATGCAAGTGCGAATTGAACGGGTGCGCGAATAGCTGCGAGACGAATGTGAGCGAAGTGGTCGAATCATTTTTTTACGCACTCCCAACGATTGGAGATCGATTTGGGGCCCGATTTCCGTCCGCAGTTCTCGGGTCGGCCATCGCTTCCGGGACGGAATTAAATACTGGCACCAGCGACGAGATACGTGCCACCTCAAAAATTACCCGATTTTCACGGGAGCCGGCGACGAACACCATCTTGGTATCGCGCCCCGCCACTGACGCCAGGCACTCCAGCATCAGATCGACGTCCTCATGGTTCAGGGAATGGCAGTCGGAGAAGTCGACGATCACCGCCCCCCCCGAGGCGCGTAGAGCGCCCAGCAATTCCTTACGCCGGGAGCGGCGACTAACGATATTCGAGGTGCAAGGGAAAGGAACAAGGTTCCACTCGCTGGTTTTCATCAATGCCCCCGCACTTCCCCGCACCCAGGCGTCGCTTCATCCGCGCCGCTCCGAGCTGATTCTTTGCACCCACTCTGGCACCGTTGCGCGATAACTGGTCTGCAACTACGCCTTATAACTGAACACGGCGCCAGGGCTGCGAAGCCGTCGAAGCCGCAGTCAAGTCCCAGGCGAACGCACTTTCCGCCCGGAGCAGACCGCTTTTGTTGCTGTTATTTGCAGATGTGGAGTAGGCGAGTTTGGTGGATTTGGGGCGCTCGATTCGGCTTCCCAGCCCTGCGGGCCGTAAGTCAGCCACCGTTTCCCAGACCAAGTGCTCCATGTATCCGCCGTCCACCAGCCCATCCTGCACCAGCAAGCCAGGTGCTAGATATGTATTCGGCAGAATCGTGGATCTCTCTACTGTCGTACCGCAGTCGACCTCGCAGTCGCGCTCAACCGAGGTAAAGGGACCGATGGTGGCGCCTGCTCGAATGATTGAGCGTTCTCCAATGTAGGCGGGACCAATGATTCTCACGGAGTCTGCGACCTTGGCGCCTTCGCCGATCCAGACCTGATCGCCCATGGCGGTTCCGGCGGGCCGCATGGCACAGGCCCCGGTGAGCCCGTCGCCGACCAATTCCTGCCGCTCTCGTGCCGAAAGAATCCGTTTGGCGTATCCACTGAATTGATATTGGTGAAGATTAGAAGCGCTTTCCTGACCGGTCGAACTCGAGCCGATCGAGTTCGAGCAAATCGAGTTCTGGCCGATCGAGTTCTGGATCTCCGTCTGCAGCGCCAGCTGATCCAGCAAGGAAACTCCCAACCGGCCCTGGGCATCATGCGCTTCGGTCACGGGATTGCGCCGCTCGCAATGAAAACGAAGCAAATCCGCCAGATCCATCTCAGCGTAGGACTTGAGTTTGATCAGGAGCATTCGCTCAATGCCCTGCCTGGCGAATTCTGCCAGTGAGTGCGCCAAGCTTCCATCGTGCGGACTAGAGGTAAGCCAGAGATTATGCACTCCCAGCTGGCGCACGCGCTCAATCCAGGACTGCAGAACGTCATTGCCCAGAACGGGCATCCGCGACGAATAGAGCGGCCGCACTTTTTCAGCTGCCGCCGCAATCGGGGAACGAACGTCAGAGAATCCACTGAATTCTTCCCCACCCGGAACTACCACGAATGCGCCCAGTTCCACGCTGTCACTCCCTTTCCGAGTCCGCCTTCATTTACCGATGAGGCGTGTTCTCGACCTCATCGAGACTGTTAGACAGTCCTAATCCAGAGGTAACAGTCAGATGTGACGACGGGGGAAGGAAGATGTCTCAAAAAGCGACTCTGCAGTATCACAGTGGGCGATCTGAGGGGAAAACCTTAGAACTATTGGGCCATTGCGGGAATTTCGGTCGCACAATGGGATGCACTTCTGATTAGGTTTGAACTCGGAATGTTCTTGAGTCAAATCTAACGTCTACGTAGAATCCGGTATATTCCGAACTAAAAACCCTGTAGGTTTCGGCACTGCTCGTGCCTACACCCCCCGGAGCGTGTAATGAGAAGGTTTTTTCTTATATTCACATTAAGCTCTGCGACCCTGGCCTTTGCCGGCGTCACGGTCTCGGCTCCCGCCAACGGAAGTTATGTGAGCACCACCGTGCAATACGTAGCCAGCGCGAGCACGACCTGCGCCGCTGGAGTTTCTGCGATCGGAATCTTTAGCGCTCCCGGAGCGCTGGCTTACAGCACTTCAGGAAGCAAGCTGAACACGGAACTGACTTTCGCCCCCGGTGATTATCCAACCGTAGTGCAGGAGTGGGACAACTGCGGAGGCACCAGCACCACGCCGGTGACCATTCACGTTTCCGGGGGCGCGACCGAAGTGCAAGTCGTCACGCCGCAGAATAACGCGAGTACGAATACTCAGGTTCAATATGTCGCGACCGCCAGCACTACTTGTTCCAAGGGCGTGGCTTCTATGGGCGTTTATACGTCGCCCGGAGTGCTGGCGTATACCACCCCGGGCGCGAATTTGAATGCTTCACTGACCCTGAATCCGGGAACCTATCACAGCGTGGTGCAAGAGTGGGATGCCTGCGGCGGCAGCGCGTACACGCCGGTCACAGTACAGGTAAAGGGTCCAAGCAGCGGTGGCCAGGTTTCGGTGAGCGCGCCCCAGACCAATACCACGGTGAGTTCGACGGTCCAGTATGTGGCATCGGCGACCACTTCCTGCGCCAGCGGCGTGGCTTCCATGGGCATCTATACCAAGGCCGGTGCACTCGCCTACCAAACCCAAGGGAATCAGATCAACACTTTGCTGACGTTGAGCCCGGGTACCTATCAGACGGTGGTTGAGGAATGGGATAAGTGCGGCGGAGCTTCCGTGGCTCCGGTCACCATCACGGTAGGGGGTGGCGGCGGCTCTACTGGCAACACTTTTACCAATCTTCACCAGGAAGCGGGATGGAACGGCGCCGGTATGTTGCCCCCGCTTTATTATCCCTGCACCAACTGCTCGCCGAACGTCACGTGGTCAATGACCCAGGGAATCTCTTCGCCATCGGTCAGCGGAAACTCATCTGAAATGAGCGTTGGCGGGGATGAAGCCTACTCTGACGGTTTCTGGAACAACCATCTGATCGGCGACTATTCCACTCAGGGGATGCCGGACACGGCTCACAAAATTGTCCCCAACCTTCACAACTTTATCTACGACGTTTATTTCTATGCCAACGACCTGAGCGTCTCCCAGGCGCTAGAGTTCGATATCAATCAGTTTGTAGGCGGTTACTCCTTCATCTGGGGACATGAATGCCGCGTGGCTGGCGGCAATGAGTGGGACATCTGGGACAATCCCGGGCAGAAGTGGCACCCCACCGGCATTGCCTGCAATCCGGTGGCGAACGCCTGGAATCACCTGGTTATTCAGGCCCAGCGCACCACCGATAACCACCTGATATTTGTGTCCATTACGCTAAATGGTGTGACGGCCAACCTGAACTATGAAGAAGATCCTACGCCAACTACCTGGTACGGCGTGACGATCAACTACCAGCAGGACGGAAACTACAAGCAGCAGCCGTACTCGATCTGGCTCGACAAGCTGAATTTCTCTTACTGGTAGAGAGCGGGCTGTGGAGAGCTGGCTGGTGGAGAGTCTCGTAAGAAACGGGCGAAACCCGGCGCACAGCCTTCAAAACAAGCGTTATATCCTGGGTGAGCGCGGCTTCCGGCAGACGGCAGTCGCGCTTTTTTATAGGCGCTCGTCGCACGCCGCTAATAGCGTAGCGCCGCTGTCCCGGCGGCTGTCGCGAGGGCGACTCGCCCTCGCTGCCCAGGTTTCGAGGGGAACTAATGGGTTTCCGCGCGGCGGGCGGGACGCCCGACGGACAGCCGGCGGGACGCCGGCGCTACGGTTTCCAACCAACCATCGACCCCTGAAGTTCATCTAGTCCTTGGGAAATTCAAGGCAGGGGCTGACCGCGTGCGATGCGGTGAACTGGAGAAGCAGGGGATGAGTGTGACCGGTTGTCGAGTGGGAATCTTTCAAATCTCGGTGTGCCTGCTTGTTCTCTCTGGGATGAGCTTGGCGCAGGCTTCGAATCAGGCGTCCACTCCACCGGCAGCTTCCACTCCCGCTTCGCCCAATAGCGCTTCAACTCTAAGCACCGCGCCACCTCAGAACACCGCGCCACCCCAGAACAGCACCGCCCCCCAGAACAGCGCACCCCAGGACGCAGCGGCTCCTCAAAGCACAGCGCCACAGGATGCACCCACGCAGGAAGACGACTCCACCCGCTTCGTTTTCAAGAAGGAAATCGAAGAAGTGGTTCTGCACGCGACGGTGGTGGACGATCAAAATCATCTGGTTACCGGTCTGACCCGCGACCAGTTTCAGGTTTCTGAGGACAACAAACCGCAGCAGATCACTTCGTTCCGTACCGAGCGCGTGCCGGTTGCGCTAGGCATCCTGATCGATAACTCGGGGTCCATGCTGCCCAAGCGGACCAAAGTGAATGAGGCGGCGCTTCGCCTGGTCGATGGGAGCCAGCAGGACGATCGGGTATTCGTGGTCAACTTCGGCGAGGATGCGTATCTTGACCAGGATTATACGCAGGATGTCGACAAGCTGAAGGCGGCTCTGCTGCGCGTCGACACTCGCGGCAGCACGGCGCTGTACGATGCAATCATCGGGGCCGTGGACCATCTGAACCAGACTTCCTCGTTGCCCAAGAAAGTTCTGCTCGTAGTGACGGATGGACGGGATAACGCGAGCCAGGCGACCTTTCAGGAAGTCCTTCGGAAATTGCAATCCAAGAACGGACCGGTACTCTACACGATTGCGCTGGAACAGAACGACCGGGGCGACGATGCCTACCGCCAGTCCCTCCAAACTCTGTCTCAGGAAACCGGGGGGACGGCATTCTTTCCATCCAGTATCGACGAAGTACAGTCGATTGCGACGGCGATTGCGAAAGACATTCGCAGCCAGTACATCATTGGCTATCGTTCGACAAATTCTCACGCGACGGGGACCTATCACGCGATAGCGGTGAAGGCGAACGATGGTCCGACGCCCCTGCGGGTCGAAACCCGAAGCGGATATTATTCTGGAAATCTGGGTAGCCGCTGAAGATTCGTGGAGGGGCGGACGCCTCGTCCGCCCGCACTGTCTCATATATCGGAATGCGTCCAGAGTCAGGGCCGTAGCCAGCCTTACCACAGCCAGTCTTTGCGCCGTTTCGGGGCTTGCTTATCTTCCTAGTGTGATCCAGCTAGTGTGATCCAGCTAGTGTGATCCAGACGTGATCCACGCCTGACGCCCCTTCGACAGGCCGCTTCGCGGCCTTAGCGGGCCGAGGATGCCTCGACCCGGCTCAGCTGTGCCGTTGCCGGCCCTTTGCGGGGACCTGCGAACGTTTCCGATGCTGGGGTCTTGGGTACGCGCCTCTTTAGAATTCTGCGTTTGGGGAAGAGCAGGTCGCGCATCTTCAGTTTCGCCTTGTGCAGTTGCGATTTGGAGTTGCCGATGGAGCAGTCCAGTAAGTGTGCGATTTCATGGTGCTGATAGCCCTCGACCTCGTGCAACGAGAAAATTTGGCGGCAGCCTTCCGGCAGCTCTTGCAGTGCCCGTCCCAGTGCCAAGCGATCAACCAAGCCGGTGAGATCGGGATCGTTCTTACCGAAATCACGGTGCAGGGAGGGCGACTCAGCGCTGACCGGCTCATCCAGTGAAACTGTCGGCGGAGATTTCCGGCGGCGCAGCTTCATCAACACTGTGTTCACAGCGACGCGATGGAGCCAAGTGGAGAAAGCGGCGTCTCCGCGAAACGAACCCACGGTGCGGAATACCTGCAGGAAAGCCTCCTGCGTAAGATCCTCGGCTTCGGCTACGTCTTTCGTCATCAGCAGGCAGACGGAATAGACACGATTCTTGTGCTGCTGAAATAGCGCGGCAAAAGCTTCTTCATCGCCCGCCTGAGCTCGACGCACCAGGCTGAGCTGCGATTCGTCACGGCCCTTCAGCTGGGTTGCGGAAATGTTCGCCGCGGGTGCGGGGGTGGGAATGATGTTCGCTTCGGTCGCGGAGATTGCACAAGTCGCCATGGTGGTCTTCCTCCAGGTGCCTGAAAATTTGTTGCTCGCGGTGAGAGATCGCCGCGAGCATGGATGACAGAGTAGAAAAACTCCACCAAACCTTCTATCGGGTCACCTCTGTAAATGCCTCAGGGGAGGGCTGTAAGGAGCCGGGATGTTTCCAAGGCCAGAAAATTCCATGAAAGAAGTCGATTAACTCTATGACTGGCAAGGCTTTGAGTCGTCCGTGATCTTTGTGTCCTCCGTGGAGATAAGAACCTTTTGCCACGTGGAGGGCATAAAAAGACAGAGAGGTGGCAAGAAACATGGCGAGAGCAATGAGCTCTCGCCATAGATTCACTCAGGTTGTCGTAAAACAGAGACTTCTATAATCGCCCAACGAGGACCAAAACGAGTAACACTACCACGATCAGTCCAAGTCCGCCGCTGGGGTAGTAGCCCCAGCCGCGGCTGTAGGGCCAGGTGGGCAGCGCGCCCAGTAACAGCAAAACCAGAATCACCAGAAGAATGGTACCCATTAAATCCTCCTCGTTTGAGATTTTGTTCCCACAGTTTCCCAATTCGCCTGAACCCGGCGTCGTAACGCCGGGTCCCGCTTTCTTTCTTCTAGCCAACCGCCCGCCAAAGCTGCCCTCAGTTCGAGGCTGGCGGCACGCCCGCATCATCGTTGTTGTTGTTCTGGCTGGTCTCGTGGCTCTGCAAGGAATACTTGCGCACCGCCGCTAGGAAAGGTCGGCTGGTCGCCGTCGGCCGCACCTTTCCGTTAAGGATGTCGCTGAACGGAACAAAGTGCCCGTAGAGCAGGCGGGTTTCGTCTTTGTCCTGGGTGATCGCCGCACCGCTCAAGTCGATGCCGGCAAACAAGCCGCGCGCCCGCGAATACGTCAGTACTTCGGCGCGCATCTTAATATCGGTGTCCGCAGCGGCATCACGGCCCACCGGACCGGCCGCAGCCGAGGCGTCGCCGCCCAGCTTAAACTTGCTCGAGAGCAGATGCTGCATCCCCTGATCGTTAGTAACGATCATGACGATATCGACCGCCTGGCCGCCCAGTTGCAGGCCCCAGCTGCCGCCGGTGATCGTGATTGGCGCCGGAGCGCTCCAGCCAGCCGCGGTGCGGCAGGTGGCGATGCCCTTGCCATGATTGCCTCCGAAGCCGACCGCAATCTTCACCATGGAAGGAATCACCGCCACGCACTTGGCACCGTGCATAACCTTGTCGGGAATGGCCTTATCAGGTGTGGCCATGATTTCGTCGAGCACTTTGGTTGCGTTATCGATGCGCTTCGCGATATCGGATTGATCCTTGTCGTCGTCCGCTGCCCAACTTACGCCGAGAAACACGGTCGCGAGGCTGAGCACCAGAAGGTATTTCGGCCAGCGGGAGGAGATTGATTTCATAACGTGTAAACCTCTTCTGTGCTCGAAGCGAGCACTTGCGTGCGATTTTCGTTGCGTGCACCACGCTATCGGCTACAGGGGATCGCTCCCATCGGGCGGAGCCCGTACGCGCGGACCGATCTTCCTTCAGGAGAAACCGGGTGAAAGTGAAGTAGGGTGTTCTGAAGGATTTTTTCGCAGTGGGCTACAGATTCCGCCGTATGGCAGGACGGACGCGCCTCGAATATTCTGCAAGCCTACTCGACACAACGCCCCCAGCGGGTGCCGGTCCTCTGGGACGGATCGGCACTCGCTCCTCCTCTGGAGCGAAAATTAATCAGGCCTAATTGCGCAGCCTTGGGGAATTTGCGGAACCCCGGACGCCCTCGTCCGAGGCGCCCGGGATCAAATCGAAGCCAGTCAAAAGGTGAGTCCGTGCTCCGACAAGGCGCTCGCTGTGCTCGCGGGGCGGACGAAGGCGTCCGCCCTACACAAGGCGTCCGCCCCTGCACACGAGGATGGATGAGAATACGATTTTCCCCTGGGCCAATACAGCAAACGGACGGACAGAAATACAGGGTGGGGTGGATACTCGGCGAGCGCCCGGGAACTTACCATCGACTCCGGCAAATCAAACTCGGAGGTGAGTCATGCTTTATTGGGCGCTGGTATTTTTTGTGGTGGCACTGGTCGCTGCCTTGCTCGGCTTCACGGGAATCGCGCTGGCATCGGCAGGAATCGCGAAAATTCTGTTCGTGATTTTCCTGGTACTCTTCCTGGTTTCGCTGGTCGCGCATCTCGCCAGCGGCGGTCGGCGGTCGCTCAACTAGCGGTCGAGGAAGACCTTAACCAAAGGGGACACAGGGGTAACACGGGGAGAAGCTGCGTCGTATCGCTTTCCCTGCGCTTCCTCTGTGTTCCCTGTGGTTTATTCTTGGCTCAACTATTTCATGGACTGCAACTGCTGTAAATCGGCCAACACTTCTTCGCTGTGACCCTGCGGACTGACTTTTAAGTAGACTTTTCGAATCACGCCGGACGGATCGATCAGGAATGTGTTGCGCGCGGCCAGAGTCATCCCGTTGTACTGCATGACTGAGCCGTACTTTTCCACGACCGAGTGGTCGGGATCGGCGAGCAGCTTGAAGTTCAAGCCCTCTTTCGTGCAGAAGCTCTTGTGGGAGTCGACATTGTCGACGCTGACGCCCACGATGGCCGCATTTTTCTGCGTGTATTTGTCGA
>Ga0302324_100011461_pt1 | contig 18176 bp, 20 predicted proteins | sample Palsa_T0_1_FD_201949 | JGI IMG/M metagenome (GOLD analysis project Ga0302324, IMG submission 201949) | Peat permafrost microbial communities from Stordalen Mire near Abisko, Sweden - Palsa_T0_1 | ecosystem: Environmental > Terrestrial > Soil > Palsa > Peat permafrost | place: Sweden: Abisko... | reverse complement strand
ACCTCATCAATCTGGGCGAGCGTCGGCATGAAGCCCCCCGGCAATGGCAAGGGCCCGGAATCGCAGTCGGTCGCCGGCTTGGCTGACAACGGTTACAAAGTACTGAATACGCGCGTCGAAGCGCTGATCAAGAACACGCACCTGCCAGTCTGGTTCTGGCGGGCGCCGGGCGCGAACCAAAACGTGTTCGCCATCGAAAGCTTCCTCGACGAGATCGCGTCCGCGAGCGGCCTTGATCCCTATCAGGTGCGGCGGAAGCTCCTGGAAGGAAAGCCGGACTGGCTGAAAGTGCTCGATACGGCTGCGGAAAAAGGCGATTGGGGTAAACCGCTGCCCCGTGGTACCGGTCGCGGCATCGCGATCTGCGAAGACACCGACAGCCTGTGCGCGCAGGTCGCCGAGGTCACCGTCAAACCGAACGGTGACGTAAAAGTAAACCGTGTCACCGTCGCGCTCGACACGCGCTTCATGGTCAATCCGCTGACGATCGCCGAACAGGCCGAAGGCAGTGTGATCTTCGGTCTGTCAGCTGCGCTATTCGGCAAGATCACGATCAAGAACGGCGCCGCGGTGCAAGGCAATTTCGACACCTATCGGATGGTGCGCCTTGCCGAAGCGCCGAAGATCGACGTCCATCTGGTCCCGAGCGGCGGAAAGGTTTGGGGCGGCGCGGGCGAGCCCGCAACGCCGCCGATCGCCGGCGCGGTCGCCAATGCGATCTTTGCCGCAACCGGCAAACGCATTCGCAGCCTGCCGATCATTGATCACGATTTGTCTTACAGCGCGGTGTGATTCTTCACCGCGCTGGCCAACGTGGACCGCGTCACGATCCACTGTCCTGAGCTGGGCGCCGCGAGCGCTCAGTCGCAAAATGTCCGGGGGGACACCATGAGCCGCCTTAAATTTCTTGCCGTTACCGTGTTGCTGTCGTGCGTAAGCGCCGCGTCGCAAGCGCAACAGACGCCAACAAATAAAGGCGAGTATCTCGCGCGCGCCGGCGATTGCGTCGCCTGCCACTCCGCCAAAGGCGGCAAGGCCTTCGCCGGCGGCTTGGCGATGGGTACCCCCATGGGGACGATCTATACGACCAACATCACACCGGATCCCGACACCGGCATTGGCAATTATTCGCTGGAAGATTTCGATCGCGCGGTCCGCTCCGGCGTCGCCAAGGATGGACACCATCTTTATCCAGCGATGCCGTATCCGTCGTACGCCAAGATCAGCGATGACGATCTGAAAGAGCTCTACACGTTCTTCATGAAGAGCGTGCCGGCGGTAAAGCAGCCGAACAAGCCGAATGAAATCCCCTGGTATCTCAGCCCGCGCTGGCCGCTGGCGTTCTGGAATTTGGTCTTCGCGCCAAAGACCGGCTTCGCCCCACGGCAGGATCACGATGCGACGTGGAATCGCGGCGCCTATCTGATCGAAGGACTTGAGCATTGCGGCGCCTGCCATACACCGCGCGGCATCGCGATCCAGGAAAAAGCGCTCGACGCCGGCAGCGCCTCCTATTTGGCGGGCGCCGAGCTTGATGCGTGGTCCGCGCCGAACCTTCGCGGCGATCTGCGCACCGGCCTCGGCGCATGGTCGGTCGAAGAACTCCAGGCATTTCTCAAAAGCGGGCACAACGACAGGGGCGTCGCGTTCGGATCGATGCTCGATGTGGTGAACAACAGCACACCCTACCTGACCGACGATGACACCAAGGCGATGTCCGTGTTCCTGAAATCGCTGCCCGCGACGGCCGATCAACCTCAATTCGCCTACGATGACTCGACGGCGAAGTCGCTGCAAAGCGGCAACCCGCAAAAAGCCGGCGCTGACACCTATCTCGGCGCGTGCGCGGCGTGCCATGGCGCCGACGGCAAGGGCCAGCCTCCCTTCATGCCGCCGCTTGCCGGAAATCCGGCCGTGCTCGACGCCGACCCTTCGTCGCTCATCAATCTTGTTTTGAATGGCGCGGAGCCGCTGGTCGTCAAGGGCGTACCGGACGCTTACCGGATGCCGCAGTTCCGGATTCAGATGAACGACGAGCACATCGCCGACGTCCTGAGCTTTGTGCGCAGCGCCTGGGGAAATAACGCCGACGCCGTGTCGACCGATCAGGTCAAGAAGCTGCGACCGGCGACCGATCCAAGCAGCGATGAGGTCATCGTCCTGAAAATGCGCTGACCTGACGCTTTAATTTCACTTCCGAAACCGCTTCACGCCGTCACTGGTTCCTGCTGGCGCTTGTGCGTCAGCGTGCGCAGCAAGAACAGACTGAGGATCGCGCAACACAGCGGCCCGATCGCGGTAACGTAGAAGTACGCCGAGGTCGGCATTTCCATCCCTGCCAGCAGGCTGCCGATCAAAGGCCCGGTGATCGAACCGATGCGCCCGACGCCGAGCGCGTAGCCGACACCATTGGCTCGCAACCACGTCGGATAGATCAGACCGGCTCCGGCGTTGAGCGCGTTCTGCATGCCCGTGACCACGCAACCGGAAAAGAACGCCATGGCGAGAAGCAGCGTGCCGGAAAACCCTGGAGTTCCGGTAAGGGCGACAACCGGGACAGCGATGGCGAACACAACGGCGAATATTTTCAGTCCGATCCGGTCGATGAAGACGCCGATCAACAGCCCACCGAACGAGCCGCCAAGCTGATAGAGCGTCCCGGCGTAGGCGCCCTGCTCCGCGCTGTGCCCGCTGGTCTGCACGATCATCGGCAGCCAGGCGTTGAGCAGATTGTTGGACATCAGGTTGAGGACGAAGATCAGCCACACCAGAATTGTCACCACGGCCCAACCGCCGCGGAACAATTCGATCACCGACCCGCGCCTCTTCGCGCTGCCTTCATCGCGATCGAGCACAAACTGCGTACCGGTCGGAACCGCGAGATCCGGATCGATGCGGCGGATCAGCCGCCGCACCATTTCATCGCGGCCGCCGCGCAGCACCAGAAATTTGATGGACTCCGGAACGGCAAAAATCATCAGCAAGCCGACAACGATCGGCACCACCCCGCCGACGATAAAAATCACCGGCCAGCCATAGGTCGGCATCAGCGTCACGCCGACAATGCCGGGGATCGAGCCGCCGAGTGAAATGCCCATCGAGATCACAACCAGGAATGTCGCGCGCAGACGCTTCGGCGCGAATTCGGAATTGAGCGCGATCACATTCGGTATGACGCCGCCGAGCCCGATACCACTGAGAAAGCGCAGACCCAACAGCTCGTGCAAATCAGTCGCGAAAGCACACGCAAAAGTCGCCAGTCCGAGGAAAATCAGACTGAGGATGATTGCCAGCTTGCGGCCGTACCGGTCGCCCAGATAACCGAAGAATGGCGCGCCGAGGAAGAAGCCGAAAAAGCTCGCGCTGAAAACCGGCCCAAGCGAGGCGCGGCTGATATTCCATTCCTTGATCAGCGCCGGGCCGGCAATGCTGGCGTTCAACAGGTCAAACCCGTCCGCCATAATCGCCAGCAAGCACCAGAATGTGAGCCAGAAATGGTAGGGGCGAAGCTTGCTGGTATCGATCAGGCGGCTGACGTTGATCTCATTCATTATTCTGGTTTCCTCCCGGCAGTGCAGACTTCGCGAGGTCGTTGGTAGCCTCGCGCGCAACCCCAACAATTTTAACGCAGTTTTAATAGAACAGGTTCGAAATGGAAGCGTTACCTCGCAAACTCCCACGGGGGACTTCATGCTTGAGGTCACGCGTTACGAGCATCCGTTGCTCTTCGTAACCCGGCGCCAGACCGGCGAAACCTATCGCTTCCTGGTCAACAAGGATGGCGCCCTTGCCGGCGACGCCAACGCCTTCGACTGCGCCGAAGCCCGGTTCGCCGCACTGAAGTTCCTGGCTCAGCGCCCGCAGGCGACCAAAGCCGCGTAGCCCGGTTGCACGAAAGCGCCGTCACTACTTCCGTTGCGAAACAACCAGCCAGCGAGACTCATAGCGAGACCGCAACTGAAGCGGCCATTCGAGGACCGTGGTTCAAATGGGCAGACAGGTAGCTATAGCGCTTTACGTGGCGGCGATGGCAGCCGTCATTGTCGGCGTAGATGTCGTGTTCTTCAGAGATCGATTCTGGGAGCGGCTAATAGCGAATATTGGCGTTGTCTTGGTGTTCGCAGCTTTCTACTTGAGATTCCTCGGGCATCCATGAGGTCGCCGCATTATTCAAACTGCAAAACCGGCCACTGCTGATTTCAAAACCAGCAACCAGGCCCGGAAACCGGCCACTACCGGGCGGCTAAAATAAACAAAACCGGAACAAACCGGCGACTTTCACCATATCCGGTAACCTTTTCGGAGCGTTCGTTGACTCTTGACGCGTTGCGCGCAGATTCGACTGCTTGTCATCGGAGTACCGCGTCATGGCGCCCGGCCGTCCGTACTGGAAAGGCTACCTCAAGCTCGCTCTCGTCTCCTGCCCGATCGCGCTTTACACGGGCACTTCGTCGACCGAGCGCGTGTCGTTTCGCCAGATCAACAAGAAGACTGGCAATCGGCTGCGTCAGCAGCTCATTGACGAGGTGACGCGCGAGCCAGTGGAAGGCAGCGACAAAGGCCGCGGCTACGAATACGACAAGGGCGCCTACATCCAGGTCGAGGATGACGAGCTCGACGCCATTGCAATCGAGAGCAACCACACCGTCGACATCGACACGTTCGTACCGCGCGACCAGATCGACGAGCGCTATCTCGACAGCACCTATTACATCATTCCTGACGATCAGGTTGGGCAGGAAGCGTTCGCCGTCATTCGCGAGGCGATGCGTGGCAAGAAGATGGTCGCATTGGCGCGGATCGTTCTGGCCAAGCGCGAGCGCGTCGTCATGCTGCAGCCTTGGGACAAGGGCGTGATGGCAACGACGCTGCACTATCCCTACGAGGTGCGCGACACCCACGAATATTTCGACGATCTCCCGGCCATCAAGATCGCACCCGACATGCTCAAGCTCGCCGAGCACATCGTCGAGAGTAAGGAAGGCGAGTTCGATCCTTCGCAGTTTGCCGATCACTACGAGGAAGCCGTGGTCGAAATGCTCAAGGAAAAACAGGCCGGCATCAAGCCGCCCAAGGGCAAGCCGGTCGAGCGGCCGCGCAACGTGGTCAATCTCTTCGATGCGCTCAAACGCAGCGTCAGCGCCGAGACCGGCAAAGCGCCGGCGCGCGCCAAGCGCGGCAAGAAGCGTATCGAGGGCCAGCGTGAAATGCTGCTGCCGATCACCGGCAAGAAGGGCAAGGAAGCTGCAGCTTCAACCAAGGCGCCGGCGCGCAGCCACGGCAAGCAGAGGAAAGCGGGATAGGCTCGTTCTAGCGCTTCGGCACGCCTGCCCCTGGCAGGCACGGCTCGTCACGCGAACTCCATTCCACCTTGGCAATCGTCGCCGCGATTTTCTCCGGCGAAAACAGTACGGCGGTCGCGGCAGCGCTGTCCGCGGCCACGTGCCGGGACGGCTGCTTGTCCTTGCTTTTGCTCATTTGACAGCTATTTTTTAGCGCGTGGCTTGCCAAAGGCGGCGACAACTTCTTTCTTCTTTATGCGTGCCGTCGGGTTGCCTCGCTCACTGAGGTTCTGCTCTTCGGTGCCATCACCCATCATGCCAGGATGGGCAACACCAGCTTGCTTCCCTTTCTTATTGGAAGCTGTGGTTTTCTTCGCCATGTTCGCTACTCCTTGTCAGTCCCTGCTCCGCGCGGATTCTGTGATCTCTGCGACAGATACTGAAGATATAAACGGAATATGGCCGCTATGCACTATCAGAAATTCGCCACCCCAAGCTCATACGATCCTTTTCGGCCTTGCTTAAACGCCTTTATTGCCGCCGCGTAGATCGCTGGACGATGGGCATCGAAGGCAAGAAGCAAGCTGGCCTCATCACGTTCAGTTTTCGGTCGCAAATGGTTGAGCGCTTCTTCGGTCACAAAGAATGACCATTCCATCGCGCTGTCATAACCCCAGAAACGAACGGCACGCCGGGTTGAATCGAAAGATCTGCTTTGGTTTGGAAAGTCGAGCATCGTCAGATTTATTACCTTATGCGCAAGCGCCCTTTGGAAGCGTGATCTCGCCTTCAGGTACGATTCCTTCGTACTTTGAATGACGAGGGACACTCATTTCTGGCGCGCTTTGAAATAGGCCGCCGATTTTCTGGCAATCCAATCCTAGGCCTCGGGAGCTGAGCCAAAATCACCAACGTTTTCCGCCATGCCGCCATCGCCGGTCGCTTCGACATACCAACCACGACCGTCCTTGTACTCGCGTGGGGCCAACTGAGGTGTCGCGTGCTTTTGTGCCATGCTGCAAATATGTTCCGGAGTTCTAATCTGCGCCCATGCGCGCGTCGTACCGGTGCAATTGCGTTTGTCGAAGCACCATCGTTATCATTCTTTGTTGCGGGCCATCTCTACTTGCCCGGCAGACGGCGCTGACGGGCCATTCGAATCTCGGTCCCGCGCCTCCTGCAGGTCACGAGGGTCAATGGCGACCATCTCGACTGAGGACGCCTGGGGGGATTCCCCCGGCACGAAGATCATCGTGGCTACGCGACGATAAACGGGGAATGACAGTTCCTCGATCGATTCTTCGTCCGTGACGACCCGGTTGGAGCCAGCCGCCAGCATGAGGTCGACCCCCTTCAGCAAAAACGGATGAGCGAAGGTCACAGTCTGGTTGCTTGTTCGCGTTGCCATCGAACGCAAATCTCCTCGTGCGATATCGACCCCGGCGGTTAGAAGCCCATCCCGCCGCCAGCGGGCATGGAGGGTTGTGCATGCCCCTCTTGCGGGATCTCAGCCACCATCGCTTCGGCGGTGATCAGCAGACCGGCAACAGATGCAGCGCCCTGCAATGCCGCGCGCACGACTTTGGTCGGATCGATAATTCCTTTCGTCAGCATGTTACCGTACTCGCCGGACTGCGCGTCAAAACCGAATGCATAAGAATCTTTTTCCAGGATTTTACCGACGATCACGGACCCGTCTTCTCCCGCATTGAGCGCGATCTGGCGTGCCGGCCAGGACAGCGCCTTGCGCACAATAGCGACACCAGCCTTCTGATCGTCGTTGTCTGTCCGCACCTTCTTGAGAGCTTCGCCGGCGCGTAACAGCGCAACACCACCGCCCGGCAAAATGCCTTCCTCGACGGCCGCGCGGGTTGCGTGCATCGCGTCATCGACACGATCCTTACGCTCTCTGACCTCGATTTCGGTGGCCCCACCGACCCGGATTACCGCGACCCCACCGGCGAGCTTTGCCAGCCGCTCCTGGAGCTTCTCGCGGTCATACTCGGAGGTGGTCTCCTCGATTTGCGCCTTGATCTGATGAATGCGCGCCTCGATGTCGGCCTTCTTGCCGGCGCCGCTGACGATTGTAGTGTTTTCCTTCTCGATCGTCACCTTCTTGGCGCGGCCGAGCATCGCCAGCGTCACGTTCTCGAGCTTGATGCCAAGATCCTCGCTGATCGCCTGGCCGCCCGTGAGGATAGCGATGTCCTCCAGCATGGCCTTGCGGCGATCGCCGAAGCCCGGCGCCTTGACGGCCGCGACCTTCAACCCGCCGCGCAGCTTGTTGACCACGAGCGTGGCAAGGGCCTCACCCTCGACCTCCTCGGCAATGATAACCAGAGGCTTCGAGGTCTGGACGATGGCTTCCAGCAAAGGCAGGAATTCCTGCAACCCGGACAGCTTCTTCTCGTAAATGAAGATGTATGGATCTTCCATTTCCACCCGCATCTTCTCGGCGTTGGTAACGAAGTACGGTGAAATGTAGCCGCGGTCGAATTGCATGCCTTCGACGACTTCCAGCTCGGTTTCGGTCGACTTGGCTTCTTCGATCGTGATCACACCTTCGTTGCCGACCTTTTTCATTGCATCGGCGAGAAAGCGCCCGATTTCGGCGTCCCCGTTCGCGGAAATAGTGCCGACCTGGGCGATCTCCTCATTCGAGGTGACCTTCTTGGAATTCTTCTGCAGTTCCAGGACGACCGCCTCGACCGCGAGATCGATGCCGCGTTTGATGTCCATGGGATTCATGCCGGCAGCGACGGCCTTGGCGCCTTCCCTGACGATGGCGTGAGCGAGTACGGTGGCGGTGGTAGTGCCGTCGCCCGCGACGTCGGAAGCCTTCGACGCTACTTCGCGCACCATTTGCGCGCCCATGTTTTCGAACTTGTCGTCAAGCTCGATCTCTTTGGCAACTGTTACGCCGTCCTTGGTGATGCGCGGAGCGCCGTAGGACTTGTCGAGCAGGACATTGCGGCCTTTGGGGCCGAGTGTGACACGAACTGCGTGAGCGAGCGTATCGATGCCGCGCAGCATCCGGTCGCGTGCGTCGACCGAAAATCTGACTTCCTTGGCAGACATAATATTTATTCCCTTCGGATGATCTTGGAGATATACGTCGTGAAGATGATTGCAGAGCCTAAAATTGGATAGGCGTTCTCATAAAGCCGTGAAAGCTTTCCCCCGTGCACGCGACCGGTGTCGCGCGCGTAACTTTCCGCAGATGCCGACCGCATCTGCAATGCACGCTGAAATCAACTTTTAGATTGAAATTGTCAGCCGATGACACCAACGCCGTCTATCGGGAACGGCGATTTCGGCACGTCGCCGTTTTGTGGACAGCTCTCGGGCAAGCCGCTGCTCGCCGTCAATGTGTAGTTGGGGTACCGAGACCAAAGCACAAGGACGCATCGAACATTTAAATTGCAGCGCAGGCCGCGCACTCGCGAGATAACCAAGGTTGACACCTCATTCGGCCACTATTGAGGTCCCCTCTGTGGATAGCCGCAATTCGTCGGCCAACATGAGAAAATAAAATGAAGGACGCGCACAACAAGGCGGCGGAACATCACGAATCTGCTGCAAAGTCGCATCGTGCGGCCGCTGAATCTCACGGCAAGAACGACCATGCCAAGGGCAAAGAGCACGCTACCCAGGCCCAACAGCACGCGCAGAATGCGAACGAACATTCCAAAACGGCGAACACCAAAAGCGATCAGCAGAAGTAAGGCATCCGTCGGAGGGCTGGCGATTACGCCAGCCTCCCGATGGGCCGTTTAATTCATTTATCTCAATAATCATCAGTGGCCTCTTGGCGCTCTCGCTTTCTCATCGCGTGAGCAGACCTTTGCATACCGTCAACACCGGCGCATGTTGAACGGTATGGCAACCTTCAAATGTCCCTATTGCCGAACTGAATATGAGATGACGACGGCGCACGTGGCGAACCCGCAGTAGAGCTATGCCAAATGGCAAATTTGCTATCGACTATGTATAGTTGGGTTCTCTGAAACGTATCCAAAAACGCCCATCAGGAGCGCTGGCGTTTATCCGTAAGTGCCCTAGGTATTTCGCCCTTCGGCGCGCAATGCCGGCAATCCGATGCCGGTCGCTTCAAAGCCGCCATCGACGGCGAGCGTCTGCCCGGTGATATAACTCGCGCGGTCGCTGCACAGAAAGAAGATCGCCTCGGCGAGCTCCTGTTCGAGGCCGTAACGATTGAGCGGAATGGCATCGTGATAGGCCGCGCGGATCTCCGGCGTGTGCACCGCCTTCGCCATCGCGGTATCGACCGGGCCCGGCGCGACCGCGTTGACCCGGATGTTGAGCGAGGCAAGCTCGATCGCCTGTTGCTGGGTTAGGTGCGCGAGGCCAGCTTTGCTGGTGCCGTAAGCGGTGCGCAATGTCGAAGCTCGCAGCCCGGAAATCGAGGTAATGTTGACGATGGCGCCGCCGCCGCTGTCGCGCATCAGCGGAACCGCTGCCTGCGTGCATAGAAACGGTCCGCTGAGATTAACCGCAAGCACGCGCGACCAATCCTCAAAGCTGAGATCGAGGATCGGCTTGAAGATCGCGATGCCAGCATTGTTGACCAGCGCATCGAGCCGACCAAATTTCTGCGCCACAGCCGCGATTGCCTTGGCGACAACCGCCGGATCGGCGACGTCGCAGCGGATCGGCAGGATCGCATCATCCGCCATTGCGGATGCTGTGCGGCTCAGCGTCTGCTCGTCGATATCGAGCAAGGCGACGCACCAGCCATCGGCAAGAAAACGCTTGGCTATCGCCAGCCCGATGCCGCGTGCGGCTCCGGTCACCAATGCAGCTTTTTGCGTCGATGCAGTCATTTTCTGGCCACGCGTCAGCGCGAAGATTTATCGAGGAACGCAGTGACCGAATCCCGATGCTCCGAGGTGGTGTAACAGACCGCCTGCGCCTCGCGGCCGAGCGCAAACACCTGCTCTTCAGCGGTCTCGAACGTGCGATCAAGGATCGCTTTCGAGAATGCGATCGACGCTTGCGATCCCCGGCTTAATTCGCGCGCCCACGCCGCCGCATCGGCGATCAAACGGTCGGCGGCAGTCACACGATCGGCAAGACCGAGCTCCAGCGCTTCTTTCGCATCCACGCTGCGGCCGGTGAAAATCATTTCTTTCGCCTTCGGCAGGCCGATCCGGCGCGGCAGGAAATACATGCCGCCGCCATCGGACACGAGGCCGCGTTTGACGAAGCTCATCGTGAACGCCGCATTCTCGGACGCCATAATGAAATCGCAGGCCAGCGCCATGTCGCAGCCAAGCCCGGCAGCGGCGCCGTTGACGGCCGCAATAGTGATTTTCGGCAACCCGTGCAGCAGCCCGACGCTCTTGTGAGTCTGCCCTTGACGGCGCCAGCCGTTGAAAGCCACCTGCCCGGCCGGCGCTTTCAACCGCTCTTTCATGCCGGAAATGTCGCCGCCGGCGCAAAACCCCCTGCCGCTCCCGGTCAGCACCATCGCGCGGATCGACTGGTCCGCCGCAACCTTCTCCAGCGTCGACACGAACTCGGCTCGCAGCGCGTCATTGATGGCGTTGCGGACTTCCGGCCGGTTGAGCGTGACGACTGCAACCGTGTCTTCGATGGCAAGTTCGACCAGCGCTGTCATTGTGGCGGTTTCCCCAGGATATTATCGGGCCATTCTTACGCGGTTCACCTGAAACCGCGCAACTGGAGGGGTGCCTGACCTTTCCGCTATAGCGGCGGCGCCACCTGCACCGAAACTCGGCCCATTCGCTGTCCATTAATGAGCGTCCCGCTCGTCGGTGTACCAGGACGGCTTTTCCGGATAGTGCGGGCCGTCATAGATCTCGATCACGACCGTTTCCTCGTGCGCTATGGCCGGGCCGTGAACATTGCCTTTTGGATTGCAGTAAAAACTGCCGGCGGTCAGCGTCACGCCGGACGGGGTGTATTCATATTTTCCCTGCAGGCAGAACATGAACTGGTTCGCGGCGTGAAAGTGCGGCTGCGGAATCCCGGCGCCCTTTGCAAACTTGATCAGCGCAATTGACGCGCCCGTTGCTTCGTCCCGCCAGAGCATTTTTTCGGAAATGCCTTTCAGCGATTTCTCGCGCCAGGGAACCGATTCCGACTGGATAAGAAGTTCTTCGAGCTTTGGCGCGTCTTTCGGAAGCATGGGCTTACTCCTGGATCAATCTTTGGCTTCGGTGGTCCATCGAACGTGTTTCAATTCGATGAGCCGGGACAGATACGGAATTTTCGCCCGATTGGTCAGGCGATGAACGGCACGCATCTCGTTGATAAAGACCGTCGAGCCAAGCTCTTCCACGGTCTTGATACGGTCACCGAAGATCGTCTCGATTTCGTTCTCCCCGCCACCCAGTGAGACGACGAGATACGGGTGATAGTGGATATGAAAGTCGATCGACTGACCCGGATCGAGATTGAGCTCCCAAATCCGAACGTGCTCGTTCTCGAGCACGATGCGCTGGCCAATCTCGCCTAGCTTGATGCCGCGCTTGGCGGCTTCCGCGATTCCGTATTTGTCGGACATGACAGCCGGCTCCGCGTTTACTTCTGCAGGACAGCGATGGCGTTGATCTCGATCAGATAGTCCGGCGACGTCATCTTGTTCACCTCGACCATGATTGAGGCCGGCAGCGGCGGCTTGAAGTACTGGGCCCGCACTTTGTGGATCGCCTCGAAGTGCTCCATGTTCCGGACATAGACGTCGACCCGGCAGATATCATCCATCGTGCCGCCGGCCGCTTCGACCGCAGCTTTGACGTTTTCGCAAACCTGCCGGGTCTGCTCGGTTATGTCGCCGATGCCGGCAATGGTGCCGTCCGCGCGGCGAGCGGTCATACCGGAAATGAAAACAAACCGCCCCGTCGCTTCGATGGCGGTTGCGTGTGAGAAGACGCCGTTCGGCTGCCGCAGCTTCGGGCTTGATATCTGAACCTTGGGCATGATGTGTCTTTCCTATGCTGTAGCGGCGTCAAAGGGAGTCGGCTGAACACCGAGACGTTCGGCGTAGCGTTGCAACATCGCGACCACGGCGGGATCCAGGACAACCTGCCCGCCGGAACGATCGCGCCGCTGCCATTCCGGCTCTCCCGGCGTGAACAGTTGGCTTACGCCGGGGGCGCGCTTTCCATGACGAATGCTCTCGGCGGCGCTCGCTGCCTGCGAGCGGAACCAATCGCGATCGCAAAAATGCGCGACGTCGATCGCAATGAACAGATGCGAGCAATCGTACGGCACGTTGAAGTCGCCGTAGAGAGGGCGCACTTGCGCGCGGCTCGCGCCCTGTGACAGCAACCCGCACAAGAGGTCGATCAGAAAGGAGAGCCCAAAGCCCTTGGGGCCTCCCGAAGGCAACAGCATCCCGGCTATCGCCTCGGTTGGATTTGTCGTCGGCAACCCTTGCGCGGTAACGGCCCAGGTCGGCGGGATTGGCTCCTTGGCTTTTTCGGCCATCCGAACCTTGCCCATCGCCGCTTCGCTCGTCGCCATGTCGAGCACGATGGGAATTTCACCCTGCGTCGGCACCGCGATCGCGAGCGGATTGTTGCCGACAACGCGGTCGGCGCCGCCGGGTGCGGGCATCAGCGGACGTGTGTTGCACATGACGATGCCGACACAGCCGGCCTCGGCAGCCTGACGGGCGTAGCGGCCGGCGGTGCCGAAATGGAATCCGTGACGGACAGACACAATGCCCGCCGCAAATTGTCTGGCCTTGTCAATCGCAAGGCTCATCGCCTGATTGCCGGTAAGCTGGCCAAGGGCGTTGCCGGCATCGAGCACAACCGCGCCCTGGCGTTCGGAGACGATGGCGGCGGCCGTCTGTTTCGACACAGAGCCAGCCTGCAACCGCTCGACATACATGTCGGCCAGCATCACGCCGTGCGACGAAAGCCCTTCGAGATCGGCCTCCACGAGACCATTCGCAACGGCCTGCGCCGCCGCGACGGGAAGTCCGGTGGCGGCAAACAGCTTCGCCACGAACGCCGAAAGCGCGACGGCCGGTACTTTCACCGGTGCGGCCTGCACCTGCACATTCATCTAGCCGACTTTCTCTTAAACGTGACTGCGCTGCCGTCGCCATTGCGATTGGCAGCAAGCGACGCAGCGACCTTGTCCAGGGTGCGGCTGATATGCAGGCGATTGAGCTCGAGCGTCTTGTCCACATCACGGTTGAGCGCGGCGCGCATCAATTGCTTGTGTTCGCCGACGTCGTCGCGCAGCGGTGCGTTGGACATGATAGAAAGCGAAACATAGCGCTCGGCCTGCTCAAACAAACGCTCCCGGATCGACATCAGCGTCTGCGAGACGCTCGCTGAAACGAGCGCGGCATGAAACGCGGCGTGTTCGCGGCTCCACGCCTCATTGATGGTTTCCGGATTGCTCGGATCAATCTTGGTCTGCCGGGAAAGCCGGTGATAAGCGCCAAGCAGATTGGCTTCCCACTCGACGCCGCCTTTTTCCAGCGACCAGCGCAGCGCGATCGCCTCGATCTCGATGCGGGTCTGCATAAGATCGAACAGATTTTCGCGCGACACCTCAGACACCCGAAAGCCCTTGTTCTGCTCAAGCTCCACGAGCCCTTCGGCTTCGAGACGCATCAAGGCTTCGCGCAATGGACTGACACCCATGCCATAGCGTTCACGCAACGCTTCAAAACGCAGGCGCTCGTTGGGCATGAGGCGGCAGGCAATGATGTCCGAACGAATCTGGCTCAATGCCGAAGCATTCAAGGTTTGATCGGCGAGGCGTTTGCGAGGCGTTGCGGGCATTCGCACTCCAAGTATCTGCAGTGAATATTTGCATATACCAGCATTATTCGACAATCAACGGATTTTCGAAAATCTATTGACTGCATGAAACTAACAGTGGCACGATTACCTCTGGAAGGCCGGCCATCTCGTCTCGCGGGAGAAAGCAATGCGTATTTTTCCAGTGGCAATCGCGCTTGCCGTCGCTTCGAGCGCCGTCATCTACGCTGACGCAGCGTCTGCCCAGAGTGCTCCTGCCACACTGACCAAAGTTGTGTTCTCGCTCGACTTCATACCGCTCGGCCGGCACGCGCCCTGGTATGCCGCGATCGCGGAAGGCTACTTCAAGGAAGAAGGTCTCGACGTCAGCATCATTCCGTCGCAAGGCGGCGCTCAGGTCATCCAGAACGTCGCTTCCGGCACCGCTAACCTCGGCTTTATGGGCGTCCCGGAAGTCGCTATCGCCCGCTCGACTGGCGCGCCCATCAAAATGGTTGCCGTCAATTATCAGAAGCAGCCGATTGCGGTTTTCAGTCTGGAAAGCGGCGCGAACGTAACGACGCCCAAGCAGCTTGAGGGACTGACGCTTGGCAGCGGCTCAGGCAGCTTCACGCCTAAAATCCTGCAAGGCTTCATGGCCGGAAAGGGTTTGGACCCGACCACGCTTCACGTTGCGGATATCACGCCGCCGGCACGGCCGAGCGCTCTGCTCACCAAACAGGTCCCCTCTATCGAAACCTTCATCATGGGCAAGCCCGCGCTTGAGGCGGCCGCCGAGGGCGTCCACGAAAAGCTTCAAACCTTCGTTCCCGCCAATAATGGTCTGCAGCTTTACTCAAACGGTATCGGCGTAACCGAACAGTACCTTTCAAAAAATCCGCAAGTGGTCAGGGGTTTCGTACGCGCGGCCATGAAGGGATGGAAGTTTGCGTTGGATAATCCCGCCAAAGCGGCTCAGGATGAACTGCAATATGTCCAGAGTCTGAAGCCCGAAGGAATTGCCGCTGAACTCAATATCGTGCGCGATCTCGTGGTCACGCCCGACACGCAACAGCACGGCTTCGGCTGGTTCGATCCCGCTCAGATCAAGGCGAACGTCGACTTCGTCACGAAGTACATCGGGATAACCGGAACGCCTCCGGCTCCCACCGACATGTACGCCACGGGATTTTTGCCCGATCCACCGATAAAGCCGTGATCGATTCAACGATCCCGCAGGATGCTGCACGGCAGAAATTTGACGGCGGGGTGGCCGCCGGCTTGGATTCGCCGCAACGCCCTTTCGGCCATTTCAAAGACGTCCACAAAACGTTCAAGCGTTCCGGTCAGGCGCCGCTTGCCGCCATCGATACGGTTTCGTTCGATCTTCATGCCGGTCAACTGATCAGCCTGCTGGGGCCGAGCGGGTGTGGCAAGACCACGTTCCTCCGCATCGCCGCGGGGTTGATTCCGAAAACAAGCGGCACTGTTGAAATCAATGGCGCCGAAGTTGAGCGGCCACAGCCTGATTTCGGCATGGTCTTTCAGCAATCCAATTTGATGCCCTGGCGCACGGTGCTTAAGAACGTGCTGTTTCCGATTGAGATTCAGGGTGATACTCAGGGCGCGTCGGGTGAGCGCGCTATCGAATTGCTGTCGCTTGTGGGTTTGTCCGGATTTGAAACGGCCTACCCCGCGCAACTCTCCGGCGGCATGCAGCAACGTGTTGCGCTGTGCCGCGCCCTCGTTCATCGGCCCAAGCTGCTTTTGATGGACGAGCCGTTCGGCGCGCTCGATGAACTGACGCGGATGGAGATGCAGGATCTGCTGCTCGATATCCGCGCCAAGACCGCGGCGACAGTCATGCTGGTCACGCATAGCATCAGCGAGGCGGTCTATCTCTCCGACAAGGTCGCGGTCTTCAGCACCCGCCCCGCAAAAATTGCCGATTTCATTCCTGTCGATCTGCCGTATCCGCGGCGGCCGGAAACACGATACACGCCGGAATTCACCGAGCTTGAACATCGGGCCGGACGAGCGCTCGGAATTACACGATGAGTTCTCAAAACCTCGCGCGTTCGATCTATCCGGTACTTGGGATCGTCGTGATCCTGGCATTGTGGCAGCTCTACACGTGGTGGTCCGGAATCAGCCCGCTGGTGTTGCCAAGCCCGCTCGAAATCGCCTCGGTTTCCGTCAAGCGCTACGACCTGCTGCTGCAACAGACTTGGCCCACCCTGATCGAGACGATCCTGGGTTTTGCGCTGGCGCTGCTGATCGGTATTCCGCTGGCTGTGTTCGTTGCCAACTCCAGGCTGTTCAACCTCGTGCTTTATCCAATACTGGTCGCAACGCAGTCGATACCGAAGGTCGCGATCGCGCCAATCATTTTGGTTTGGTTCGGTCTGGGCATCAGCTCGAAGCTGGCGCTTGCCTTTCTGGTGGCGTTCTTCCCGATCGTTGTTGACACGGCAACCGGGTTGCAGGCCACGCCGCCTGGATTGCTGGATCTTGCGCACGCGCTATGTGCGTCACGGCGGCAGGTGTTCTTCAAGGTTCAGTTCCCGGCCGCCCTGCCGTTCATATTCGCCGGATCGAAGGTCGCCATAACGCTCGCAGTGATCGGTGCTGTCATCGGTGAGTTTGTCGGCTCCGTGACCGGACTCGGCAATCTCGTTTTGGCGGCGAACTCGCAACTCGACGGACCGTTGGCCTGGGCAGCGCTCGTCTGGCTGAGCGCTCTTGGAATTCTGCTGTTTGCCGCCGTCGCTCTCGCCGAGAGGCTGATGATGCCTTGGGAGCGTGCGGGCGAGCCTTGATTTCCCCTTTCCCCAAATGCAAAACCCTCGAAAAGAAGGCGCGGTACTAAAGTGACTCACGGTCCACTTATCGATACCCACCAACATCCGATCCCTGAGTATTACAAGAGAGCGCTCGAAACCGTAGGCATTCACGGCAGTGGCGAGAATCCTTGGGCGGATTGGAGTGTTTCCGCGCAGCTTGAGTTGATGGATCAAACCGGCATCGCCGCCGCGGTCAACTCAATCGCATCGCCCGGGGTGTATTTCGGCGACCTCGACTTTGCAGCTCGACTGGCGCGCGAGTGCAATGAAGACTCCGCCCGTATGGTCGCCGACCATCCTGATCGTTTCGGCGCATTTGCGATCCTGCCCCTGCCCGATGTCGGAGCGGCCATCCTTGAAGCCGAATACGCGCTCGATACGCTTAAGCTCGAAGGGATCTGCCTGCTGACGCACGTCGCCGGAGGGCATCTTGGCCAGCCCGAAGAAGATGAGCTTTACGCGGAATTGGATCGCCGCAAGGCGGTGGTGTTCATTCATCCGCTGCGAAACCAGGCGAATAACATGCCGGCGTACAATTATCCGTCCGGCATGACCGAGCTTGTGCTCGATACGACCCGCGCGATCCACAATCTGCTGTGGAACGGCACGTTCGGAAAGTTTCCGAACATCAGCTGGATCATGCCGCATGGCGGCGGAGCGGTTCCGTTCCTGGTCTATCGCATGAGCGCAATGAATAATCATCCGCGCGTTGCCGAGCGTTTGGCAGGCGGGACCGTCGCCAATACTTTGCGGCGCCTCTACTACGACGTGGCGGAGATCTGCGCACCGGCGCCACTGAAGTGCCTGATGGAAATTACCGAGCCTTCGCACATCCTGTTTGGCAGCGACTTCCCGTTTTCCCGGCATCGCACACCGGTGAAGGATGTGGAGTCTATGATTACCGCTTTCGAAGCTTTCGGCGATTGGGATGCGCCGACGCGGCGGGGCATCGAGAGCGAAAACGCCCTCAAGTTGTTCCCCAGATTAGCGAAGCGCCTTGCCAAGGCCTGATAACTGACAACGGAAGGGCCCCCGCGGAGAAATAACTACTCCGCAGCGGCGACGCCGACTCGGTCCGACCCCTGCTCCTCGTCGTATAGCCTGGATAGAATCCGCCGCGCCGCGATGGCGCCGGCATCGGCGGCGATATCGAATTGCGGCGCATCGGGCATGATCTCCATCGTGCGCTGCTGCGCCGAAAATATCGCCACGTCCTCGAAGAACGCGGTCTGGACCTGATCGAAAATCCGGTTGGTCAGTTCGGTGTTCTTCACATCAAAGTCGTGCGCCTGGCCCCAGAA
>Ga0302324_100011458_pt1 | contig 18179 bp, 10 predicted proteins | sample Palsa_T0_1_FD_201949 | JGI IMG/M metagenome (GOLD analysis project Ga0302324, IMG submission 201949) | Peat permafrost microbial communities from Stordalen Mire near Abisko, Sweden - Palsa_T0_1 | ecosystem: Environmental > Terrestrial > Soil > Palsa > Peat permafrost | place: Sweden: Abisko... | reverse complement strand
GGGCTTCATACGCCCGCTACGGCCGGCTTCAACGCGGCATCGCCGTTTTCGGGGTCGAGCAGCGCCGGAAGCTCAATCGTGAAGCGCGCTCCCGCGGGCGGGTTATCCTCCACCCGGATCTGCGCGCCGTGGTCGGAGAGGATGTGATTGACGATCGCCAGTCCCAGGCCGGTGCCGCGGCCCTTAGTGGAAAAATAGGGCAGGAATAGCTTTTCTTTTTCATCGGCCGAAATGCCGCAACCGGTATCGGCGATCACCAGTTCGACCGTTTCCGCGGCGCCGGCCTGCGTGGTGATGAGCAGGCGCTTCACCAGCGAATCCTGCATGGCTTCGGCGGCATTATCCACCAGGTTCACCACCACTCTCTGGAACTGGTCTTTGTCGATGTTGACCGGAGGCAGATCGGCGGCAAGCTGCACGCGGATATCGATGCCGTCCAAGCGGCCATTGAATACCGCCAGGGCGCTTTCCACCACTTCGTTCAAATCGCTGCGCACCGGCTGGGCGGCCGGGAAGCGCGCGAATTGCGAGAACTCGTCCACCAGCGTTTTCACCGAATCGACCGAGCGCGAAATGGTAGCCGCGCACTCCTGCAGGATGCGGCTGTTCTCCGGCGGAATTTGCAGGCGGTCCAGTTGGCGGCTCATCCGTTCGGCCGAGAGCGCCATGGGTGTCAGCGGATTCTTGATCTCGTGCGCCACGCGGCGCGCCACTTCGTGCCAGGCGGCGGCTTTCTGCGCGCGCAGCAATTCGCTGGTGTCCTCCAGTACGATGACGAAACCGGAGGTCAGTTTTTCCTCCAGCGCCGCCACGGTCACCGCCAGGTGCAGGGTGTGGCGCTCGCTCTGCATCTCCAGTTGACGGGATGCCAGGCCCGTGCGCCGCGCGCGCTTCATCAGATATTTGATTTCAGCGGTGTCCTCGCGCGAGAACAGATCCTCCAAACGCGTGGCGGTGGCCAGTTGCGCGGCTGGAAACATGCGGCCCAGCGCGCGATTGATGCGCCGGATGTGGCCATCCGCCCCGATCGAAATCACTCCCGTGGGGATGCTCTCCAGGATGGCTTCCGTGAACCGGCGGCGCGCGTCCAACTCGCGGCTGTTGGCCTCCAGTTCCTGGGTCATTTCGTTGAAGCCGCGCACCAGGCTGGCCAATTCGTCGATGGCGCGCACCTGTACGCGGTATTTCAAATTGCCCTTACTCACTTCACCGGCGGCGTGCAGCAGCGCGGTGATCGGAATGCTGATCTGCTTGGAGAGAAACAACGCGATCCAAGTGGCCACGAACAGCACGAACAGGGTGATCATGGCCATGAACAGCAGGTAGAAAGTGCGCACGTTGTTGCGCGACCGCTTCAACTCGTCGAAGGCCCGCACCGATTTGTCGATCTGCTTCTGCTTCTCGAAAAGGTTGATCGGCACGCGGGAAGCCAGCTCGACGGTGCCCTTCACGGCGCCGTCCACTTCAATGGCATGCCGGGCGATCACGGTCTGGTTGTCGCCGGCGGGCAGGATCGGATATGGCCCGACTGAGTCCAGCGGCGCGTCTCCCGTTACCGGAATGATGGCCGCCGCGGCCAGATCCTGCTCCTTGGCGAAGCGCTGCAAAAAGCCGGCAGTCTTCACGCCTTGTTCCAGCAGCAGACGCGTTTCCGGCTGCGCGGCCAGCAACGCGGCTTGCAGTTCCGCCTCGTCGCGCAGTTCGTTCTGCAGCGTCTCGGAAACCTGGACAAAAGTCTGAACGGAAGCCTCGGCCGGCTGGCTGAACCACTTATCCAAGTTGCGGTTTAGTACTTCATAGCTGAACAGCACCAGGAACAACGCCGGTGTGATGCTGAGAGCTAGGGCGCCCAGCACCAGCTTGGTCTGGATGCGGGATCCCTCACGGCTGCTGCGCCGGTCGATATACAGCTTTACAATGGTGCGCACCAGCATGAAGCCGAGCGTCACCATCAGCACGAAGATCAGGCTGGAGATCGCCCAAAAGATGAATGTCTGTTCGGGATCGGCCGGGCCGTACTTGCCGAAATTGAAGGAACCCTGCCAGACGACAAGGGCTACCGAAATCGCCAGCAGGACGATGCCGCAGCCGTAGAGGATTCGCTTGCGCACCTCTTCAAATTATAGTGGAGGCGGCACAGCGCAAAATCGAGCCGTACTTCTAGCTGCTAGGATCGTGAGCAGAAGCAGGAAACGGAGTTCCGTCCGACAGGCCGGCGCTGTCCTCACGCGTCGCACGCTTTTGCCGGATATACAATTGGAAGCGGTCAGGCTCCGCTTGACGAAAAACTAGTTCCCCATAATCATCGGGGAAGGCAGCCGACATGCCTGCGTCAATGGCCTCTTTGAACTCCCGCACGTAGAGCGTTGTCAGAACAGGAATGAGATTCTGGCCGTGCGGAGAGACGCGCTTCTGCTCGCGGATCACGGCGGACCGTCTGATTTCCGGTAGTGGGACGGGGTGCGTTGAAGTCGCTCCGGCTTCCGCTCCGCGTCCTTGAACGAGGTGAAGCCCGAGATCTTGAGAGGCCGGACTGACATATGCCGCTATTGTAGCAGCGCCGCCCTACTGCTCCCGCCGCACGTATTCAAACTCAAACGGCATCCCGTGAATTCCGGTGGTCGGCTTCGAGATCCAATGCGCGATCTTGCCGATTTCCGGGGTGCCCTTTGGACCCGGAGCCATCAAATTGCGAACGTAGGCGAAGTCCTTTTCGCTGGGCAGGAATTCGTCGCACCGCTCGTTCCATTGCTCCACGGTCAGGCGGTGGCCCTGCGGGTCGAAGCTGTGCGCCGAATACGCGCCAATATGCCGGTGGAAGCGCCGGTCCGGCAGGCTCAGCCGGTAGGGAATCTCGTGCTCCGCAATCACGCGGTTCCAGCGCTCCAGGCATTTCTCACAATCTTCGATGTAGGAATCGCGCAGCACTTCGTTCATGGCGTTGCGCAGGGGAATCTGTTCGCCGCCCATCTGATAGGCGCCCTCAAGCGCCATGTGATCGGCGTACTTCGGCTCTTGCGCGCGGCCCTTCATCCCCGCGCTGAAGAAGCTGGCGGCGTTGCTCGAAACCTCGCCGCCGAACAGATCGAGGCTCAGGCTGAACCACAGGTTGATGTACTTCTGCACCGTGGGCAGATCCACGGCGCCCTGGCGGCGCACATCGTCGTCGCCCGTCTCGCGCATGATCTCGCAGGTGCGCCGCACCACCCGCCGCACACCGGATTCGCCCACGAACATGTGATGCGCTTCTTCGGTGAGCATGAAGCGCGTGGTGCGCGAGAGTGGATCGAAGCCGCTTTCGGCCAGCGCCAGCAACTGATACTTGCCGTCGCGGTCGGTGAAGGTGGTGAACATGTAGAACGACAACCAGTCGACGATGGGCTCGTTGAACGCCTCCAGGATGCGCGGCTTATCGTCGCTGCCGCTGCGGCGCTCCAGCAGTTCTTCGCTTTCCTCGCGGCCATCGCGCCCGAAATACGAATGCAGCAGGTAGACCATGGCCCACAGGTGCCGGCCTTCCTCCACGTTCACCTGGAACAGATTGCGCAGATCGTACAGGCTGGGCGCCGACTGCCCCAGAAGCCGCTGCTGCTCCACGCTGGCCGGCTCGGTGTCGCCCTGCGTGACAATCAGCCGCCGCAGCATGTTGCGGTATTCGCCCGGCACTTCCTGCCACGCGGGCTGGCCGAAGTGATCGCCGAAACCCACCCGGCGATCATGCTCCGGGGGAGCCAGAAAGATGCCCCAGCGATAGTCCGGCATCTTAACGTAATCGAAGTGCGCCCATCCGCCCGGCTCCACGGAGACGGCCGTGCGCAGGTACACGTCGTCGGCCTGAAAACCTTCGGGGCCCATATCGCTCCACCACTGCATGTAATTGGGGAGCCAGTGCTCGAGTGCGCGCAAGAGGCGCTTATCGTTGGAAAGGTCGACGTTGTTGGGAATGCGTTCGTAGAGGGACATCTAGGTCCTCCGCCAGTTGAATTGGGGCCGTTCCGGCTTGCCGTAAAGGGTGAGAGCGCCGCGCTCGCCGGTGGCATTGGGGCGCGAGAAGATCCAGTTCTGCCAGGCCGAAAGGCGGCCGAATACTTTGCTGTCCGCGTTCTCTGCGCCCGCGAAGCGCAGATTGGCTTCCATGCCGGTGAGCGCATCGGGCGACAAGCTGACGCGCTCTTCAATGGCCACGCGCAGTTCGTCTTCCCAATCGATTTCATCCACCGCGGCAGTTACCAGTCCGGCTTCTTCGGCGGCATCCGTATCGAATGGTTGGGATTCGCCGACGATTTCATCGACGCGCGCGGGCTCGGCCAGGAACCGCACTTGCAACCGCGATGGGCCGTGCGTCATGGCAAGCAATCCGCCGTTTAGGGGAGAGGATGCCACCCGCACCGCGCCCGCATGATCGCGCAACATATAAATACGATCCGCGGCCAGCGCGATTTCGAGCAGGCTGCCCGCGAAACAAGAGCCTTCATCCACCACCGCGAACAGGCTGCGCGCGGTGAGGTCGAGGCGGCGCAGCGTACGGGCCATCAGCAACAGGGTTTCGTTCGTCAGCCAGTCGCCGCGGCCGTGGTACAGATCGTCGTCGATCTGCCGCACGGTCTCCGGATCGCCGCGCGTCTTCAGGATCACCAGGCCGATCTCGTCGTAGTGCAGGCGCAGACGCAAAAGGGCGTCGTCGAGTTCGCGGAAGGCGCGCAGCGGCGTGTAATCGGCGCCCACTTCCATGGTCAGCTCCGCGGTGCGCGCCTCGCGATTCAGTTTCAAGTGGACGTGCCGGTAGCGCACGGCGTCCGCGGTGACTTCCGGCGCAAGTGCGTCGAGCACGATGCCCGGGCCCTTGGGCTGCGTTTCCTTGGCGGCCAACTCGAGGGCGCGTTCGCGCACAGCGTCCTGAAAGCGGCTGCGGGGAAGCACGCCATCCACCAGCCGCCATTCCACCGCGCGCTTGCCCTTGATGCCTTCCGCGAGGGTGGAGAAAACGTCGGCCAGGTCGCGGCGCACTTTGCGCTTGTCCACCAGGCGCGTCAGTCCGCCGGTGCCCGGCAGCACGCCCAACAGCGGCACTTCCGGCAGGCTTACCGCGGAGTTGCCATCGTCCACCAGGTAAATTTCTTCGCAGGCCAGCGCCAGTTCGTAGCCGCCGCCCGCGGTGGTGCCGTTGCATGCTGCGATGTAGTGCTGCCCGCTGTGCGCGGAGGCATCCTCGATGGCCAGGCGCGTCTCGTTCGTGTACTTGCAGAAGTTGACCTTGAAGCCGTGCGCGGAAGTGGCCAGCATGTGGATGTTGGCGCCCGCGCAAAAGACACGATCGAGGCCGCCGGTGATAATAACCGTGCGCACCTCGGGATGTTCGAAGCGCAGCCGCGCGACGGCGTCGGCCAGTTCGATATCCACGCCCAGATCGTAGGAATTGAGCTTCAGCTTGTAGCCGGGGACTACGGGAGAATCCTCGGCGACGGCCAGCGTGAGAGTGGCCAGCGGCGGCTCCACGTGCAAGCGCCAGTGGCGGTATTCAGTCGGATGTGTTTCGAGTGCGAACCCAGCGGAGCGACCCGGCCCCATATGTTCTCATTGTAGCCCGCTAATGGAACTCGTTGGGGCGGAAGTTCGTATCCTACAATAATGAGATCCATACTGGCCGGCACCGCTCTGTGCATCATCCTGCTTCCTCTCCTGGCATTCGGCGACGGCCGCGGCACCTGCGAGCGCGACTTCGAAACAGCCTTTCGCGGCGGAGGCGAACTGCGCATTCACGTGCGCTCTGGCGACATCGATATCAACGGCAGCGATCAGGCTAAGATCCGCGTATCTTGCGAGCTGCGGGACGAGGATAGGGCAAGAGAAGTGAAAATTGCGTTCAAAGCCGTTGGAAATTCGGGAGATCTACGGATCGCCGGCGGACCGGACAACAATTTCCGGGTGCGCATCGACGTGCCCCGAAACTCGCGGCTTTTCGTACGATCTCCGGCCGGAGATCTCAACGTAAGCGGCGTGGTCGGGGATAAAGACGTCGAATTGCATGCCGGCGACCTGACCATTGCGGTCGGCCGCGCGGGCGACTATTCCCATGCGGATGCCTCGGTGCTGGCGGGTGACTTGAACGCGCCGGCGTTCGGCGTTAACAAAGACGGGCTGTTCCGTTCGTTTGAAAAAGAGAATGCCTCGGGCAAATATCGGCTGCACGCCCAAGTGTGGGCAGGCGATTTGGTGTTGAAGTAGCGCGTCAATACGGCCACACCGGCTGGCCGAACAACCCGCCATCCACAAACAATGTCTGTCCGGTAACAAAATCCGCCGCGCCGCCAGCCAGAAATGCCACCGCGCGCGCCACATCCAGCGGCTGGCCCACGCGCCCGAGCGGTGTGACGCCCGCCCAAGTCTTCCCGTAGTCGGATGCTTCCTGTTTCGTACGTTCGATCTCGATGGCGCCCGGCGCCACGCAGTTCACGCGAATTCCGTATGGCGCCAGTTCCAGGGCCGCCGACTTGGTGAACATCTCGATGCCACCTTTGCTCGCGGTGTAGCTCGAAAGGTTGGGGAAAGGGACCTTGTTGCATCCCGACCCGATATTCACAATGCTGCCGCCGCCCTGCGCGCGCATGTGCCGCCCCGCGCGTTGCGTGCAAAGGAAGCAGCCCTTCAGGTTGGTGCGGATCACATCGTCCCACTCAGCCTCCTCCATGTCCAGGAGCGCCTTCCAGGCTTGTGTGCCGGCGTTGTTCACCAGGATGTCGAGGCGCGGGAATTGCCGCAGTGTCTCGTCGAACATGCGGTCCACGTCACCTGCGAGCCCCGCGTCCGCCTGCACCGTGATCGCCTGCCGGCCGAGCCTGCGCACTTCCGCCGCTGTCGCCTCCGCGCCGGCGGCATCGCTATTGAAGTTCACGGCGACATGGCACCCGCAGGCCGCCAGTTCCAGAGCGATCCCTTTTCCCACTCCTTTGCTGGCGCCGGTGATTAGAGCGGTCTTCGATTCTAGCGGCAGGGGCATGCCTGAAATTGTAGCGCGGCGGTGGAACCCAACTGGGGTGCCGTTCGTAATAAGTCAAGACCGTGCAAATTCAAATTCAAAACTTGTCGAAGACTTACCCCAACGGCGTCAAGGCCCTGGACGATGTATCGCTAACCATTCCGTGCGGCATGTACGGATTGCTGGGCCCCAACGGCGCCGGCAAGTCCACGCTCATGCGCACGCTGGCCACGCTGCAGGACCCAGATTCCGGCAGCGCCACATTGGGCGAAATCGATGTGTTGCGGCAGAAAGAAGAAGTCCGCCGGCTGCTCGGATATCTGCCTCAGGATTTCGGCGTGTACCCGCGCATTTCCGCCCAGGACATGCTGGATCACATCGCGCTGCTCAAAGGCTTGGCGAATTCCGCGGACCGCAAAGAACGTGTAGCGGCCATGCTGCAACGCTGCAATCTTTACGATGTCCGCAAGAAATCGCTGACCGGTTTTTCGGGCGGCATGCGGCAGCGTTTCGGCATCGCCCAAGCGCTCATCGGCAACCCGCAACTGCTGATCGTGGACGAACCGACGGCCGGCCTGGATCCCGGCGAGCGCAACCGGTTCTACAACCTGCTGGCGGAAGTCGGCGAACAGGTGGTCGTCATTCTCTCCACTCACATCGTGGAGGATGTGACCGATCTTTGCACGAAAATGGCGATCATCCACGAAGGCCGCGTCTTGTTTGAAGGGTCGCCGGAGGATGCCATTGCGGGGCTGCGCGGGCGCGTCTGGCAGCGGTCTATCGCCAAGCCGGAGTTGCCGGATTACGAGCAACGCTGCCGGGTGATCTCCAACCGGCTGGTCGGTGGCCGGCCGTTTCTGCACGTGCTCTCCGACGAACCGCCGGGGGATGGTTTCGCGCCCGGCACGCCGGATCTGGAAGACGTATTCTTCACCCGCATCAGGGGTTGGAATTAGGAGCGGACCATGCTGTGGCACATCCTCCGCTTTGAAATCCGCTACTGGCTGCGCTCCTGGATGTTGTGGATCTTCCTGCTGATCATCGCGGCCCTGATCTTCGCCGCAGCCAGCAGCGACCACGTCCGCATCGGCGACTCGTTTCTGAATACCTACCGCAATGCGCCATTCGTAATCGAGAACTTCTATTCAGTCGTCGGCTTGCTTACGCTACTGATGGTGCCGGCCTTCGTCAACTCGGCGGCGGCGCGCGATTTCAGTTGCCGCACGCACGAGATCGTCTTTTCGACGCCTCTGCGCCGCCGCGACTATCTGCTGGGCCGGTTCATCGGCGCCACTCTGGTCGCCATCGTGCCGACGCTGGGCGTTTCTATTGGCATCCTGCTCGCCAAGTATACGCCTTGGGTGGATGCCGACCGATGGTGTCCGGTGAATTGGACGGCGCACCTCGAGGGGATTGCGGTGTTCGCCATTCCAAACACTATTTTCATAGCGGCTGTTTTGTTTGCAATCGCCGTGTGGGCGCGCAATGAGATTGCGTCGTTCATTGGAGCGCTGCTGCTGCTGACCGGTTACGGGGTGGCGGACGCTCTCACACAGAACCTGGAGCGGGAGCGGATTGCGGCGCTGCTGGATCCGTTTGCCATTCGCACCTTCAGCGTGGCCACCAAATACTGGACGGTGGCGGACAAGAACACACATGTTATTGGATTTGACGGGTTGTTGCTTTGGAATCGGCTGATCTGGCTGGCTGTGGGCGGACTGGTGTTCGCGTTTGCTTATTTTAAGTTCAGCTTTGCGGAGAAGCGCAAGAAGGCAGCGGCCGTCGTTACGGAGGAGACACCGCGAGTGGAACTCGCGGGCGACCGCAAGAGTGCGGTCGCGGCAGGCAGGAGTGCCCGCGCCACACGGCAATTTGTGGCCTCCGTCCGCTTACACTTTCTGGGTGTCGTCAAGAGCACGGTATTCATCGTTATCCTGCTGGCCGGCCTTCTCAACACCATTCCGTCCTTGGTTTTGAGCGCGCGGGAAGCCTTCGATGCCAGCAGTTTTCCCGTTACCTATTGGGTCCTCGAAATCATCGCCGGAGAGTTGTACGTGTTCCTGGTGGCCATGATCACCTTCTATGCCGGCGTACTGGTGTGGAAGGATCGCGATACGCGCATGGACGAAATCCACGATGCGCTGCCCATTCCTGAATGGCTTTCCTATGCCTCGCGCCTGACCGCACTGGTGGCCATCGTGATGCTGGTTCAGTTAGTGGCTATGCTCAGCGGCATCGCGATCCAGGCCTGGCTCGGTTACCATCGTTACCAGATCGGCCTGTATCTGAAGGAGATGTTCGTGCGCGATGCGTCGTTCTTTCTTTTCTCGGCCGTGCTGGCTTTCTTCATACACGCGTTGTCACCCAATAAGTATGTCGGCTATTTCGCCTTTATTACGTTCCTGATTCTGAACGCATTCATCTGGCGTCCGCTGAATGTGGCCACTTATTTAGTGCGGTTTGGCATGCGGCCGTCGGTCACTTACTCCGACTTCTTTGGCGATGCGCCGTTCCGCGCGGGTTGGGATTGGTTCACGCTCTATTGGCTGCTGTTTTGCGGGCTGCTCTCGATCGCCGCCATACTCTTCTGGCCGCGCGGAAAGCAAAGCGGGTGGAGCCAGCGTTTGCACGAGGCCAGTCTGCGTTTTCGCGGCGTGTTGCGCCCTCTTGCGTTTGTGTGCATGCTTCTATTCGTGGCCACAGGCGCATGGATCGGATATAACACCAAGGTCTTGAACCGCTTGTACGGTCCCATGGATCTGCAGCGCCAGCAAGCCGACTACGAGAAGAATTACAAGCCGCTTACCAAGCTGCCGCAGCCGCGCGGGCGCAACGTGAAATACGCCATCGACATCTATCCGGAATCGCGCAACATGGTCATGCATGGCGAGGCGGTTATTGACAACCCTCACCCGCAGCCCCTCCGCGAGGTGCACTTCACCCTAAGCCGCGATTACACGACGCAGATCGACGTTCCCGGCGCCACCCTGGCGAAAGACGACGCGCGGCTGGGCTATCGCATTTACCGCTTCACGGCGCCGTTGCAGCCGGGCGAGAGCCGCACGGTGCGCTTCACGGTGGAAAGCCACACGCGCGGATTCGAAAACGCCCCCAGCAATCTCGAACTGGTCCAGAACGGGACGTTCTTCAATAACACCGTAGGGCCGGTCATAGGATACCGGGCCGACCGTGAATTGGAGGATGCCAACGACCGCCGCAAATACGGCCTGAAGGAAATCGACCTGATGCCGGCGCTCGAACGCAACTGCACCGCCGATTGCATGGAAACCTACGCCGGCGGCCACTCGGATTGGGTGGACGTGGATACCGTCATCTCCACGTCCCCCGATCAGATCGCGGTGGCCCCGGGCTCGCTGGTGCGCGAGTGGCGCGGCGAAGGCGGCCGGCGCTATTTCGAGTACAAGCTGGACCACCCCTCATTGGGCTTCTATTCGTTCATTTCCGCGAATTACCAGGTGGCGCGCGAGAAATGGAACGGCATCGACCTGGAAGTGTATTACCTGAAGGAGCACGCCTGGAATGTTCCGCGCATGTTGAATTCCATGCGCAAGTCGCTGGATTACTACACCCGCAACTTCGGTCCTTACGCGCACAAGGAGGCGCGCATTCTTGAATTCCCGCGGGTAGCGCACTTCGCACAGGCGTTTCCGGGCACCATGCCTTACTCCGAATCCATCGGGTTCATCGCCAACCTGAACCACCCCGACGATATCGATTCGGTCTTCTATGTGGTGGCGCATGAGATGGGCCACCAGTGGTGGGCGCACCAGGTGATCGGCGCCAACATGGAGGGCGCCACCCTGTTGTCGGAAACGCTGGCGCAGTATTCGGCGCTCATGGTGATGGAGAAGGAATACGGCCGCGACTTGGAGCGCAAGTTCCTGAAATACGAAATGGACCGGTATCTCAGTTCGCGCGGGCGCGAGCTGCTGAAGGAGCGCCCTCTGCTGACCGTGGAGGCGAACCAAGGCTATGTGCATTACCGGAAGGGCAGCGTAGTGATGTATTACCTGAAAGAAATGATCGGCGAAGATGCGGTGAACCGGGCGCTGCGAAAGCTGGTCCAGCGGTATGGGTATGCGCCGCCTCCCTACCCGGTTTCCTGGGCGCTGGTGGATGCGCTGCGCGAAGAGACACCACCGCAATACCAATATCTATTGAAGGACCTCTTCGAAGACATGACGCTGTTTTCCAACCGGACACTTTCCGCGGCGGCGCACAAGCGGGCGGATGGTAAGTACGATGTGACCATCGACATCGAGACTCACAAGTACAAGGCCGATGCGAAAGGCAATGAGATGGAAGCGCCGGTGGACGACTGGATCGACATCGGCGCATTTGCCAAGCCGGAGAAGGGGAGGCAGTACGGGCGCACGCTGTACCGCGAGCGCCTGCACCTGGCGCAGACGCGCTCCACGCACACGTTTACCGTGGATGAGCTGCCGGACAAGGCGGGTGTGGATCCGTTTTTGCTGCTGGTGGACCGCATCCCGGACGACAATATGAAGACGGTGTCGCAGTAGGGCGGTCGCGCAGTGGGGCAGTTCCTCGATCTGGGGAAGCCTCCCTTATCGCCGCGCCGTCTGCGCCATGCTATTTTCCGTGGCCGCCTCCGCCACCGCGATGGCCCGCAACTCCCGGCGCAGGATCTTGCCCACCGGCGTCTTCGGCAGGTCGGCGCGAAACTCGATGATCCTGGGTACTTTGTAATTGGTCAGACTCTGGCGGCAGAAAGCCACGATCTCATCCGCCGACAGGTTCGGGTCTTGCGTCACGACATAGGCCTTCACCACTTCGCCTGCGATCATATCCGGCACGCCGATGACGCCGCATTCGACCACGCCCGGCACGGCGGCAATTACGTTCTCGATTTCATTGGGGTAGACGTTGAAGCCGGAAACCAGGATCATGTCCTTCTTGCGGTCGGTGATGCGCATGAAGCCGTCCTCGTCCATGATCCCGATATCTCCGGTGCGCAGCCAGCCGTTGGGCGTGAAGGCAGCCGCGGTTTCGCCGGGCATCTGCCAGTAGCCCGCCATCACCTGCGGACCCTTGACGCAGATCTCGCCTTCCGCGCCGGGCGGCAGTTCGTGGCCTTCCTCGTCCAGCATGGCAACTTCGGTGGAAGGCAAGGGCAGTCCGATCGAACCGGAGTAAACCTTGTCCAACGGGCAACAGGAAACGAACGGCGAAGTTTCGGTCAGGCCGTAACCCTGCAAGATGGAACTGTGGGTCACGGCCTGCCAGCGTTCGGCCACAGTGCGGTGTACCGCGGCGCCGCCGCCTAACGCAAATTTCACGCGGCTGAAATCCAGATCCGCGAACCCCGGCGCGTTCAGCAGCCCATTAAACAGAGTGTTGACGCCCGAGATCACCGTCCACGGCGTTTTGCGCAGCTCTTTCACGAATTCGGGCATATCCTTCGGATTCGTGATGAGCAGATTCATCCCGCCCAGTTTCATGAACAGCAGGCAGTTGGTGGTTAAGGAAAAGACGTGGTACAAGGGCAGGGCCGTCACCACGGTTTCGCAGCTCTCTTCGAGAATGCCGCGGGACCACGCGCAGGCCTGCAGCATATTGGCGATCAGCCCGCCGTGCGTGAGCATGGCTCCTTTGGACCGTCCGGTGGTGCCGCCGGTGTATTGCAGGAATGCGATATCGGCGTGGCTCGGGGTGGCTTCGTCCAGTGGCGCACGGGCGCCTCTGTCGAGGGCCGTACGGAACTCGATAGCGCCGCCTATGCGCCATTCCGGAACCATCTTTTTCACGTGCTTGACGGCGAAGTTCACCATGATCCGCCGCGGCGCGGGCAGCAGATCGCCCACCTGGGTGGTCACCACGTGCTGGACAGCCGTATTGGCAATGGCCTTTTCCAGCACATGTGCGAAATTCTCCAGAATGACGATGACCTCCGCGCCGGAATCCTTGAGCTGGTGCTCCAGTTCGCGCGCGGTGTACAGCGGGTTGACGTTCACCAAAATCATTCCCGCACGCAGCGCCCCAAACATGGCCACGGGGTACTGCAGAAGATTGGGCATCATCAGGGCGACGCGGCTGCCCTGCGGCAGGTTGAGGGTTTGCAGCCAAGCCGCGAAATTGCGGCTCAGGCAGTCGAGTTCGGCGTAGGTAATGGTGGCGCCCAGATTGTGGAAGGCCGGGCGATCCCGGAATTTGCGGCAGGATTGCGCGAGCATGTCGTTGATCGACGCGTATTCGTTCAAGTCGATCTCAGCCGGCACGCCCTCGCGGTAACTCTTAAGCCAGATCTTCTCCATTCTATGACCTCTCCGGAGCGGCTCTCACGGACGTAGACACTTCGCAGCAATATCGCTATATTCATGTCCGATTATACTGCAATTGGGGTGGGTCTGCCTAAATAGTGGGGCAGGCCCTTGGCCGCCACTTCTCCGCGGGGCCCAAGAGGCCCGCGCAGGCCACGGGCCTGCCCCACATATCACGCCGGACCGCGGACAACTATACCCAAATCCTTCAATGCCCTCTCCGGCACCCCGGCGGGAGCGTCGCACATCAGGTCCGTGGCGCGCGCGGTCTTGGGGAACGGGATCACGTCCCGGATGGAACTCTCGCCCGCCAGGATCATCACCAGCCGGTCGAGGCCCAACGCGATGCCGCCGTGCGGCGGCGCGCCATATTCCAGCGCCTCCAGCAGGAAGCCGAACCGCCGGCGGGCTTCCTCCTCGCTGAATCCCAGCGCGGCGAACACTTTCGACTGCACGTCGCGGCGATGAATACGGATGGAGCCGGAGCCCAGTTCGGTGCCGTTCAGCACCAGGTCGTACGACTTGGCGCGGCAGCGCGCCGGATCGCTCGTCAGCTTTTCCAGGTCTTCGTCGTGTACCGAGGTAAACGGATGGTGCGCGGCGTTCCAGCGGTTCTCCTCGGCGTCCCACTCGAACATGGGAAAGTCCACCACCCAGAGAAACTCGAAACGGCGCGGATCGAGCAGCTTGTGGCGCTCGTTGTACTTCTGCGCCGCGAACAGACGCAACTGCCCGCAGGCCTGGAATACGGTCTCCTCGGGACGATGGCCCTTCGGCTCGCCGGCCCAGGTGGCCAGCATCAGCAAGTCGTCTTCGGCGGCGCCGGTCATTTCCCGCACGCGCGCCATGGGCTCGGGATGATCCCGCTCTATGCGCTTTGCATCGTCGTAGACCCGCAGGCCGCGCTCCACGCCATAGGCCTTCAGTTCGTCGCGCTCCCGCCGGCTGAGCGCGCCGGCTTTGGGAATGTGGACGGCCACCAGCGGCAGTCCGTGCGCGGTAAGAGCGCCTTCCGGGAAGAGATGTTCCACCGGATGCATGGGCGGAATGCGCCGGTCCGGCTTATCGCTGCCATAGCTGCGCATGGCCTCCGCATAGGTCAGGCGGGGAAAAGGAGCGTTTACCTGGAAGCCGGCCGTCTGGCACACCCGCTCCATGAGCGGCTCGATCACCGCGAAGATGCTCTCCTCTTGCGGAAACGACATCTCCAAGTCGATCTGCGTGAATTCGGGCTGCCGGTCGGCGCGCAGGTCTTCATCGCGGAAACAGCGCACAATCTGAAAGTATTTGTCGAAACCGCTGACCATTAACAGTTGCTTGAAGATCTGCGGCGATTGCGGCAGCGCGTAGAAAGTGCCGGGCTGCACGCGGCTGGGCACCAGGTAATCGCGCGCGCCTTCCGGCGTGGAGCGCGTCAAAAAAGGCGTCTCAATCTCCAGGAAGCCTTGTCCGGTAAGGCATTCGCGCACGGCGAAGGCGATCTTCGATCGCAGAATGATGTTGCGTTGCATGTGCGGGCGCCGCAGATCCACGTAGCGGTATTTCAGGCGCACGTCCTCCGCCACGTCGACGCTTTCTTCCATGGGGAAAGGGGGGGTGCGGGATTCATTCAGGATCCAGATTTTCCCGGCCAGGATTTCGACCTCGCCCGTTTCCAGATTCGGATTGACGGTATCCGCGCTGCGCAACGCCACTGCGCCCTCCACCGCGATCACGTACTCCGGCCGCACCTGCTCGGCTTTGCGGTGGGCAGCTTCGTCCGCATCGGCATGAATAGCAATCTGGGTCACGCCTTCGCGGTCGCGTAGATGGATGAAAATCACGCCACCGAGATCGCGATGGCGATGCACCCAGCCCATTAACAGGGCGCGCGTGCCGGCATCCGCGGCCCGCAACTGCCCGCAGGTATGGGTGCGCCGTAGGTTGCCAAGAAAATCGAGTTCCATTTCCATAAGATGGGTCGCGCGACGAGTCAGCGCGAATCCGGGTGGGATAAAACCATGCTAACATGCGGCGCTACGCTTCGGTTCTTCACCTTGGGGCGAGCGCGATTTTTCCCGCGCGCTCTCAAGCGCAATGTCACATACCTTTCGCAGCGTGGGGCGGGCAATTCTGCCCGCAGCCGGCTTTCAGCCGGCTAACGCGGGCTACGCCCGCGGCGACCGCAGGAGTGCGGTCGCGGCACGCTGAGAGCGTGCGCCACGTCAGGATCGCAGAATGTCCGAACCGCAGGCATGATTGGCCGCTATGGCACGGCAGGATAGACCGCCAGCGACAGCACCGCAGAGGATGGATCCGGATCGGACAAAGGCGAGCCCGGCGCTTCCGTGAGTGTGCAAGTCGAGCCACTCGACGTGAATCGCAGCAGAGCTACATAAGATGTGCCGCCGCTGCCAAACTCCGGAACGTAGAGGGTGCCTCCGGCTCCCGTCGCCAGTTGGAACCCGATATTGCCGGCATAGGCGAAGTTGGTGTAGAAGCCGCGGAGCGTTAGGGATGTACAACCCGGAGTCACTACGCCGGTTGTTTTATCAAAGAAGGCAGCCGTCACCTGGCCGGAGGAATTATTTACGGCGAACAAAACAGTTTCGTCCGGGCTCACCCGCACGTTGGCGGAATTCCAGGCGGTTCCCGCCAGGTAGGCTAACGTGGGCGCCAGCTTTCCCGATGAGATATCGGATACTTCCACGCTGGCTCTGGTGGAGGCGTCGCCGAATATGGCGTAATGGCCGTCGCGGGTGATCGCCACGCCATTCGGCAAAACATCTTCAGCGCTGCCGGTGGAATACTGCGCGTCGCCGTTGGATACAGGCGCACCGCCGGAAAGGTCGAAGGACTCGACAGAGCCATCGCCGTAAGCCACCACCATCATGTTGCCGCTCACGGCCATGCCGCTGACCCAGCCGCCGGATAGCCCGAACGTGAACAGGTCGCCGGTAAACTGCAACGTGCATCCCTGCTGCTGTTGAAATGTGGCGATGGTATAAGATGTGGTGTACGCGGCGTACAAGTACTTGGAATTGGCCGCCAAACCGATGCCATTGGTGACGCCGTTATCGCTGTTCGACCCCTTAAATCGGCCGGTAACGGTAAGGGTGGCGGCGTCTATACCGGCAATGTCGCCACTGCCCGCATCCGAGGCATAAACGCACGGCTCCGAACTGTTGGGCGCCACGATTACGCGATCGAGTCCAAAGTTGCCGCCACCGGTGCCGTTGCCTCCAGTGGCGACCACCGTCCCGTTGCCTAGCGTGCCGTCGGCATTCACGGGGTAAAAGGTAAGCCCGCCCGGAGATGGCGCAGCGACGTCGTCGTTGGTGACAACAAAGCTGGCCAAACTCCACTCGGCGCACGTCGCAGGTGTGCAGCATAAAGCAAGTTCAAGGGCGAGTGTGAACATCCAATGCAGATTTAACATTTGTTCCCTTTCAGCCTGCCAGCGTCGGAAGGTCAACATATATATTAGCGTCGACGCGCGCGTGGAGATTCCCGCGGCGTGACAGAGCCGGCGGATCGCTAAACGCCGACCAAAAAAACACGGAAGTAGGCCTAAAGCCGGCACTAGCGTACAAACAGCGGCCTCGTGGCTATCTTTGAGTTTTTCGCGCCTCTTCACTTTCGGGTCGCGCACCCGACCCGTTTAGCCGTCTTGTATGACCGTGCAAATCCGGTATACTACAGGTTTCGCCTGAATCCCTGTGTATAGAAAGAGTATTAAGCCTATGAAATCGCCAATTGCCGTACTCACGCTGGTATTCGCTGCGTCCTCTGTGGTCCCGGCGCAGACTCTCACCACGCTGGTGAACCAGCCGCCCGCTGGCGCCGGCCTCGCTTTTCTATTAACCGACGGCACCGTCTTATCCCAAGCCAGTAACGATCACGACTGGTACAAACTCACGCCGGATGCGTTCGGCAATTACGTCAATGGCACCTGGACGCAAGTGGGCAGCCTGCCGGCGGGGTACGTACCCGACGCTTTCTCTTCCGCCGTCCTAGCCGACGGCAGCGTGGTAATCGCGGGCGGTGAGTACAACAACGGCGCCTTCGTGCTCACCAATAAAGCCGCCATTTACAACCCGCTCCTGGGCACCTGGACGGCGCTCGGCCATCCCAGCGGCTGGGCTAACATCGGCGATTCGCCCTCGGTCGTGTTGCCCAACGGCTTCTTCCTGATCGGGTGCAAGCTGGACATGAATATGGCCGTCCTGAACCCCAAGACGCTGGAGTGGACCGAGGTGGGTTCCACCGGCAAGAGCGACTTCTTTGCCGAGGAGGGCTGGACCCTGCTGCCGGACGGCACCATACTGACCGCCGACGTCTTGAACGTACCGAATTCGGAGAGATACTTTCCGTCGACCCAAACCTGGGTCAGCCAGGGCAGCACCATCGTTGACTTAGCGGCGCCCTCCACGGTGGGACCGATTTCCTATCCAGGTGGAGTCTACGACCCGCCCGGCGAAATAGGCCCGGCGATCCTCCGGCCGGATGGAACCGTCTTCGCAACCGGCGCTTCGAATCACGCAACCGCGCATACGGCTGTCTATCACCCGGGCGCGACCTCAGGCACGGAAGGCACCTGGACGGTTGGCCCGGACTTCCCCAGCGACGACAACGCCGGCGATTCCAGCGCGGCCCTGCTGACCAGCGGCAATGTGCTGGTGCTCGGCGACTCCGGGCAGCTCTATGAGTTCGACGGGACAAATCTGACCCCCACGCTGCGGCCCGCGCGCAGCGCCTATTTGATGGTGCTACCAACGGGACAAGTGATTCTGACTGGAGGCCGCATCCAAGTCTACAACTCCACCGGAACTTACTCCCCCTCGTGGGCGCCTGCGATCACAAGTCATCCTTCGGCCGTCACGCCGGGTTCCACTTATTCGATCTCCGGCACGCAGTTCAAC
>Ga0302324_100011457_pt1 | contig 18180 bp, 12 predicted proteins | sample Palsa_T0_1_FD_201949 | JGI IMG/M metagenome (GOLD analysis project Ga0302324, IMG submission 201949) | Peat permafrost microbial communities from Stordalen Mire near Abisko, Sweden - Palsa_T0_1 | ecosystem: Environmental > Terrestrial > Soil > Palsa > Peat permafrost | place: Sweden: Abisko... | reverse complement strand
GATCGCGCGCGGGTTCTGGAATTGGTGCGGGAGAAGCTGAGCGGCGCGGCGCCGATTGTCATCACGCACGGAACCGATACCATGGTGGAAACCGGTCTGTTGCTGCAGAAGAATCTGGCGGGCTTGCAGGTTCCCATTGTGCTGACCGGTGCGATGACGCCGCTGGGATTTGAAGCGAGCGACGGATTGCAAAACCTGACCGAGAGTCTGCTGGCCGCGCGCATTCTGGCGCCGGGAGTTTACGTAGTGATGCATAACCAGGTATTTCCAGTGGACCGCGTGCGGAAGGATCGGGAAGCGGCGAGGTTCGTATGGAAGTAAAGCATAGGGAACAGATTCTGGATCAGTTTACGCGCCAGGCCGTGCCTTTTTCGACGGCGCCCGCGATTCGCAATCAGGAAGCGCTGCAACGGATTGTGGAAATGGCCGGCGCAGGGGTGGACGATACGGTTTTAGACGTGGCCTGCGGCCCGGGATTGCTGGTCTGCGCTTTTGCGAAGGTGGCGCGGCACGCCACCGGGATCGATTTGACCCCCGCCATGCTGGAACAGGCGCGGGAACTGCAAAGACAGCAGGGGCTCCAGAATATTACCTGGCAGCAGGGCGACGTACTGCCGCTGCCTTATGCCGACGGAACATTCTCGATCGTTAGCGCGCGGTTTGCATTCCACCATTTTCCGGATCCGCCGGCAGTGCTCAAAGAAATGCGGCGAGTGTGCCGGGCAGGCGGACGAGTGGTGGTGGGGGATAGCGCGCCAGCGCGAGAAAAAGCCGATGCATTTAACGCCATGGAGCGGCTGCGCGATCCATCCCATGTGCGCGCCATGCCGGTGGAGGAACTTCGCGAAATGTTGCTGAGGGCCGGGCTGAGCGAACCGCGCATTGCGAGCTATCGATTGGAAGGCGAATTGGAAGATTTGCTGCGGCGATCGTTTCCCAACGAAGGCGACGCCGATCGCATCCGCGATATCTTTGAACGTTCGCTTGCGGACGATACTTTGGACATGGCGACGCGCCGCAAGGACGGCAAGATCTATTACGGTTTTCCGGTAGCGATTCTGGCTGGTATATGAAACTTCGATTTCTGGTTGTCTTGTTTCTCGTATGCGCTGCGTTCGGATGCCGGAGCAAAGGGAAGGCGCCAGCGGCTTCGACGCCTGCTTCCGAGCCGCGGCAGGAGCCGGCTCTACCACCAGCGATGGTGTTCGAACTTCGGGTTGCGGATGCGGGGCTGAAGGACCGGCTGCTGCGTGGATTCTATGAGGGCACCAACGCCTGGAAGTGGACCGGCCGCCAGTTCGCAGTGTTACTGGACGCGCCGCCGCCGTTGGATGCTCCCACTTATCTGGTTCTCGACTTCAACGCGCCGGATGAATTGATGAAGGTGGTGAAAGAAGTAACTGTCACCGCGCGGGTGAACGGCGAAGTTGTGGGCAGCCAGAAATACAGCGCAAGCGGCCGGTATTTCTTTCAATGCAGCGTGCCGCTGCCGCTGCTCAAGAAATCGCCGGCGGAGGTGGAATTCGAATTGGATCGGGCGGCCAAAGATCCCGACAATGGCCGCGAACTTGGACTCATTGTGGTGAACGTACGGTTGAGTCATCCGGATGAAACCGTGTTGAATCGCGATTCGGCAACGCAGTTGGCGCAGCAGGGCTATTTGCAACTGCTGCGAGAGCGGCAAGCCGCGATGCCGATTGAAAAGCAGAACGATTTGATGAAGCTGTTTCACCAGGTGCCGGTGTGGAGCCACATGTGGTTCGAGAACGTGCCGATTGAGAAGAATCCTTTGGATCTTTGGATGATGCAGCAAATCATTTACGAGACCCGGCCGGAGTTTGTGGTGGAGACTGGAACCTTCAAAGGCGGATCGGCGCTGTATTGGGCTTACACGCTGAACGGGATGGGGCTGGATAAATCGAGGGTTCTCACAGTGGATATCCAGGACCTGACGGGCACGGCCGCAAGCAATCCGTTGTGGAAGAAATACGTAACATTTCTGAAGGGAAGTTCGACGTCGCCGGAAATAGTCAAAGACATTGGGCGGCGGGTGAAGGGCCACAAGACGCTGGTGACGCTGGATTCGCTGCACACCGCCGAACATGTCCTGGCGGAGATGAAGGCGTACTCTCCTCTGGTAAGCCGCGGCAGCTATCTGGTGGTGGAGGATACGCACATGGATGGCGTGCCGACGGATCCCAATTTTGGTCCGGGGCCGCTTTCGGCCGTTTTGCAATTCATGAAAGAAGGCGGCAATCGGGATTTCGAACGAGATCTTTCGCGCGAGGCTTTTATTATGACGTTCAACCCCGGCGGGTGGTTGAAGAGGAAGTGAAGAAGCACCGGCTCCCTATTTCGCGGAGGCTACCGATCCGCGATCGCAAGGGCGCGTTGCGACAGGTTTCGTGGTAGCGCTCCCTCGCGGTCGCGATTCGGTAAGGGACTCATCCAGATAAGCTAGATATGCGCGTATCAGCAGGTAGGTGTCGTAGAAGTCGTCCAGGTGAATTGCGCTGAACTGGTCACGCGGGCTGTGGAGGATCGGCCAGGTGTCCCGAGTCACCGAATGCACGGTAATGGCTGAGATCCTGCTGTCCCGAAAAGAATCAGAATCGGATCGGCCCAGTGCGCGGACATTCAGCACGCTCAATGGAAGTTTGACGCGGCCGGCAACAGCGAGCAGGGCGTCGGCGAGTCTCTGGTCGGAGACATCCATTTTGGTTGGGGATAATCCCAGCGAATCGAGATTGAGCATGGCTCGGATATTTTGCCGCGCTCGATGGCTGAGCTGGTGTACGTAGAAGCTCGACCCAACCAAGCCAGCTTCTTCGCTGGTGAAACCGATCAGGACGAAGGTGTGCCGGCGGGCAGTTGCCTTCAGGTCCTGGAACAAACTGGGTAGCAGGGAGCATCCGCTCCAATTGTCCACGACTCCCTTTCCACGATCGACGAAATCGAAATGCGCGCCGACGACGATTTCGGATGCTTCGTCGCCGGGCAAAGTGCAAATCAGATTCGGTGCCTGCGCGTGTTTCACAAGCTGCTCAGTCAGGTTGTCACCGGTGCAACCGGCTTCCCGGAACAGCGACTGCAGCCGTAGTTCGCGCTTGAGATTGGTGTCCTCAAAGGCGAGTAAGCGGCGCTCGATTTCCGATTTAGGAAGCTGGGCGGCTGCAGTGTAGGCGGCGGCAAGCAGCGCCAGGATTAGACGTGCCACTCCAGGGCTCCATTTCCGTTCCGGTGCCGCACTCGTCCTTGGCGTCTGAGATATTCCAGGTGAGCGAGCACTTCGAAGATTGCGAAGTGGTGATTGATGGGCGAAAGGCGCCGGCGCCACATTTCGCCGACCATCTGATGGGCCGTGAGCGGGGATTTTCCGAGCAACGTCACCATTTCTTCGCAGCGCTCCTGATGATGGCTGGTAGTGGCGGCGATCCAGGGGCGATGGCCGGAAAAAGGTTCGCCGTGAGAGGGCAGGATGATGCCGACATCGAGCGAGGCCAGTGTTTGGAGCGATTCCAGAAACTCGGCCAGCATATCGCGATTGGGATGCCAGGCGATGTTGGGCGTGATTTTCTCCAGGATCTGATCGCCGGAGAATAGCAGTTTTCGTTCATGCGAATAGAGGCAGATGTGGCCTGGGGAATGTCCGGAGGTCCAAACGATTTCGAGCGGGCCCAGCGCGGTGTCCAACTTCTCTCCGCCCACGAACAAACGGCTGGGATGGAGGGGATGGAAGTTCTCGCGGATGGTTGCAAAGTGCTCTTCCATTTTCGTTTCAAGCAAGGGTGGGACGCCGGATTGGAGGTATGCTTCCTGAAGCCATGGGATGCGGCGATTTCCATTGGTGACCAAGTTCAGATGCTCGGCTTCGGCCTGGTGCATGGCGAGCTCGGCTCCGGTGAGTTCGAGTAGCCGCGAAGCCATCCCCATATGATCGGGATGCATGTGGGTGAGAACGATCCGGCGGATGTCGCTCCACTGGATCTGCCGTTCTTCCAGGGCGGCGCGCAGAGTTTCGAACGCGGGAGCGGTGTGCATTCCGCAATCGATGAGCAGATAGCCGGATTCGAGCGCGACAAGGAATACGTTCACCGATTCGAGCTCGAAGGGGAGGGGCAGCGCGAGCGACAGAACGCGAGGATAGACTTCGCGAAACGAAGCCAATCTACACCGCGTCGCTTGCGTGATAGGAGCTGCGCACCAGCGGTCCGGACTCGACGTGCGAAAAACCCAATTGATAACCGAGGCGTTTGAATTCGTCAAATTCGATTTGCGGAACGTAGCGAATGATGGGCAAATGCTTTGGTGAGGGCCGCAGGTATTGGCCGAGGGTGAGGATGTCCACGTGATGCGCGCGGAGATCGCGCACGACCTGTTCGGCTTCTTCGAGATTTTCACCGAGCCCGAGCATGAGGCCGGACTTGGTGGGCGCCGCTGGGCGCAATTGTTTGGCATACGCCAACATGTCGAGCGAGCGTTCGTAGCGGGCGCCTAAACGCACCTGGCGATAGAGGCGCGGGACCGTTTCGATATTGTGATTGAGCACGTCAGGCTGGGCATTCATGACAATTTCCAGGGCGGCGTGGGAGCCTTGAAAATCGGGTACCAGAACTTCCACTTTGCATCCAGGGATGCGCTCGCGAATGGCGTGGATGGTGAGGGAGAAGAGCTCGGCGCCGCCGTCTTTCCGGTCGTCCCGATTCACGCTGGTGATTACGGCGTACTTGAGTCCAAGGATGGCGCAGGCTTCGGCGACGCGGCGGGGTTCGTCGTAATCGACTGCCAGAGGCGGACCTTTTTGCACCGCGCAAAATCCGCAGCGCCGGGTGCAGACATTGCCGAGGATCATGAAAGTGGCGGTGCGGCGGTTCCAGCACTCGCCGGTGTTGGGGCACGCGGCGCTCTCGCAGACAGTGTGCAATTTCAGATCGTCCACCAGACGTTTCAGCTCGCGATAATTTTCGCCGGCAGGCGCTGGGGCGCGAAGCCAAGCGGGTCGGGCGGGCTGCGGGTTGATGGAGACGAGCACTACTTCTATTTTGCGGGACGGGCGGGCGGGTTGTCCATGAGGGCGGGGGTGGGAGATGGTTGGCGACGCCCGAGAGAGCGACTCCTAAAATGGCCGGCATACATCCGGCATACATCAGGACACCTGTCGTGCGCGAAATTTCGGGCCTGTCACCTCATTTGCCGAACTGGCCATTTCTGCCACAGGCTGGTCACCGGCTAAGTATACTCACGAAGAAGTCCGCCATCCTGTGATTGGCCTCGATGGCCTCGGGAAGGGTGGAGTCGTACCAAAAGGCGTGGGGCAGAGCATCAAAGACCACCAGGCGCGCATCCACTCCGGCATTCAGGTAGGCGCGGTGCAGGTTCACGGTACCGGAGAGCAACAGATCGCGGCCGCTGGTGATGAAAAGCGTAGGCGGCAACCCATGCAGGTCGCTGAAGATGGGAGAGAGCACTGGATCGCGCGGGTCCGCGCCGGCTAAATATTCCCTGTCCCGAGTTTCTGGCTCAGGCGGATCCAGATGTCCTGAAAAACCGCGCAAGGAATAGATGGCTTCCGAGTCGCCGTGCCGGGCAAAGTCACCCAAGCCGCTGAAGATACCCAGCGCCGCAGGCAGCGGCAAGCCGAGTTGTTTGAGGCGCGCCGCCACCTGAGCGGTCAGAACGGCGCCGGCGGAGGTGCCATAGATCACGACATGGTTGGGCTGGTAGGTTTTTAGGAGCTCTTTATAGACGGCCACCGCATCCTCCACCGCAGCGGGAAACGCATGCTCCGGCGCGAGCCGATAAAGCACGGCGACTACCTTGATATGGCTGTAGCCTGCGATGGGGATGGACTCGGTGTAGGAGCCGGAATCGGAATTGAAGCCGCCGCCGTGCAGGTTCAGGAGCACCCTGTCGCGGTTGCCCTGGGGCAGTGCGTCCGGCGTGACAATGCGAACCGGAACACCGGCAATCTTTTCTTCCACGATCTGATTGGGGCAGAGGCGGCTCCATTCCACGCGCGCCCGCGCGGTATAGGCGTCTGTACCTTTGCGGCGGTCGGCCAAAGACTGTGGGGGACCCTGGTCCGGCTCGGCCCGGCTGAGGCGTCGCTGCGCTTCCGCACTGATGGTCTTGGGAACGGGAACCACCCGCGTGACGTGCGCCGTGCCCTGGGCGTCGATGAAGCTGGTGTCCCGTTCGGGAGCTTGGGCCGCGGTGGTTGGCGCAGGTTGGGCTTGTAAGAACAGCGCCGACGCCAGCCACAGCGCAAGCGAGATGGAATGGGTTCTGAGATTCATGGAATTGAACTCCTATTATGATTAGTTGGCAGGCGGAAGCGCCTGCCCCACTAGCCGCGCGCTCTCCTGCCACAACCGCTCGGCTGCTTGGTCGTCCTGCGCGTCGCTGGTGGGATTTACCGCGCGGCATTTATAAAAATACTTGCCGGTCTGCTTTGCCACTTCGTCCGAGGTGGCCAGATAAAGGATGGTCTCTGCCCCTTTCTCCGGCGATATGGCGAACACTTTCGCCACTTGAACCAGACGTTGGAACAGGCCTCCGCTGTGATCGCCAAACCGGGTGGAGACGAATCCCGGGTGCAGGCAGTTTACGGTGACACCAGTATCGGCCCAGCGCCTGGCCAGTTCACGCGTAAAGAGGATGTTGCACAATTTCGAACGCCCGTATACGGGAAAGCCACGGTAGCCATTGGTCGATTGCAGGTCGTCGAAATGCAGATGAGCTCGCTTGTGAGCATCCGAGGAGGTGTTCACCACTCGGGCGCCTGGCGTGGCTTGCAGCCGCTGGGCCAATGCGAGCGTGACAACGAAATAGGACATATGGTTGGTGGCGAAGGTCATCTCCAAACCGTCCCGTGTGACTTGCCGTGAACTGAACAACGCGCCGGCGTTATTGATCAGCACATCAATGCGGGGTTCGACCGCGGCAATTTCGTGGGCCACGCGCTGCATTTCAGCGATGGTGGAAAGGTCGGCGTAATGTACGGTGTGCGCCGCTCCCGGTCCGGCGTCGCGCAACCGCGCCAGGGTAGCTTCGCCACGGGAGCGATCGCGTGCAATCAGCACCAGCCGGGAGCCCAATTGGGCGAGCTGGTGGGCCGTCACCCATCCAATTCCGGAAGTAGCGCCGGTAATCAGGACGACCTTTCCATGCATGTCCGCCATAGGACCGAGAGTTTATCAGATCGGGCGGCTTAGAAATATCGGCCGACGAATAACGCGATGACGCAACGGTTGGCAGGCGAAAGCGCCCGCCCCACGTCGTGCGCTACATGTTAGCCTAAGACTAGAAGGGTCAACTTTAAATGCAAACCGATGACGCCGCTGCCATTCGCGGTGTCAATCTAGCAAAGAAGTTTCAATCCGGGGGAAACGAGCTGGTCATCTTCGCAGGCCTGAACTTTGAAGTGGCGCGCGGTGAGCGGCTGGCGCTGGTGGGAGAATCGGGCGCGGGCAAGAGCACGCTGCTGTATCTGTTGGGTGCTCTAGACAGGCCTTCGGAGGGTACGATATACTTCGGACAACAGGACATTTCACAGTTCTCCGAGTCCGAGCTGGCTGAGTTCCGCAACCGGGAGATGGGCTTTGTATGGCAGAATCATTCGTTGCTGCCTGAGTTCACGGCGCTCGAAAATGTGATGATGCCGATGTTAATTAGGGGCACGAGCGTCCGAGACGCCACGCCCGTTTCGTTGGCGAGGTTAGATGAAGTTGGCTTACGAAACCGCGCCTCACACCGCGCGGGAGAATTATCGGGCGGTGAGCAACAAAGGGTGGCTCTGGCCAGGGCCTTGGCCGGCAATCCTACGGTTCTGCTGGCCGACGAACCTACCGGCAACCTGGATTTCCGGACGGGCGAAATGATCGTCTCCCTGCTAGGGGATCTGCATCGTACGCATCAGTTGACTTCGATCTATGTGACCCACAACATGTCGTTCGCCGGCAGTTGCGACCGGGTGTTGCAGTTGGAGCAGGGGATTCTGGCTCCCTGGAATGGAGAGGGGTGGCTACCCTCCCGGCCAGAGCGGGAACAGCCGATGATTTTAGGAGACGGCGGGAATTATGTTTGAACGTTATACCGAAAAGGCGCGCAGGGTGATCTTCTTCGCCAGATATGAGGCCAGCCAGTTCGGCAGCCCTTATATCGAGACGGAGCACCTGCTGCTGGGTCTACTGCGCGAGGACAAGGCGCTGGCCAATCGTTTTCTGCGGTCGCACGCAGCCATTGAGTCTATTCGTAAGCAGATCGAGGCGCACACCACCATCCGGGAGAAGGTTTCGACCTCGGTGGACCTGCCCTTGAGCCATGAGTGCAAACGCGTGCTGGCCTACGGGGCCGAGGAAGCCGAGCGTTTGAATCACAAGCACATTGGCACTGAGCACCTGCTGCTTGGGCTGCTGCGGGAAGAAAAGTGTTTCGCTGCGGAGATCCTGCATGAGCGTGGTTTGCGGCTTTCGCAGGTTCGCGAAGAGATCCAACGCTCGTCGTCGGAAAAAGTGGCCTCCAGCCGGCCGAAGGAAAGCTCGTTGCTGGCCGAGTTCAGCCGCGACCTGACACAGGCCGCCATGGACGGGTCGCTGGATCCGCTGATCGGGCGCGATTACGAGCTGGAACGGGTAGTGCAGATACTGTGCCGCCGCACCAAGAACAATCCGGTTCTGATCGGTGAACCGGGCGTGGGTAAGACCGCCATTGTGGAAGGATTGGCGCAGCGCATCTCAGACGGGGACGTGCCGTCGTTTCTGGCCGACAAGCGCATTCTGGCGCTGGACCTCTCGCTGATCGTGGCCGGCACCAAATATCGAGGCCAGTTCGAGGAGCGCCTCAAGACCATCATGAAAGAGCTGATGGAGAATCAGAACGCCATCATCTTTATAGATGAGCTGCACACGCTGGTGGGCGCCGGATCGGCGGAAGGATCGCTGGACGCCGCCAACATTCTGAAGCCGGCGCTTTCGCGTGGTGAGATCCAGTGCATCGGAGCAACTACGCCAGGCGAATATCGGAAATCTATTGAGAAGGACCGGTCGCTGGAGCGGCGCTTCCAGGCGGTGAAGGTACCGCCGCCGACGGAGACCGATGCGGTGCGGATTTTGTTCGGCATCAAGGAGCGCTACGAGAAATTCCACGCTGTGGCTTACACCGACGAAGCGATCGAATCGGCCGTCCACACTTCGACGCGGTTTATTCCGGATCGTTTTCTTCCGGACAAGGCCATCGATCTGATCGACGAAGCGGGCGCGCGCGTAAAGCTGCGCCAGACTACGCTGCCCGGTGAAGTGGCCGACATCCAGAAGCGCATTAAATTTATCGTGCACCGGATGGAGAACGCCATCGCGAATCACGAGTTCGAAAAGGCGCGTTTCTATTCCGACGAAGAACGCAAGGAACGCGAGAACCTGCGCCAGCTGCGCGAGAAATACAACCTGGACGACACCTCGACTGGGGTGGTAACCAAGGACGATATTGAGGACGTGGTGGCGCGCTGGACCGGCGTCCCGATGACGGCGATCAAGGAAGAAGAAGTTTCGAAGCTGATCCGCATCGAGGAAGAGCTGCACAAGCGCGTGATCAGCCAGGAAAAAGCTATTTCAGCGTTGGCGCGCGCCATCCGAAGGTCGCGAGCGGGTTTGAAATCGCCCAAGCGGCCGTCCGGTTCCTTCCTGTTCCTGGGACCGACCGGCGTGGGCAAAACCGAAGTAGCCAGGGCGCTGGCGGAGTTCCTGTTCGGCAGTGAAAAATCGCTGATTCGCTTCGATATGTCCGAGTTCATGGAGAAGCACTCGGTCTCGAAATTGATCGGTTCGCCTCCCGGCTACGTAGGCTACGAGGAGGGCGGCCAGTTGACCGAACGCGTGAAGCGCGCGCCGTATTCGATCATTTTGTTGGACGAAATCGAGAAGGCGCACCCGGATGTGTACAACATCCTGCTGCAAGTTTTTGAAGACGGCCAGTTGACCGATGGGCTGGGCAACACGGTGGACTTCAAGAACACGATCATCATCATGACGTCGAACCTGGGCGCGCGATTCCTGGATAAGAAGTCGCAGATCGGGTTTTCGGCACCCTCCAATACTGGAGTCCCGCCGAAGGTAGAGGATCAGGTGATGGCGGAAGTGAAGAAAGCCTTCAATCCTGAATTCCTGAATCGTTTGGATGAAGTGATTCTATTCACCTCGCTGCTGGACGAAGACCTGCTGAAGATCATCAGCCTGCTGGTGGAGCAGATCAACGTGAATCTGGTGGCCAAGCAGATCAAAATCCGGGTCAACGACGATGCGGCGAAATACATTCTGGAAAAAACTTTGGTGGACCGCAGCTACGGCGCGCGTCCGCTCCGCCGCGCGCTACAGAAATACATTGAAGATCCGCTTTCAGAAGCGCTGATCCAGGGCACGCTGCCGCGACCGTCGGAGTTGGAGGTGTACCTGGGTGACACGGGCATTTTCTGCCGCCCGGTGGCCGGCGAGCTGCAAGAGCAGCCGGTTGGCGCACCATCGGACGAGCCGGCGGTGGCTCCAGCGCCCGGGACTCCGCTCTACATGTTCTAAGAAGCCGCCTGAAAAGGCGGCTGCGGGCAGGACTGCCCGCCCCACATTACATCTTTAGGATTTTGATCGACCCGTTGCTGCTGGAGAGCTCGATCAGGCGTCCACCGGCGCCGATGCGTCCGCTCAGCTCGCCACGGCCGTGTTCATTGTCGGCGTGAACACCCTCGAATTCCGAGGACACCGATGCATGCGAGGTGTGGGCGCGCACGTCCGCGTTGGCCCCGCTCGGCAGCCGCAGAAGGATGGAGGAGTTGCTGGTTTCGGCGCGGACTTCCGGCACTTGGCGCGCATCGATCCTCAGTTCAATATGCCCGTTCGAGGATGACGCGTGAATGGGCCAGGTAGTGGCGGGATCGTTCAACCGAGCGGTGATGCTTCCGTTGGAGGTGGTGGCTTCAAAGGATCCATGGGTTGCTTCGGCGCGGATGGAACCGTTCGAAGTGTGCAGCTTGGCGTTGCCATCCAGATAATCAATTTCGATGGGGCCGTTGGAGGTTCGGGCCTCCAGCTCGCCCTTTAACCGGCTGACACGAATTGCGCCGTTGGACGTGCGCAGGCGGGCGTTGCCGTCCAAATCTTCAATCCGCACGTGGCCGTTCGATGTGGAAATGAGATCGAGTAGTGTCTGCTTGGGAACGCGAACGGTAAAACGCGCGCCCATGTTCCGGTGGAAATCCGATAATTTTGACGCGCGCACGCGAACCGATCCGGAGGGCGAGCTCACGTCAATCTTGATGGAATCGAGCGCCGATCTGGTGCTGGCGTACTTGGTTCCATTGACTTCCACCGAGTTCTGTTCCCAACCCGCCAGCTCAATGGAACCGTTGAATGTTTCAATGGAAACGGTGCCGCCGGCATTCAACGGATACACGTGGTGAAAATCTTCTTTGTAAGCTTCCGAATCTCCAAAGTCCCCGAAATCAACGCAGCCTGTCAGCAGCAGGACGGGCGCGAGCGGCAAGAAACGAAGGTACGTCCGCATTGATTACCTCCTTGGAATCTAGTACGAAGACTCACGGGGTGGTGTTCCACGATAATAGTTGATTCACGCATGAGAAAACTACTCGCCCTGAACCGCGGTGAAATCGCGATCCGCATCCTGCGGGCGGCCAATGAGTTGGGGATCCGGACGGTGGCCGTTTTTTCCCAGGAAGACCGGCTGAGCCTGCACCGCTTCAAGGCGGACGAGGCCTACCTGATCGGCGAGGGCAAAGGCCCGGTGCAAGCCTATCTGGACGTGGAAGGGATCGTGGCGCTGGCCGCCGAAAAGGGCGTCGACTACATCCACCCAGGTTATGGTTTTCTGGCGGAGAATCCGGCGCTGCCACGGGCCTGTGAGCGAGCGGGCATCACGTTCATCGGCCCCGGCGCCGAGCTGCTGGAACTGTTAGGCGATAAGACCGCGGCTCGCAATCTGGCGGTGAAGGCGGGAATCCCGGTGATTCCAGGGACTGCTGAAGCGGTGCTGGATTTCGCGGAGGCCGAGCGATTGGCCGGCGAAATCGGTTACCCGTTGATCGTGAAAGCGGCGTTCGGCGGCGGCGGCCGCGGCATGCGGGTGGTGGAAAAACCCGGCGATCTCAAGCAGCGCATGGACGAAGCGCGGCAGGAAGCCGGTTCGGCATTCGGGAACGATGCGGTATTTCTGGAGCGCTATATCCGGCGCGCCCGCCACATCGAGATACAGATTCTGGCGGATAATCACGGCAACACACTGCACCTGTTCGAGCGCGATTGCTCAGTGCAGCGCCGCAATCAAAAGGTTGTGGAAGTGGCTCCGGCTGTTTCGCTGGCTCCTTCCATCCGATCGGCGCTGGCCGAAGCGGCCATCTCGCTGGCCCAGACGGCGGGCTACAGAAACGCCGGCACGGTGGAATTCCTGGTGGATGCCGAAACGGGCGGCTGGTATTTCATTGAGGTGAATCCGCGTGTTCAGGTGGAGCACACGGTCACTGAAATGGTGACGGGCATCGACATTGTGCGCTGCCAGATCCAAATCGCGCAAGGCCACGCGCTGCACGGGGTTGAGATTAATCTGCCGGCGCAAAAGGACATCCTGGTGAATGGCTTTGCGCTGCAGTGCCGCGTAACTACCGAAGATCCGGCCAACAATTTTGTTCCCGATTACGGCAAGATCCATACCTATCGATCGCCCGCGGGCTTCGGAATCCGCCTGGATGGAGCGTCCGCGTATGGCGGAGCTGTCATCACGCCGTTCTATGATTCGCTGCTGGTAAAAGTGACTGCCTGGGGGCGGGAGTTTTCGCACGCGTGCCAGAGGATGGACCGCGCGCTGCGCGAGTTCCGTATTCGCGGCGTAAAAACCAACATCCCGTTCTTGGAAAACGTGGTCAATCATCCAGCGTTTCAAGCGGGCGAAACGACCACCGGGTTCATCGACCAGACGCCGGAGCTTTTCCGTTTTTCGAACCGGCGCGACCGTGCCACGCGGCTGCTGACGTATCTGGGCGAGGTGATTGTCAACCAGAATCCCGAAGTTGCCAATCGGCCACGGCCGGCCGGGATTCGTGCGGCGCCAATTCCGCCGCGCGACGCCACCGAACCGCCATCGGGCACACGCCAACTGCTGGATCAGCTGGGCGCCGAAGGATTCGCCCAATGGACCAGGTCGCAGCAACGGTTGCTCATCACCGACACGACATTTCGGGACGCGCATCAATCGCTGATGGCAACACGTGTCCGGACGTACGATATGCTGGCGATCGCGAATTTTATCGCGCATCGTCTGCCTAATCTTTACAGCCTGGAGATGTGGGGAGGCGCGACGTTCGATGTGGGGCTGCGGTTTCTGCATGAAGATCCGTGGCAGCGGTTGCAAAAGCTGCGGGAAGCGATTCCGAACATCTGTTTCCAGATGCTGCTCCGGGCTTCGAACGCGGTGGGCTACACTGCGTATCCGGATAACGTGGTGGAAGAGTTCATTCTTGAATCCGCGCGACAGGGCATCGATATCTTCCGCGTTTTCGATTCGCTCAACTGGCTGCCGAACATGCGCATCCCGATTGAGGCGGTGCGTAAGTCCGGCCGGATCTGCGAAGCCGCCGTTTGCTACACCGGCGATATTCTGGACCCCCGCCGCGAGAAGTACTCGTTGAAATACTACGTCCGCCTAGCGAAGGAACTGGAGCAGATGGGAGCGCACATTCTCGCAATCAAAGATATGGCTGGATTATGCAAACCGTACGCGGCGTGGAAGCTGGTAAAGACGTTAAAGGAAGAGGTCGGCCTGGCGATCCACTTTCACACGCACGACACCAGCGGGATCAACGCGGCTTCCATCTTAAAAGCTGCTGAAGCAGGCGTGGACGCGGCGGATGCGGCTATTTCTTCCATGAGCGGAACCACCAGCCAGCCCAATTTGAATTCGATTGTGGCGGCATTGGCCAACACAGAACGCGAAACCGGTTTGGACCTGGAGGCGCTGAATGGATGCGCCGACTATTGGGAAGTGGCGCGCACCTATTACACTGCGTTCGATGAAGCTCCGAAATCCGGTACCGCGGAAGTGTACATTCACGAAATGCCGGGCGGCCAATACACCAACCTGAAAGCCCAGGCGGAGTCCATGGGACTGGGCGCGCGCTGGCACGAGATCGCGCTGACGTATGCGGATGTCAACATGGCGTTCGGCGACATCGTGAAAGTAACGCCATCGAGCAAAGTGGTGGGCGACCTGGCGATTTTTCTGGTGACGCACAAAATGACGGTGCAGGATTTGGAGCGGCTGGGTCCGGATCATGGCCTGACGCTCCCGAACTCGGTGATCGAGATGTTCTCGGGATCGCTGGGTGAACCGGAGGGCGGCTGGCCGGAGAAAATGCAGCGCGTGATCCTGGGTGGCGTGAAGGCGAAGCCGGGCCGCCCCGGAGAGTATCTGGCTCCGGTGGACTTCGCACAGACTACGGCGGCGGTGGAGAAGAAGTTAGGTCACAAGATCTCGCATACGGATCTTTTGAGCTACCTGATGTATCCGGACGTGTTCGTGAAGTTCGCGCGCGCGCGGTCGTCCTATGGAAACGTGGATGTGCTGCCCACACCGCAGTTCTTCTACGGTCTGGAGACGGGTGAAGAGATCGCGGTGGAAATTGAGCCCGGCAAAGTGCTGGTGGTGAAGTTTCTCACGCTCAGCGAACCGCAACCGGATGGAACCCGAACGGTGTTCTACGAATTGAATGGACAGCCGCGCGAAGTTACCATTCGCGATCTGTCCCGCAAGGCCGCGGTGCCGACGCGCGCGAAAGCCGATCCTGGGAATGCAGGCGCCGTTGGAGCGCCGATTCCCGGCGCGGTGTCCAGCATCTCGGTGGATATCGGCCAAGCGGTGGCCAAGGGCGATCGATTGCTGGTGATGGAAGCGATGAAGATGCAGTCCACTATTTATTCGCCGGTGAGCGGCAAGGTGACGCAAAAGCTGGTCAATGTCGGCGACAAAGTGGATGCCAAGGATTTGTTGCTGGTGATTGAGTAAACGTTGACGCCTGTCACCTTTTCACACTTCTATTCGTATCGCAGGGCCACCATGGGATCTACGCGGGATGCTTTTCTGGCCGGCAGGTAGCAGGCTAGCAGTGAAATTGCGGCCAGCAAAAGCGGGGCGGCGGTGAACACTAGCGGATCCGCGCCGCTCACTTTATACAGGAAGCCGGCCAATACGCGGCCGAGCGCGGCGGATAGCAACAGCCCCAGGCCGGCGCCCAGCGACGTTACCAGCAAGCCCTCGCGCAAGATCATCCGCAGCGTATCGCCGGCGTTCGCGCCCAGCGCCATGCGAATGCCGATCTCCCGCCTGCGCCGTGCGACGGTGTAGGCTCGAACACCGTACAGACCCACCATTGCCAGCAGCAGCGCGACGCCACCAAAAAGGCTGAACATACGCGCGCCTGTGCGGACGATCCACAGCTCGATGCTGGTATCCAAATGCTGCCGCAGAGTCCTGAGTGTTAGAACGGGCAGCCGGCTGTCCACGGAGCGAATTTCGCGGCGGATGGTATCGAGCAAGCGCGCCTCCGCATCCTTCCCCTGAACGGCCACTTTCAAATGGATATTCATATCAGCCTGATATTCTTGTCCAAAAGGCACGTACACACGCGCATGGGATTCGCTGCCAAAAATGCTGTCCTGAATATCTCCGGCCACGCCCACGACTTCGGCATCCTGAGTTTTGGCGCCTTCGCCGAGAATCATCCGGATGTGTTTGCCCACTGCTTCTTCATTCGGCCACAGCTTGTGGGCCGCTGCTTTATCCAGTATCACTACAGCGGTCTTGGCCTCGGCCGCCGAGAATGCCCGCCCGCGCAGCAGCGGGACTCCGAGGGTCTTGAAATAATCCTGACCGATGATATTGAAGCCCATCGATAGAACTGTGCCTTTGCTGGAAGGATCGGCCGGGGAGGGCGGAGCGTCGCTAGAGCGTTGAACGGCGCGGCCGAGCGACACCATTCCAAACGGTACGGTGCCCGCCAAACTCGCGGACTCCACGCCAGGAATACTTTCCAGCCTTTCGGTGAGTGCACGGAAAATCTGCCTGCCGCGTGCTTCGTCATAACCGGCCATGCTGGGATCCACTTCCACAATCACTCCGTGGTCGAGGCTGAATCCGGGCTCGACGTCGGCTGCGCGTTGGGCGCTGCGAACAAAAAGCCCAGCCGACGTCAGCAATACCAGTGACAGAGATACCTGGCTCATCACCAGAACATTTCTGCGCGAGAACAGCCGCCCGCGTTTTCCGCTGGCGATCTCTTCGTTCTCACCGTCCTTCAGGCTGGAGACAACATTGGGACGCGATAGATTCCAAGCCGGCGCCAGGCCGAACAACAACGTGCTGAGTACGCAGAAACCCAGGGTGGCGGCGAGAATTCGTACATCGGGCGAAGCCGAATACACCAGGTCGATCGGAACCAGGCGGGGCAAAGAGTGCATCAGCGCGCTGGTGCTCCAGTAAGCGACCAGCAAACCCGCCGCGCCTCCGGCCAACGCCAGGAGGAAGCTTTCGGTAAACAGTTGACGCACGATTGTACGGCGGGATCCACCCAGCGCGAGCCGGATGGCGATTTCCTTCCGGCGGGCCGAGCCACGCGCCAGCAGCATATTGGCTACGTTCAGCGCCGCAATCAACAGAACGACGCCGGCCATGGAAAGCAGCAGGACGGCTGAAATCCAGACCTGGCTATCATTGGATGGACTGGTGGATATGCTCATGCGCGACAGCGGATGCACGATGAAGGTCTGATCTTTGTTTTCGGCAGGGTACGCTTTTTCCATACCAGAGGCCACGGCGGCAAGCTGGGAATCCGCGGCCTTTCGCGTCAGAGGGGACTTCAAGCGGCCAAGAAGGATGAGGACATGATTGCCCCGCACGGCCAACGATCGTCCGACGCCCTCAAAATCGTTGGTCATGGCATCGTACAGGCTCAGGGGCAGGTAGAGTTCAGGACTAATCATCGCGGTGGAGCCGGTGAAACCTTCGGCGGTAATCCCCACCACAGTAAGAATTCGAGAGTTGACACGGAGCGTGTGGCCCACCAGCTCGGGATCGCTTCCGGATTTCTTCCAATAACTGTAACTGGCGATGACTACTTCAGCGGAGCTGCCCGGGTGTTCTTCAGCGGGGGTAAAAGCTCGTCCGCGAAAAAGGGGAACGCCGAAGGTCGCGAAATAATTGGAGGAAACCAGATCGGCGAATACGCGCCGGGTGGTATCGCCTTCGGCCAGGCCCACCATCGCCAGGTTGTGGGCCGCCAGGCTGCTGAATACGGTGTTTCCTTCGCGCAGGTCGACGTAATTGGGATAGGAGAAAGGCCGGTAGGAATCTACTTTGTGAACGTTCCGGCTGTAGACACCCACGATTTGCTCAGGGTTCTGGATCAGCAGCGGTCTGAGAAGAAAAGCATTGACCAAGCTGAAAATCGCGGTGTTCGCGCCAATTCCGAGCGCCAGTACGATCACCGCCGTGATAGTAAATGCCGGCCTGTTCACCAGCATCCGGATGCCGTAGCGCATGTCTTTCAGCAGTTTTCCCATTGTGTCCCTCCCCTGGGGTTCAATAGAGGTACGTGAGGCATCCGGGAAAAGTTCGAAGGTAAATGAGAAGAGCCATTTCAGCAGCACTGGTCCTGTTCGGTGCCGCGCAGGCGCAGACTTGGATGCCGCATCCGAGCGGCAGTCCGGCATCGCTGCGGGGTGTGAGCGTGGTGGGTGCGAAGATTGTCTGGGCCAGCGGAACCGGCGGCACGTATCTGGAGTCGACCGATGGCGGGGCGTCTTTTCGCGTGGCGGTGGTTCCGGGGGCCGAGCAGCTTGATTTCCGCGGCGTACATGCTTTCGACCAGCGAACTGCTTATCTTCTCAGTAGCGGCGAGGGCGATAAATCGCGCATCTACAAAACCATTGACGGCGGCGTCCACTGGACTTTGCAATTCAGGAATTCCGATGCGAAGGGCTTCTTCGATGCGCTGACATTTTGGGACGCGAGGCGGGGAATGGTGCTGGGAGATCCGGTGGATGGGCGGTTCGTCATTCTAACTACCGGTGACGGCGGCGAGCATTGGATCCGTGAGAGAGGACCGCCGGCACTTCCTCAGGAAGGCGCATT
>Ga0302324_100011454_pt1 | contig 18181 bp, 18 predicted proteins | sample Palsa_T0_1_FD_201949 | JGI IMG/M metagenome (GOLD analysis project Ga0302324, IMG submission 201949) | Peat permafrost microbial communities from Stordalen Mire near Abisko, Sweden - Palsa_T0_1 | ecosystem: Environmental > Terrestrial > Soil > Palsa > Peat permafrost | place: Sweden: Abisko... | reverse complement strand
GGTGCATTCCCGCCTCAAAGCCATGCAGCAGCAACTGCACGAGCTGCGTGAACCCAAGCCCAGGGCCAAGCCCGAGACCAAGGCCAAGGCCAAGCCGAAGCGCGCGGCGCGCAAGCCTGCGCGCAAGCGATGACTCAGCTTCCCGAACCCGACGCAGTCGCGCGCGAGCTGGCGGAGTTCGGCAGGCGGCTCGGAATGGCATTGCCCGCGCTCAATGGCGCAGCCGGCACGCAGGTGGGCTGCTCAGCCAAGCACGCGGTGTTCTCGCGCGACAAATTGACCCTGTATCGGTTCGAGCCGCTGGCGCGCCCGTCAGGCCTGCGCCCGGTGCTCATCTGCTATGCCTTGGTGAACAGACCCTACATGATGGACCTGCAGGAGGACCGGTCGCTGATACGGGCGCTGCTCAAGGCGGGCCTGGATGTGTATCTGATCGACTGGGGATATCCGGACGGAGCCGATCGATTGCTCGGTCTCGATGACTATATCAATGTTTATCTGGATGGCTGCGTGCAGCAAATACTCGACGCACACGACATCGACGCCTTGAACCTGCTCGGCGTGTGCCAGGGCGGAACCTTCAGTCTTTGCTACGCCGCGCTGCATCCGGACAAGGTCAAGAACCTGATAACCATGGTTGCGCCGGTCGATTTCAAGACGCCGGAAAACCTGTTGTCGAAATGGGTGCAGGGCATCGACGTCGATTTGATGATCCAGTCGGGCAATGTGCAGGGAGCGCTGCTCAACCTGGCGTTTCTTTCCTTGATGCCGTTTCGCCTCACCCAGCAAAAATATGTCGGGCTGGTGGGCAGTGCCGAGAACACCCCGGAAGTCGAGAACTTCATGCGCATGGAGAAGTGGATCTTCGACAGCCCGGATCAGGCCGCCGCCGCATTCGGTGAATTCATCCGCTGGTTCTATCAGGAGAACCGCCTGATCCGCGGCACCCTGGAAATCGGCGGCCGCAAGGTCGACCTCGCAAGCATCAGCCAGCCGGTGCTGAATCTGTATGCGCTGCGCGATCATCTGGTGCCGCCCAGCGCAAGCACGGCGCTCGGCGGCTGCATCGGCAGCACCGACTACAGCCCCGTCGGCATCGACACCGGCCACATCGGCATGTATGTGAGCGGCACGGGCCTGCGCGAAGTGCCCGGCAAGATCGTCGACTGGCTGCATTCGCAGGCCGCGCACGAATGATCGCGGATTACCTGGCCAATAGGTTCGGCGCGGCGGGCCGCCTGCTGCTGAGCAATTCGCTCGCCGACTGGCTGATCGCCGCGGCGATCGCCGTCTCCGTCTGGTCGGTGTTATGGATCCTGCGCAGGCTGATCGCGTCGCGCTACGAGCGCCGCGCAACCCCCGAGCACCCCACCTTGATCCGGCTGATCGCCTATCTGATCGGCAATACCAAGCAATTCTTTTTTTTCGCCATTGCGCTGTCCGTAGCCTCCGAAAGCCTCACGCTGCCGGACAAGCTGCATCAGATTCTCGCCAATGTGGTGTTGGTGCTGATTCTGCTGCAGGTCGGATTGTGGGCCGGGCGCGCGGTGCGCTTCTATCTGGATCGAAAGGAGTTGGAGCGCGGCGGCCAGCCGTTCGCGGGCTCGCTGGACATCATCCGCTTCGTCGCGGGAATCCTGATCTGGTCATTGGTGATCCTGGTGGCCCTGGAGAATCTCGGCGTCAACATCACTGCGCTCATTGCAGGCTTAGGGGTCGGCGGCGTGGCGGTGGCTCTGGCGCTGCAAAATGTGCTGGGCGACTTGTTCGCCTCGCTGTCGATCGCCCTGGACAAGCCGTTCTCGGTGGGCGACAGCCTGGTGATCGACACTTTCAACGGCAATGTCGAGCGCATCGGCATCAAGACCACGCGCCTGCGCAGCGTGACCGGCGAGCAGATCATCCTGTCGAATGCCGACATCTTGAAGAGCCGGGTGCGCAATTTCGGCCGGGCATCGGAGCAGCGCGCGCTCGCAACCCTGCGCGTGAACTACGACACTCCCGCCGATAAGCTGCGTGCGATCCCGAAGCTCGTGGAGAGCATCGTTCGCGAGCAAGCGAATGCGCGCTTCGAACGCTGCCACCTGGTCGCCATCGCGGAATCCGCCGCGCAATTCGAGCTGTCGTACTTCGTGCAGCAGCCGAAGCTGAATTCGCTGTTCGACCTGCAGCAGTCGGTTAATTATCGCATCATCGAGGAGTTCAAGCGCGTTGGCGTGGAGTTCGCCTACACAACTCAACGGGTGTTGCTCGACCAGGGGCCGCCAGCCAGGTAGTGCGCCCGCGCCTGATGTTCCACCTAGTGCTGTTCGAGCCAGAGATCCCGCCGAATACCGGCAATGTCATTCGGCTGTGCGCGAACGCGGGAGCGACGCTGCACCTGATCAAACCCTTGGGCTTCCGCCTGGACGACAGGAGCCTGCAGCGATCAGGCCTCGATTATCACGACCTGGCCGACGTTAAGGTCCACTCCGGCCTGGACGAGTGTCTGGCAAAGCTGGCCGAGTCACGGGTATTCGCCGTGGAGACTGGCGGAGAACATTGCTACAGCGACGTCGCCTACCGCGAGGGCGATGCGTTTGTGTTCGGCCCCGAGACGCGCGGACTGCCCGCCGCGGTGCAGAGCCGCATCGGGCGCGACAGTACCTTGTTCATTCCGATGCAGCCCAACAGCCGCAGCATCAATCTGTCGAATGCCGTGGCGCTGGTGACCTACGAGGCCTGGCGCCAGCTCGGGTTTCGGCTGCGATGCCTGTGAGCCGCGGCTACTCGGCCTCCGACCGAACCTCCCGCTGCATCAACGCCTGCACCGCCGCGCGCACCGCTTTGCCCTCATGCATGACGCCGTAGATCTCGCGACAAATCGGCATGTCAACCGCCACGCGTTGCGCGACGGCATGCACCGCGCGCGCGGCGGGCACGCCCTCCACCACCTGGCCGATGCCGCTTTGCGCCTCGTCCAAGCTTGCGCCGCGCCCCAGCGCCATACCGAAGCGACGGTTGCGCGATTGATCGTCGGTGCAGGTGAGCACCAGGTCCCCGAGCCCGGCCAATCCCATGAAGGTCTCGCGCACCGCGCCGAGCTTCACCCCCAGGCGCATCATCTCGGCTAGGCCGCGCGTGATCAGCGCCACCCGGGTATTGGCGCCGAAGCCCATGCCGTCGGCGATGCCGGAGCCGATCGCGATCACATTCTTCACCGCGCCGCCAACTTCCACGCCCATGATGTCGGTCTGTGTATAGGCGCGAAAGCTGGGACCCGAAAGACGCAGCGCCAATTCCAGGGCAAAGGGCTCATCGCGCGAGGCCACGGTCATGGCGGTCGGCAGGCCCGCGCCGACTTCCCTGGCGAAGGTGGGGCCTGACAGCACGGCGCCCGGCCTGTTTCCCAGGACGTCGAGGGCCACTTGGTGCGGCAGCATGCCGGTGCCCGACTCGAATCCCTTGGTGGCCCAGGCGATGCGGGTGTCCGCATGCAGCAGCGGCGCAAGCTTTTGCAGCATCGCGCGAAACGCGTGCGAGGGCACGGCGACCAGGGCGTCGCGCGCGTTCTTCAGGGCCGTGGCCAGATCGGCCTCGACCCGCAGTGCGTCGGGAAAACGCGCCTCCGGCAGATAGCGCGCGTTGCGCCGATCGTGAATCATCGCCGCGAGTTGCGCGCCGTCGCGGCCCCACAGGTAGGTCGGGTGCCCGGCGCGCGCGAGCTGAATGGCGAGAGCCGTTCCCCAGGAGCCTGCGCCGATGACCGCCATCGGTTCTTGGCGATTCGGCATCCCGATGTCTAGTTGACCAGCGCGGGCTGCGCGGTCTCCGACGCCTGGGCGAACAGCGCATCGAAATTGACCAGCGGCAGCAGGAAATTCGGGAAGCCGCCCTTCACGATCAGATCCGAGATCGCTTCGCGCGCATACGGAAACAGCACCGCGGGACAGAAGCTGCCGACCAGGCGCTTCAAGTCCTCCACCGAAGCGCCGACGATGCCGAACACCCCCGCCTGCTTCACCTCCACGAGGTACAGCGTGGCGTCGCCCTGCTTGGCCTCGAGGGTGATCGTCAGCAGCACCTCGCGCACTTCGGCGGACAATTCCTCGGCGGAAGTGTTCATGTTGAGCTGGAATTTCGGCTCCCAGTTCTGGGCACCCGGAAGGCGCGGACCGTTCGGCGACTCATATGAGCAATCCTTCAAGTAAACGCTTTGCAGGCTCACCTGCAAACCGCCGATCTTGGCCTCTGGCCCCGGAGTTACAACTTCGTTCATCAAGCCCCCTGAATTAATCGATCCAGTTCTCCACTGTGATCGAGAGCAAATAGATCGTCGCAGCCGCCGATGCGCTTGTCGCCGATGAAAATCTGCGGCACCGTATTGCGGCCGCTGCGCTCAATCATTTCCTGGCGAAACTTCTCATCGTCTTCGACGTTGATTTCCTCGAAAGCCACGCCCTTCCCCGTCAATAGCCCCTTGGCTCGCTGGCAGTACGGACACCAGCCGGTCACGTACAGAGTAATCCGCGGTTGTGTCATTTGCCTTGCGGTTTGCCGCCCCCGCTCTTCGACAGCGGCAGGTTTTCCTTCACCCACGCATTCAGGCCGCCCTGCAGATTGAATACCTTGGTGAATCCGAGCTTCGCCAGGGTTCGCGCGGCGCCTGCCCCGCTGTTGCCGGTATCGCAGTAGGTGATCACATTCCGGTCGCGCCATTTCTTCAGCGACTCGGCCTGCGATTCCAATTCCGCGGCGGGCACGTGACGCGCATCGCCGATGTGCCCGGCATCGAATGCTTCCCTTGCGCGCAGATCGATGAGCAGCGCGCCCTGATTCATGAGGCGCACGGCCTGCATGGCGCTCAAGGCGGCGAACGCCTGAACGCGCTCCCGAATCTCATAGGATATTGCGGCAGCCGCTGCCACCAATGCGGCGGAGACCAGAAACGGATGATTGCCAATGAACTCTAGCAGGCGCTGCATGCGGCCAATACTCTGTGGGATTTTCGGGCGGGCAAGTATAGCAGCGGCCACAAGCCTTGTATGCTTGCGCTCAGATGCCCCGCGTTCTCTGCCGTTCTTGCATGCTCGCCGCGATCCTCGCGCTCTCTTGCGGCAATGCTGCGGAAGCCCCCGAGGCGCAGGACTCGGCGCAGGCAAGAGCCAGGCTGGCTGCGGTGCGCGCGCGAATCTCGGATCTCACCACTCATTTGGGCGCAGAGCTTGCGCAACGCGACGCGCTCAACGCGCGGCTGCGCGCCGCCGATCTTGCCATTCTCGAAAAGCGTAAGCGGCTCGACAGCCTGCATGCGGCGCAAGCCGCCGCGGACCGGCGCCGCACCGAGTTGCTCGCCGAGCAGCGCCGCAATCAGAGCGCCCTGGAGGCGGAGCGCGGCACGTTGGCCGCGCAAATGCGCGCCGCCTACATGATCGGCCGGCAGGAGCAAATGAAGCTATTGTTAAATCAGGGCAACCCGGCAAGCGTCGGCCGGATGCTGGTTTATTACGGCTATTTCGCGCGCGAGCGCAGCGCAAAGATAAGCGCCATCGGCGACCGGGTGGCGATACTGCAGGGGCTGGTCGGGGAGATCGAACGCCAAACCGCGACGCTGCAGGCACTGGAGGCGGGTGTGCGCAGCGAGATGGCCGACCTGGAGCGCGCCCGCGCCGAGCGCGGCGATGCCGCCGCGGCTCTCGCCAAGCAGGTGACCGACGCCAATCAGGAACTCGCGCGGCTCAAGCGCGAGGAGCAGGCGGTGGAAACTTTGATCGCGGACCTGTCCCGGGTGTTGCAGGACTTCCCGCGCGACACGCAGCAAAGCTTCGACGGATTGCGCGGCAAGCTGCCCTGGCCGGTGCTGGGCCGATTGACCGCCCACTATCAGGAGCCGCGCACCAGCGCTGCCCAGGCGGGGGTTCGCTGGAACGGCGTGATGATCGAAACCACCCGCGGCGCCAAGGTGCGCGCGCCCTATTTCGGCCGCGTGGTGTATGCCGATTGGCTGCAGGGCCTGGGGAATTTGCTGATCATCGCGCACAGCGGCGGATATTTGACTTTGTACGGCCACGCCGAGGTGCTCTATAAATCGGTGGGCGACTGGGTGTCGCCCGGGGACGTGATAGCCGCCTTGAGCGATGCGAACGGCGCCGCGCCGCAGCTTTACTTCGAGATCCGCGACGGCCGCAAGACCGTGGACCCGAAGCTCTGGCTGAAGGCCGGCCAGTGAATTTATGCGGGCGGCAGCGTATGCTGCGATGCCTGATGGTTACCAAGACCCGTACCGCCCTCGTGCTGGTGGCCGGCATTGCACTCGGCCTGTCATTCGGCCTGGCGCGCGGCGTGCTGGCCGACAAGCAAGTCAGCATCGGGGCGGAGCTTCCGTGGCAGGACGCGCGCACCCTCGCGGAGGTTCTGGAGCGGGTCAAGCGCGACTACGTAAATCCCGTCGACGATCACCAGCTGTTGCAGGCGGCGATCCGCGGCATGGTGTCCTCCTTGGATCCGTACTCCGCATTCTTGGACGTCGATGAATACGACGAGATAAAAATAAGCAGTTCGGGTGAATACTCGGGCGTCGGCATCGAGGTGTCGATGGAGGACGAACAAGTGGTGGTGGTTACGCCGCTTGAAGGCTCGCCGGCGGCCGCAGCGGGCATCCGCACCGGCGACGTCATCGCCACGATCGATGGGGTTCCGGTGAACACCACCGCCTTGACCGACACCATCGGCCGCATGCGCGGCAAGGAAGGCACCACGGTCAAGATCGGAATTCTGCGCCAGGGCAGCGCCGAGCCCCTGCAATTCACCCTGAAGCGTTCGCGGGTCGAACTGCACAGCGTGAAATCGCAAATGCTCGAACCCGGCTATGGCTATGTGCGCATCGCGGAATTCAGCGAAACCACCGGCGACGATGTGGACAAGGCGCTAGCCGAGCTGCGCAAGCGCAATGCGAAACCGCTCAAAGGACTGGTGCTGGATATGCGCAATAATCCCGGCGGCGTGCTCGAGTCGGCGGTCGCGGTCGCGGACGCTTTCCTGGACAAGGGCGTCATTGTGACCGCCAAGGGCCGCACGCCGGAATCCAAATTCGAGATGGACGCGACGCCGGGCGATGATTTGAGCGGGGCGCCGATCGTCGTGCTGGTCAACGGCGGTTCGGCCTCGGCGGCCGAGATCGTCGCCGGCGCGCTCAAGGACCACCACCGCGCGGTGCTGATGGGGCGCACGACTTTCGGCAAGGGCACGGTGCAAACCGTCGTGCCGCTGTCCGATAACCGCGCCATCAAGCTCACCACATCGCTCTACTACACGCCCTCCGGAATCTCGATCAATCACAAGGGCATTGCTCCGGACATCGAGCTGCCCCGCGACCCGCCGCCGCCAAAAACGCCCGTGCCCGACGATGCACCGCTGCTGCAGCGAGACCCGGAGGTCAAGCGTGCGCTGCAGGAATTGAAAGTGCCCACCGTCGGCAGCGGAGCGGTCTCTGCCTACAATCGCATGAGATAGGCGTGCGCAGCACCCGATCCATCGAAATACTGTGCTTGGCGCTGGCCACCTTGGTGCTGGTCTGGTCGCACGCGTTGGTCGCGCAGTTCTGGCCGGTGCTCGGCTTGCTCGGGTTGTTCGTGGCGGCCATCGTGGTATTTCGAACCCGCGGATTTTTGCCGGGCCGCAGCCGCACCAAGCTGATCGTCGAGTCCTGGTCGATGGTGCTATTCATCACCGGCGTGCTGTGGTTCAGCGGAAAAAGCTCGAGCCCGCTGCTGAACCTCTACCTGCTGCCCATCATCTTGAGCGCGCTCACGCTCGGGCGCTTGATCACGCTGCTGCAGATCGCCGTGATCTGCCTCTGCCATCTGGCGCTGGCGCAATCGACGCCGGGCATCGACGTCATGTCATTGGCGTATGCCAGCAGCGCCGTGGGCCAGCTGGCGCCGTTCCTGCTGGTGGCCTACCTCACCACGACTCTGTCCGCCGATATCACCGAGGCGCGTGAGCAGATCGAGAACCTGGCGCAAACGGACCCGCTCACCGGGCTTTTCAATTTGCGCATGTTCAACGAGGTGTGGGAGCGGACGCATAACGCCGCGGAGCGCGACCGGGCGGTGTATTCGTTGCTGATGATCGACATGGACCGGCTCAAGGACATCAACGACACCTACGGCCATGATGCGGGCAACAGCGGCATCAAGCTGGTCGCGCAGTGCCTGCAAAGAAGCATTCGCGGCACGGACACCGCCGCGCGTTTCGGCGGCGACGAGTTCGCGGTGCTGCTGCCGGGCGCCTCGCCGGAGATTGCGGAAGCGGTGGTCAAGCGCGTGCGGCACAACGTGTTCAAGACCACGCTCGACCTGCGTTCGCGAATGATCCGTTGCAGTGTGAGCATCGGCATGGTCAACTACCCCAAGGACGGCCGCGACATGCGAGAACTGCTTAGCACTGCTGACCGCAATATGTATCGTGACAAGGAATTGCGGCGCATGCCGGGCGCCGAGGCGAATGCCTGACGCGGCTTTAATGGGAATTTCCGCGGGATGATGGCAAAGTAAGGGTTTGGTCACGTCTCGCCCTTCGCGAACCGTGGTTAGCTAAACCGACTTTTGGTCAAATTAGAGAGATAGCAGTCAATGGGGTCATCCAATCCGCGCCGGCCGATGCTGGCCCAGGCAATCACGGGCATAATCCTGGGATTCCTGGCATTTCAGGCGGCCGCGAAGGCGGTGCAGGACCCCAGGCTCAAGTCCAGCTCCGTGCTCATCGTCGACCGCAGCAACTCTTCCGTCATTTATTCCCGCAACTCCGATGTCGCGATGCCCATCGCCTCGATCACCAAGCTGATGACCGCCTTGGTGGTTCTCGATGCCGGCCAGTCGCTGGATGAACCCATCCGCATCACCAAGGACGATCGGGATTTGCCGAAGTGCAATACCTCCCGGCTCAGCGTCGGCACCGTGCTGACCCGCGGCGACCTCATGCATCTCGCGCTGATGTCGTCCGAGAATCATGCGGCACACGCCTTGGGGGCGAATTACCCCGGCGGCATGACGGCCATGGTGAGCGCGATGAACGCCAAGGCCGCGGCTCTCGGCATGAGCAACGCGCACTTCGTCGATCCGACCGGCCTGTCAAGCCAGAACGTGGCCAGCCCCGAGGACTTGTCCAAGCTGGTGATCGCCGCGGCCCAGAATCCCACCATCAGGGAGTTTTCGACCGATCCGCACTACTCAGTGCGGGTTCAGCGCCACCTGGTCGAATTCCGCAACACCGATAATTTGGTGGCGAATCCCACCTGGAACATTGTGGTGCAAAAGACCGGCTACATCGCCGAGGCCGGCAAGTGCCTGGTGATGGAAGCGGTGATCGAGGGGCGTTCGGTGGTCATCGTGCTGCTCGATTCCTTGGGCAAGTACACGCGCGTTGCCGATGCCAAGCGCATCAAGTCCTGGATGGAATCGAGCATTGGCGCCCGCAACCAGGTGTCGATGCGTTAATTCGCCGCGACGCGTTGATCGGCGAGGTATCGCTCGACCAACGGTCCCCACACCTCGGAACCCCCCGCACCGAAGAACAGGTGATGGCCGTCCCCGTCATAGGGGCCCAGTTGCTCGAAATCGGTCTTGCCGCCCGCCTTGGTGAATTCCTGCCATAGGGCACGCGCGACTGGCGGAGCGAAGAAACTGTCGTTGGCGGTGTAGATCCACAGCATGGGAGTGGTGGCCGTCGCGCCGTATCGGCCTGCGGCTTGCGCCAGCAGGTCGGCACGACAGTTGCTGTTCGGCACATCGTGCTGATGACCGCCTCGTCCGCCCGCCATCACCACGAAGGCGGCTACCTTGGGATGTTGAATGCTGTCATAGGCGATGGTTCCCCAACCGCCGGCCGACTGGCCCACCACGACGGCGCCTTCCCGGCGCACGAAGGGCAGCGCGGTTGCGTAGTTGACGACGGCATCGATGTCGCGCGCGGTCTCCAGCCCGCCGCGCACATAGTCCGGCGGATTGCAGCCGCCGAAGTCCTCGGCCCATCCGCCGCCGCTCCCGCCATAACCCCGGCGCAGCGCAAATGCGACCACGTAGCCGCGCCGCAGAAACCACTGCGCCGCTTCCTGATCGCAGCGGCCGAGCTGCATTGTCGGGCGATCCTTCGCGCTCGGCGGGGAGCCATGATTGATCACCACCAAGGTCGCGGCAGCATCGTCCGCCGGCCGGCAAATGCGCGCCTGCAGCTGGAACAGCCGCCCCTGCGCATCGGCGACCGGAATCAAATGCAACTCGCCCCGCCATTCGCGTTGCGCCGAGGCGCTGCCGGCAACGCAGCAGGCCAGAATCCAGATGCCGATCCTGCTTCTCATGCCCGACCTCAAAAGTGATAGGTGAGATGCACGCCCCAGTTGCTGGGCTCGCCGAGCTGGGTATAGAGGGTAATGGGAAAATTCGGCGGCTGGTCACCGAAGTAAAAGCCGCGCACCGTATAGGCCTTGTTGAAGAGATTCCTGCCCCACACATACACCTCGTAACGTTTGGTTTCCCAGCCGAGCTTGGCATTCACCAGGGCGTAGGGGCGCGAGGTGGTCCAATTCGGCGGCAGGTCATAGTAGAACGAGCCCATGCCGGTCACATCCAGGCGCGCGAACGGCCCGCGCGGATCGTGCCAGGTTGCGTTGAGCGCGGCCTGCCAATGAGGCGCGTTCGGCAACTCGCGATCCGGGAACAGCACGCCATCTTGCACGAACCCCCGATACAGTGTCTGCAGCAAACCCAGCGATCCCCCCAATTCCACCGCCGGCGTGGCGCGCCAGCTGGCGCTGCTTTCCAATCCATAGTTGTAGCCGGATTTGGCGTTTCCGGTGTAGAAAATAAAGGTGTCGGGGTTATCGGGCACCAGTTGCTCGCCGGTCAGCAGCTGTTCCGAATGGCGCGCCATATAGAACAGCGACGTGTTCATCACCAGGCCGATGTCGGCGAACTGCGCCTTGTGGCCGATCTCGTAGTTCACATCGTACTCTGGGCTAAACAGCAATTGGCTCTGCGGCAGCCCTGCGCTCAAATTGAAGCCTCCCGCCTTGTAGCCACGCGAGATCAGTGCGTAAATCTGTTGGCCTTGGGCGATGCTGTAATCCACCGAGGCGTGGCCGCCCCAGAGATTGTCCTCCGGGTCGAACAGGTTTGCGCTGCTGGGCGCGTCGAGATTAGTGGTCGCATCGTCGTAGTGAGTGGTGCGCCGCTCCCCGCGCAGGCCTACCGACCAGCGCGCGCGCGCGCCCAGATCGCCGTCGAGCTGCCCGTAAAGCGCGCTGTTCAAGGCGTGGTACTGGCTCTGGATGACCGTCAAGCTGCTCGAGTTCTGCGTGGCATCGAACGGGTCCACATAGACGCCCGCGCTGGTGTCGTCCAGGCCCTCGCGCAGCTGCAGGGCGTAGGCGCCGACGATCCAGGACAGGCCGTGCCGCGGCGTGTCTCCCAGGCGCAACTCCAGGCTGCGAGTGGAACGGTGGCGGACTTGAAACTCGGTGTAGTCATAGGTGTATGGCGCCCACAGCAGGGGATTGCCCCAGTCGCCGTCATAGCCATAGTTCACCGTGGTATCGGCGTAGGTGGCGATCGTGGTCAGGGTGAACGGCTCGATGCCCGTATAGGTGCTGCGCGCCGAGACTCCCGTGGAGTACTGCCGGTCGACGCTCGGATGATCGGACTCGGTGGTGCGCGTGTTATCGATCGACCACGCATCGTAGCCATTGTCGATCTGCACCCGCAGCAGCGTGATGTCGACCTTCCACTGATCGCTGGGTTGGTAGCGCCACTTGCCGTGCAGGGTAAGCTCGTTGCGGTTGTTGGTATCCCGATCGAGGTAGGCGTTGTGATAGAAGCCATCACTAAGGTACTGCTGAACCGCAAATCGGAATGCCGAATCCAGCGCCGGAACCGGGCCCGTCACCACCGCGCCGAAAGAACGTTCGCCGTAGTCGCCCCCGTCCAGCTCGACGCGGCCGCCGAAGCTGTCGGCCGGCTCGGCGCTTCTGACGTAGATCAGGCCGGCGAGCGCGTTCGCGCCGTACAGCGTGCCCTGCGGCCCGTGCAGGACTTCGATGTGATCGACGTCGAACAAGGTGGCGGCGCCGCCAAGTCCGCTGAAGTCGATGTCGTCGATCAAGAATCCCACCGACGGGTTCGGCGCGCCTTGATACTGCTGCAGCTCGCCGATGCCGCGGATCTGGAAGTACCTGGGCAGTGAGGTATCGCCGGCCCAGTTGAGATTCGGCACCAATGCCATCACATCCTCGAAATTCTGCTGTCCGGCGGCGCGCAGCGTCGCGGCGTCCAATACCGAGACGCTTCCCGGCACCTCGATCAGCGGCACTGCCTGAAGAGTGGCTGAGACGATGATCTCGTCCAGTTGAGAATCGGCTGCGCCATCGGCGGCGGCGGCCGTCGCCAATGCGGCAGTGATTATTATTGAGGCAAAGGATTTTTCAAACACGCTCCCTCCGCCGGTGCTAACCGGATCAGGTTCAATGGGTTCGCGGGTGTGCGCGTTTGCGCGACCGGCGTCTCAGGCCTTCGAGGCCACCCCAGCAAGAGTCGCTACATTATCACGGAAAAGTCAGGGACCGAACCGCGCCGAACAGGCCGCCTATGAGCAGCACTATCATCGGCACGAAGGTGAGCCCATATCCAAAGCTGCGTTTTGCGGGATCCTTTACATAGCTCGCGGCGTAAATTTCCCGCCCGATCAAATACACCACCCCAATGCCCGCGGCCACGCTCGGCCTGAAGTAATGGCTGTACAAATACAATCCGGGAATGAAAACGATCAACTGCTCCAGGGTATTTTGCTGCACTCGAAAATAGCGCTCGAAGCTGAGGTTGCCGCTGATGGCCGGCGCGGCGATACCGTAGCGGGTACGCGCCTGTCCCACCCTGAAACCGAACACCAGGAATTGCAGAAGTGCGAGCGCAGTCACGATATCGACAAAAGCCATGGATGTTCTCCCCCGGAAATCAGATTCTATCACCGCGTTGCATGGTACCTTCTCGCGCATGAGTCTATCCGGCAAACCCCGCTCCGGCACCCGCGGTTATGCCCACCTGGTCGAGGTGGACGTACCGGTGGCACGCGTCTGGCGTGCGCTGACTGATCCCGGCTTGATCCGGATTTGGTCAGGCCAGGAGGCGGAGATCGATCCGCGCGTCGGCGGGATGTATCGCCTCGGCAAACGCGGCGCCGGCGGGCGCGAGGCGCACATCGACATTTTTGAGGTGAATCGGCGGCTGCGCTTGATCTATCTCAACGACCGCAACGCACCACCGAGCGATAGCGCCGTGGTGGACGACTTCATTCTGGATGTTCGCAAGGGCCAGGGCACCGCATCGCTGCGCCTGCTGGGATCGGGAGTTCCCGAGGCGCCGGCCTGGGATAAGCACTACTTCAAGTTGCGCATGGGCTGGGAGAAATTTCTGGCGCGCATCAAGGTCGTGCTCGAGAGCCCGCCAGTCCCCAAGAAGCCCAAGGCTCCGCCCAAGGATCCGCCGCTGCCGGGGCTCGACTACTGAGATAGCTTTGGCCGGCAGCCTTGATATGCTGCGCGGAGCTTCGAGGAGTCCCCATGCTTGGGTTTTTGATACGCGCCGCCATCGTCGCGCTGGGCCTTTGGCTTGCCACGGCTTGGGTGCACGGCATCTTCATCGATTCTCCCGCCACATTGATTCTGGCAGGCATGTTGCTGGGGGTCGTGAATTCCATTGTGCGGCCGATCGCCATTCTGCTGACCTTGCCGATGACCATCCTCACTCTCGGCTTGTTCCTGTTGGTGATCAATGCCGGCATGGTCGCGCTGGTTGCCTGGATGCTGCCGGGAATGCACGTCGCGGGTTTTGGGCCGGCATTCTGGACCGCGCTGGTGGTGAGCCTCGTGAGCATGGTCGGATCCTGGTTCGTCGGCCCCAAGGGCAGGGTCGATATCATGGTGAGGCGTTTATAAGCCGCATGCTCGGGATGCTCATTGCGTCTTCGGCTCCGCAAGAGTTTTCGGATCTGTGAGGCTGCCGCCGGGCAGCGTCAAGATGCAGACTCCGACGATGATGATCACCATCCCGATGAGCTGCGACCTGGAGAGCCGCTCGTCCAGGAATTGCCAGCCGAGGAATGCCGCAATGGCCGGGTTCACATAGCTGTACGTGCCGATGAGCGCCGGCGTGGTGTTCAGGCTGAGCCATCCGTAGGCGGTATAGGCCAGGCAGGAGCTGAAAAATGTCAGGTAGCCAAGAGCGATCAGCCCCGGCGCATTCGGCGACCAACGCCCGGCATCGCCGTTGGCCAGGGCGACGCCGAACAGCATCAGTCCGCCGAGCAACATCTGCAAGGCCATGAACATGAGCGAGCTTAAGCGCGTGTCGATGCTCCGGTAATACAGGGTGCCGAGCGCCCAGGCGCAGCATGCGATGAGCACCGCGGATTGCGCCAGCAGCGCCGAGCTTTGGAAATGGCCGCCATGCGGCATGAACATCAGCGCGGTGCCGAGAAAGCCGATGGTCAGGCCCAAGATCGCCCAGCGCGTCAGCGGATGCCCGCGCCGGCCGAAGACCCCCAAGCCGGCAATCCAGAATGCCGAGGTGCCGTTGAGCAATGCCGACTGGTTGGTCGGGAGGTAGCGGATCGCCCACACATTCAATCCGTTGCTCAAGAAGATCATGAAGAACCCGGCTACCAGCACATGGCGCCATTCGCCGGAGCTGCCCGGCCACTTATCGCCGCGCGCATAGCGCGCAATGAGCGCGAGCAATACGCCCGCGGTCATGAAGCGTATCGCCGCGTACATCGCCAGCGGCAGATTGTTGACGGCCATCTTCGAGAACAAAAAGCTCGAGCCCCACACCAGATACACGGTGGCGAGGCATAGCACGAGCTTCGCGGAATGGCGTGGATCGACGCGCAAATTTACGCCGTGCGGCGCGGCGTGCCGGCTCTAAACACCCAGTAACAGATTCCCAGTAGCAGTATTGCCGCCCACCACTTTCCGCCCGGAACCTCCGCGCCGACGCTCAACACATCGGGGTTCTTGCTCGCCCAGATGCACATGGCGATGAAGATTCCGAGCAGCGCCTCGCCGGTGATGAGTCCCGCGGCGAACAGCATGCCGTTCTGCTTGAGCTTTTCGCGATCGCCGGCCGCGCCGCGCCTGGCGTGCCAAAGATCGACTGCCTCGGCCACCAGGCCTCCGGCCAGGATCGGTGTGGATACATCGAGCGGCAGATAAATGCCCACGGCGACCGCCAGCACCGGCGCGCTCCAGCGCGAGCCGATTCGCTTCAGGTACAGGTCCAACAGGATGATCAAAACGCCGGCGATGGCGCCGATTGCGATCATCCCGGTCGGCAGGGTGCCGCCGAACATGCCTTCGGCGACCGACTTGACCAGATTGGCCTGGGGCGCCGGCAATGCCTTGACTCCCGGATGCGACGGTTCGCCGATGCCGTAGGCGAACAGCAGCACGTTCATCACCGGCGCCATTACCGCGGCGCTGGCCAGCACGCCGATGCACAGCATCACCTGCTGGCGCCACGGAGTCGCTCCGATGATGTGTCCCGCCTTGAGATCCTGCAGATTGTCGCCGGCGACCGCTGCCGCATTGCAGACCACGGCGCCGATCAGCACCACTGCGACCGCGCCGATCGCGGATTTCGGGCCGAGCAGCCACATCAGCACCAGGGAGGCGAACAGGATGGTGCAAATGGTGATGCCGGATACGGGATTGTTCGAGGATCCGACCAGGCCGGCCATGTAGCCGCTGACTGAGGAAAACAAAAAGCCCGCGACGATCATGATGACGGCCATCGCCAGGCTGACGCCGATGCTGCCGACCACGGCGTAGTACAGCAAGAACAGCGGCACGACGAATAGCGCGATGCACAGCAGCACGGCGCCCATGGGCAGGTCGCGTTCCGTGTGCGGCACGTCGGCGGAGTTCTTGCCGCTCACCTTAAGTCCGCTGCGCACCGCGGACCAGAGCGACTTGCGCAACGACCACAGAGCCCAAAACGCGCCGGTCAGCATGCAGCCGACACCGATGTAGCGCACCTGCGCGCGCCATATGGCAAAGGCCGCATCCTCCGCGCTCAAGCCCGCCAATTTTTGCAGCAAGACCGGATCGTGCGCGGAGAAGTAGCTGTTATAGATCGGTATCGCCAGCCACCAGGAGAAAAAGCCTCCGGCCGCGATCAGAATGGCGACATTGAGCCCCACCAGGTAGCCGACGCCGAGCAAGGCGGGGGAAAACGAATAGCCGAAGAAGGCAATGCCGCGTTCGCCCACGAAGCGCTGGACCGTGAATGTTTCCGGCAACAGTTGCAATCCGGAAGTCACCAGCTTGAACACGCCGCCTGCCGCCGCCGCAAGGCCGAGAACCTTCGCGCCGGCTCCCGGGTTGGCGCCCACCTTCAGCACCTCCGCGGCCGCCACGCCCTCCGGGAACAAGAGCTTCTGCTCGAGGATCAGAGTGCGCCGCAGCGGCACCGAAAACAGCACGCCGAGCAACCCCCCTAAGCCGACGATCGCAACCGTCCACCAGTAATCGAAGGTGGTCCAGTGATGCAGCAGGATCAGCGCCGGCAGCGTGAAGATCGCGCCCGCGGCAATCGAGGAGCCGGCGGAGGCGCCGGTGGCGACGATGTTGTTCTCGAGAATATTGGCCTTGCCAAATAGCGGCAGAATGGCCATGGAGAGCACCGCGGCCGGTATCGCGGTCGCCACCGTGAGGCCCGCGAACAAGCCGACATAGGCATTCGCCGAGGCGAGAATCACGGTCAGGATGATGGAAAGTAGGATCGCCTTCAGGGTGAGTTGCGGCGCCGGACTCATACCACATCGCCCATGAGCTTCTTCACCGGGCGGCTGATCACCAGCAGCACCGCGCCCAAGCCGACCGAAAAGTACACGATGTGCATGTATTGCCCCGGCATGGCCGCGACATTGCTGGCGTCGAAATCCCCGGCGATCAAGCTCGCCACCAGGTTTCCCAAGGACGTGGCCAGGAACCACATGCCCATCATCTGGCCCACGAAGCGCTTGGGGGCAAGCTTGGTGAAGTAGCTCAAGCCCACGGGACTCAGGCACAGCTCGCCGAAGGTATGCAGCAGGTAGGTCAGGATCAGCCAGTACGGCAACACCTTCGAGCCCGATGCGACGATGGACGCGGCGGCGGCCATCACCAGGAATCCGGAGCCCATCAGCATCACGCCCAGGGCGAACTTGGCCGGCGCGGAAGGGTTCATGCGGCGCCGGGCAAGCGCGATCCACAGCCACGCGAAGAAAGGCGCGAACAAGAAGATGAATGCGGAATTCAGCGACTGGAACCAGCCGGTCGGAATCACCCAGTGCAGCCAGTTCACCGTGCGGTCGGTATAGCGCTCCGCAAACAGGTTCAGCGACGAACCGGCCTGCTCGAATCCGGAGAAGAACAGGGCGCAGCCGACGAACAGCACCACCAGCACCACGCCGCGCTTGCGCTCGGGCGTCGAGAGATCCGCGATGAACAGGTAGTAGATGAAGTACAGCACGGCCATGCTGACGATCACATAGGTGATGACCCGCGCCAGGCTGACCGGATCCACCGGAATCAATCCGAAGCTCACCGCCGCCAATAGCGCCGCCGCAATGCCGACCCCGACCATGAGGCGCAGCCACTGGATTTTGCGCGAGGCCGGGTTCGAGCCCTTGCTCGGATTGAAAGCCCCGGCAGTGCCTAGATAACGCCGCGTCCAGTAGAACTGCAGCAGCCCCACTGCCATGAAGACCGCGGCCGCGGCGAATCCCGCGCGAGATCCCCAGAGTACCTGGGCCTCGCCGGTAACCAGGGGACCTAAGAATGCGCCGATGTTGATGCCGATGTAGAAAATGGTGAAGCCGGAATCCAAGCGCGCACCGCCTTCCGGATAGAGGCCCGCCACGATGGCGCTGACGTTCGGCTTCAACAGGCCGACGCCGATCACGATGACCACGAGGCCGAGGTAGAAGCCGCGCGGGGTCGAGGACATCGCCAGCAACGCATTGCCGAGCATGATGGCGAAGCCGCCCGCAACCACCGCGCGCTGCGCGCCGATCAGCCGGTCCGCAATCCAGCCGCCGGGCAGCGCTGCGAGATACACGGACGCGTTATACAGCCCGTAGATTGCGGTCGCCGTCCGGTCATCGAGGCCGAATC
>Ga0302324_100011452_pt1 | contig 18183 bp, 14 predicted proteins | sample Palsa_T0_1_FD_201949 | JGI IMG/M metagenome (GOLD analysis project Ga0302324, IMG submission 201949) | Peat permafrost microbial communities from Stordalen Mire near Abisko, Sweden - Palsa_T0_1 | ecosystem: Environmental > Terrestrial > Soil > Palsa > Peat permafrost | place: Sweden: Abisko... | reverse complement strand
CCTCGGATACCACACTGGTGGCGATGAGGGCTTTTATGGCCGGCTGACCGGTCGCGCGAATCTCTTGTTTTTCGCGGCCATGAACAATATCGACGGTGCGGCGGCGCGGGAACGGATAGCGGCAGTAGCTGGCTCGCTGGAGATCGCCGGCGACCTCGACCGTCAGGTGCGCACCTACTCCACCGGAATGACGCACCGGCTGGGTCTGGCGCGTGCGCTCTTACACCGGCCGTCCGTTTTGCTCTTGGACAAGCCCACGCGCAGCCTCGATCCTTTGGCTGCCGCCGACTTCCGGCGACTGCTGAAGGACGAAATCATTCGCCGCCAGGGAAGCACGCTGCTCTTCGCTTCACACACGCCGCCCGAGGTCGAGCAAGTTGCTGATCGCGTGGTGCTTCTTGACGGCGGTAAAGTAATCGCCTGTGATTCGCCGGCCGGTTTGCGCGCGTCGACCGGAGCGGCAACTCTGTCCGAAGCGATCGAGGGCTTGATGCGCGGCGCGATTCCGCCCGGCTCATTAACTCCAGGGGTTCGGCGGGCCCACTGGGGCGAGGTCGGGCGATGAACGGCGCGCGCACCCTCCGCAAGATTGTGGCGTTCTCCTGGCGCGATTTTTCGATTGATCGAAGATATCGCGCGGCGCTGGTTCTCGAAACGCTCGAGGCGCTTTTTGGAGTGGCCACGTTCTATTATCTTTCGCGCTTCGTCGAAAGCGCGGAGCTGGAGCGCGCGCTGCCCGCGGGCAGCAACTACTTTGCGTTCGCACTCGTGGGCTTCGCGTTTTTCGATTATCTGGGAACAGCGCTGAACGCCTTCGATTCAAGTCTGGAGGAGGCGCGGCAGAATCGCACTCTGGAGGCTTTACTGGTAACGCAAACGCCGCTCCCCGTGATCCTCGCAGGCTCCGCAGTCTATCCGTTCGTCGCGCTCGCTCTTCGCACCTGTGTTTATCTCCTTTTTGGTGCGGTGTTTTTCGGCTTCGCGCCGCGCGGAGCGAATTGGTTGGGCGGCGCTGTAATCCTTCTCGTTTCGATTTTCGCCTTTGCGGGCTTGGGAATTTTATCGGCGAGCTACCAGATGCTCTTCAAGCGCGGCAATCCGGCGAAGTGGATCGTGCTGGGGACCGCGGGATTGGTGGGGGGAATGATGTACCCGGTAGCAATCTTGCCGGGCCCGTTGCAGACGGTCGCCCGGCTTATCCCGGTGACCTATAGCCTCGAAGGGATGCGCGCAGCCCTACTCCGGGGCGCGGGATGGTCCGAGCTGTGGCCGTCCATTGCAGCGCTGCTGATTTTCGCCGCCATTCTGATTCCGGTTTCGTTTGCGGTCTTCGCTTGGGCGCTGTGCCGCACGAAAATGAACGGCACGCTCACGCATTTGTAGAAGAGGACGCTTTTCTACCGGCCGAGGAAGTGCTCGAGCTGCTCGGCCTGCATTTCGGCGGCATCCAGATATTTCTTGGCCTTCTCAGGATCCTTGGCTTCGATAGCCGACCGCGCCCGCGAGAGATTGGTATGCAGGAGCTGATCGGCAGCCGCCATGTCTCCGCGCAAGCCAACTCCCTGCTGCGCTTGAGCGCGGCGAAGGTTTTCCAGGGTGCCGGACATGGCAGCGGCGCGCGCCTCGAGCTGGTCGTCTTGCTTCTCGGCTTCCGCAAGTTCAGCATCCCTCTTTATTGCCGCTTGCCTCTCGGCTTCGGCCTGCGCAAGTCCTGCCGCCCGCTCTTTCGCGGATGCCGCATCGGCGCTAGCCTGCTGTGCGGCGGCGACAGCTGCCGCTTGCTCTCTTTGGGCGGCCGCGGCATCGGCGGCCTGCTGCGCGGCCACGATTGCTGCGAGCTGTTCGGGCGTTTGTGTGGGCGCGCCTGAGTCCGTACTGGTGGTAGTGGTGGCATCAGATGCGCCCGCTTGTGTCTTCGCTCGCCGCGGGAGATAGAAGCCCGCGGCAAAGAGCACCGCGACCACGATCAGCGCGCCGAGCGCCATATACAGCCCACGGTGGCTGCTTGCTGTCGGCGGAGGCGGAGTCGGTACGGTTGCCGCAACGGGGGCGACGGGGCGCGGCGGCTGAGACATCGGCACAGCGGCGCGTGTTGCGGAGGCGGGCACGGCGCCCGATTGCACGCTGGCGAGTGCGTTGCGGAAAGCGTCGGCAGTTTGGAAGCGAGCGTTGGGATCCTTGGCCAGGGCCATGAGGATGATGTCATTGAGCGCCTGGGGCACGCCTGGACGAATGACGATGGGCGGCGCCGGAACTTGTTCGAGGTGCGAGGACATCAACGAATAGTTGCTGGTGCCGCGGAAGGGCAGTTGCCCGGTCACCATTTCGTAAAGCGAGACGCCCAGCGAATACAGGTCAGAGCGCGGATCAACCGGCACTCCCTTCACCTGCTCCGGCGACATGTAGTTCAGCGAGCCCAGCGCGGTGCCGGTGACGGTGAGCGCGGATTCGTTCGTGGGTCGTGCGATTCCGAAGTCCATGAGCTTCACGACGCCTTGAGAAGTGAGCATCATGTTCGCGGGCTTGATGTCACGATGGATCACATTCAAGCCGTGCGCGTAGTTCAGCGCGTCGAGAATCTGCGAGGTGTAATTGATGGCATCGGCCGGGTTCAGTGGACCTTGCTCCAGGCGTGAGGCCAGCGTCACCCCGTCCACGTACTCCATGATCATGATTAATTCGTCGTTTACGGAAAGCGCGGTGCGCAGCCCGGCGATGTTGGGATGGTTCAAGCTTGCCAGCAGCTTAATTTCGCGGGTGAAACGGTCGGCCAGCTCCTTCTGTCCGGCCAGGTTAGCTAGGACGATTTTCATGGCCTCGACACGGTCGGAGATTACATTGCGTACCTTGTAGACCTTTCCCATGCCTCCGGCGCCCAGCACGCCGAGCACCTCGTAATCTCCGATTTTCTGCCCAGGAATAAATTGATCGGTCATAGCGGAACTCCTTCCCTGCGTTATCAGTGCGAATGCGCTGGATTGTATCCGGTACCGGTGTGACCAAACAATATATTTCCTACAAGACTTCCCTGCGATATCCCGGTGATATCGAGTATGTCCCTTAAGCCGATTTGCCGGTATAGATAAGCACTCGACCCCCATACTGGACCATGCGCAAATGGATCATCGCTGTAGCGAGCCTGCTTCTCGTAGCCGGCATTGCCGCCATCTTACTGATCCGCGTCTATACGCCAAGACTCAAACAAGCCGCGCTGGTTAACGCGCAGGCCTACCTGGCGCACCGTCTGGAGGGCAGCGTGACTTTCTCCGATTTTCACGTGACGCTATATCCCAAAGTGCGCATAGTCGTGGACGATCTCGTGGTGCGCCATAAGGGAAGGACGGATATCCCGCCGCTGGTGGAGGTAAAGGAAGTGTTGCTCGATGGAAGTCTGTCGAGCCTGCTGCACCGTAAACTGGAGATATCCAGTGCCACGCTAGTGGGGTTGCAAATCAACACACCGCCGCGGGTGTCGGGAGGTCCGCCCCTGATTCACGGAACGGACCAAGACCTGGCCGCGAAATATCGCTTTACGATTCGCGAAGTCCACGCCGATGATGCGGTTCTGACCGTTCTTCGCGCCAAGCCCGACAAGCCGCCGAATCAGTGGTTCATCCACCATCTGACTCTGAACAACTTCAGCTTCGATCAGCCAGCCGAGTTTCACGCCGTGCTCAGCAACCCGAAGCCGCGAGCAGAAATTGACTGCAAGGGAACCTTTGGCCCTTGGGACGCGGAGAATCCGCGCGAAACTCCCGTCTCCGCCGATTATGTGTTCGACAAAGCAGATCTGGGCACTCTGAAGGGCTTACGAGGCACCTTGTCGTCGACCGGCAAGTTTGCTGGGCCGCTCGACTATCTCGCTGTTACTGGAGTGACGGACACGCCCGACTTCGCGCTGCGTATCAGCGGACATCCCATGGCGCTTCACACGGATTTCACCGCCATTGTCGACGGCACGAATGGGAACGTGATTCTGAAAAACGTGACGGCTAAGTTTCTTCACACCACCTTAGTGACCCATGGAGAGGTGGTGGACGAGTATCCCAAAGTGAAGGGGCGCACCATTGCGCTGGATGCCTTTTCGGACAAGGCTCGAATCGAAGATCTGCTCCTTCTGGCGGTGAAATCCACCGAGCCGATCATGACCGGGGCCGCTCGCCTCAAAACCAAAATCCTGATACCCGAAGAAGAACTGGACGTCATTCAGCGTTTGCAGTTGGACGGCGAATTCGGAATTGGCGAGGCGCATTTTACGAGCTCCGCGGTGCAAGACAAAGTCGACGCGCTCAGCCGCCGAGGTCAAGGCAAGCCCAAAGCGCCAGACATTTCCGACGAGCTGTCAAACCTCACAGGCAGCTTCAAAATGGCAGATGAAACGATAGCCTTCTCCAATCTCAATTTCGGTGTCGAAGGTGCGGATATTTCGCTCTCCGGCACGTATGCCATGGACGGCGGGCAGATCGACTTTCGCGGGAAATTGCGTACTCAGGCGAAGGTGTCGCAAATGGTTACGGGGTGGAAGTCCGTGGTGCTGAAGCCCTTCGACGGGTTTTTCAAGGGGAAGAACGGTGGCGCGGAGATCCCCATCAAGATAACCGGCACGCGGGATCAACCGGTCTACGGCACCGATTTCGGTGACAAAGACAACAAGAGATAGGAACTCGCTAAACCTTCGCAGATCCTGCCGCCGGCCGTTCCAAATTTGCGCGATCCCAATTTCCCAGGATGGCCCCTGCTTCGTAGGTGCTTTGGCAAAAATCCAGCAGAGCACGCTCCGGAGACTCCGACAAGCGAACATCGTCATACATGAGAAAGAATTCGCTCTTCTCTGTGTTGTAAAACGCTTTCGCGGGGAGCACGCGACGCGCACCGAACCCGGCCGGTTCCGGTGCGGCATAGGCGTAGAATGCCGCGTCCTTCACGACCTCGCCGTCGCCGGGCCAAAATCCCACGCTGATGCATTCGTGTGAATAAGCCTCTTTAGTGACGGAGTCGGCGCCGGAGCGCTCCGGCGCGCGCCTCCCCGAGAAGCGGGTGACCGCCAGATCGAAGCTGCCCCAGAAGAAATGCACTGGGCTGCACTTGCCGATAAATCGCGAGCGAAACTCGCGGAAAACATTGTCCGCCCTGACGAGCACCCGCCAGAAGCGATGCGCGTATTCGCTGTCGTAAGCTGAGTGGCCCTCATCGAGTGTGAATCGAACGGGCCGGGGCACTTCCACAGGCATGGTCCAAACGCTCACATCGATTCCAAGCGAATGCAGGGCGGCCATGAACTCCGCATAGAATTCGGCGACGGTGCGGGGAATCAGACGAAAAGCCCTGACCTCGCCGCCACTCGTCGTAATTTCCAAGGAGTGAGCGATGAAGTCGAAGTGGATCTCGAAGCAGCCCTTTTCATAGGGAATGGCTGAAGTCGTCAAGCCGCGAGACGTGACGTATAGAGCTGTTCCCCACCAGTGATTGATCGGCGGCGTGAGCGCCAAACGCACTTTCCCGACAATCTGCGTCCACATATGCAGAGTGGCGTAGGTGTCTTTCCATTCGGCGAGAGGGAGTGCGGGCCAACGTTCCGATTGTTTCATTCGAACCTCTTCGTCATTCTATCGTCGTTTCGCGCGGAACAGTTGTGTTCCCTGTGAGCTCGTATTGGGCAGACTGCGAAGGATCGAGCGGGAGGGCGGCGTTAAATTGCTCCTAGCGCTTCGCGGGAGCGGCCCTGCCGCATCACCAATTCTCCGGAATCACGCCATGAACACAGCCCTGTGAGACATTCACCGCTTACAGAAAATTCTTACCTTGCTTGCAGAGGGATGTCAACGATCACGGGTCCCGAGCGCGACGGGCTTGTGGGAAGCGCCGCGCTCCGGTAAAGTTTTCGTGCTCGCCAGGGGCCCACTTAATGAAAGTTCCGGTTCTCGATCTGAAAGCGGAATACGCGGAATTGCGGGACCAGATTCTTCCCGCGTTGGACCGCGTCTGCGAAAACGCGTCGTATGTCTTGGGGGAGGAGGTGGAGGCGTTCGAACGCGAATTCGCCGACTTCTGCGGAACCAAGCACTGTGTGGCCCTGAGCAGCGGCACGGCGGCTCTCCATGTGGGATTGCTGGCCATGGGAGTGCAGCCGGACAACGAGGTGATCACGACAACGAACACCTTTCTGGCCACCGCCGAAGCGATCACCTACTGCGGAGCGGTGCCTGTGTTTGTCGATATCGATCCGGCGACCGCGAACATGGATGCGAATCTGATCGAACGCGCCATCACGCCGCGGACCAGGGCGATTCTGCCCGTGCATCTCTACGGCCGACCCGCGGAAATGGATAAGATTCGAGAGATTGCCACGCGGCACAATCTGCGCGTTCTTGAGGACGCCGCGCAAGCGCACGGCGCCCACTATCGAGGACGGCGCGTGGGAAGCCTGGGCCACGCCGCGGTGTTCAGTTTTTATCCCACGAAGAACCTGAGTGCGTGCGGAGAAGGTGGCGCGCTGACTACCGACGACGACCAGATCGCCAAGTTTGCGCGGGGGGCGCGCAATCACGGCCAAACGGCCCGCTACGAACACGAATTCGTGGGCTATAACTACCGCATGGAGGGTCTTCAGGGAGCGGTGCTGCGGATCAAGCTGCGGCGGTTGTATATGTGGACCGCGCGGCGCCAGGAAATCGCGCGGGAGTACCGAAGGTTACTGGCTGGCGCTCGTGTGGAAATCCCCGTGGACGATCCGCGGGATGAATGCGTCTATCACCAGTTCGTGATCTACGCGGGCAATCGTAACTCCGTCGTGAAACAGCTCGCGGAGCGGGAAATCGAGACGGTGGTGCACTACCCGCGTCCAGTGCATCTGCAGCCAGCCTACTCGTCGCTGGGACTGCCTCCCGGAACCTTCCCGCATGCGGAGCGGGCGTGCACGCGTGTGCTCAGCCTGCCCGTTCACCCGCGGCTGACGGCGGAACAAGTAGGGTATGTAGGTGTATCCGTGCGCGAAATTGTGGGCGAGAAGTAAGCGGTTTCCCGACGTAATCGGGCGTCAGAATTTCGGACGGCAGCCGAAAGACGCCGGTTAGTCGCGTTCGATGTTGTCGCGGGCAGGCGGGGGCTGGCCCACCCCCGTGGCATTGGCGCTGCGGTCGCGAAGCGTAGCAGCAAGTCCTTCCAGCACCTTCGAACAGGAATCCCGCAACGCTTGATCCGACGAACGCATCAGCGATTCAATCACGTTCTGCCCGTGCTCGTTAAGCCGGCGCACGGAAGAAACGATCCAGGAGTCTCCCGCAGTCTGCATGCGTTCCTGATGCTTGACTGCCGATTCCTCGCCCAGACGATCGAGCTGGGCGGCCCACTCAGCCCGGTGACCGTCGCGCTCGGTGCGATAGCGATCGAGATCGGCATTGATCTCGGAAACAAGCCTGTTACGGGCCTCGACGCCAGCCGTATCGATATGCGAGATAACCTCTGCGCGAAGACGATCGAGCTCCGCTCCTGATTTTGCTTCCAGTTGGCCGGAAAGCTCCAGGCCAAAGCGGGTGAGTTCGAGATGGCGGGTTTCGAGCGCGGCGTGGCTGGTTTGTTCGAAAGCAGCGGCTTCGCGGGAGGAAATGCCATGAAGCACTTCTCCGAAAGAGGCGGCCGCGGCTTCGGCCGCTTCATCGAGTCGCGATGCGGCTTTGCCGGCAAGCTCCACGGCAAGCACGTCGATATTTTGCTGGATTCCGGCCAGCCGGGCTGCTGTCGCTTCGGCGAGATGAACCCCGAATTTTTGGTGCGCTTCGGCTGCCTGCTCTTCTAGGCTGCCGGCGGCCGATCCCATTGTTTGTTCCACAAGTACTTGCAGGCGCGCGCGGGCTTCCTGCTGAAACCATTCCGAGGAGCGGCCAATCGTTTCGGCGGCCGCATGCGCAGCGCGGATGCTGCCGGCATCGATTTCTTCATTCCACTTTGCGAGGGCCTCTTTGCGTGCGGATTCGAAATCGTTGCGGAGATGGGCAGTGGAAGCGGAAATTTGCGAGGCGATGTCGCGCTGGCTGTTTTCCGACGCTTGGCGCAGGCGTTCGCGGTGCAGGCGCAGGCTTTCTTCCGCCTGCATTTCGCGAGAGTCGAGCTCGCGCACCAGCTCGGGAACGTGGCTGAGACGGGGGCCGAGCTGCGCATCCACTTCGCCGATCACTCGCTCAACCAATTGATGGCAAAGAGTGTCCAGCGTCGGTGCCAGGCGCTCTGGAATTCCGTTCGCAAGCCTGTCCGCCCGGCGATTGAGTTCGTCCGTTTGACTTTCCAGAATGTGCTCCAGCCGGCGATGAAGTTCGTTGAGAGTGTCGTGGCTGGCGGCTTCGAGCTGCGCGGAATGTTCCTTCAAGCGAACGGCGAGACGTTCGATCTCCGTGAGGGAGGAACGCGCGTTGGCCACTTCCTGCTCGAGCGAGGACTTGATGTCGGCAACAGCGGCCCGTGCGTCCGCGGATACATCTTCCAGGGGCTGGCGAAATCGGGCAGCCCGTTCCGATAGCGACCCTTCGGCTTCGCGCAACACGTCCTGTACGCGCGTCGAAACTTGTTCGACCAGCCGCGCGACACTCCCGTCGAGCGAGGAATCGAGCAGCTCCTTCCATTGCGCCTGCGCCAAAGCCATCTCCGTTTGCAGGCGTTCGCGCCAAGCCGCTGCTACGCCTTCGCTTGACGCTTCTTCCTTCTTTGGTGTTTCCGCTGGAGTGCGATTGTGCGCCACATCGGCGGCCTCCATCTGCAGCCGCGCTTGGGCAAGGCGACCAATGACTTCCTGCGCCCCGTGGGTTTCCGATCGCAGGGCCTCTGCGGTTCCCTCGAAGCGCGTGAGAACCTCGCGAGATTGGTCGAGCAGGCGTTCGAGTTGCGCTCTCCAACCATGCTCGAACTCGTCTTGCCTGGCGCCCAAGCGCCCGGAGAAGAGCTCCTCGGCTTCCTGTATCTTCCGCTCGAACTCCCCCAGAACTTGGCCGACATAGCCCGCGGCCTGAGCCGCCGCTGCCTCGGCCGCCAAGCGCGCCTGACGGTCCATGGTGTTTGACCATTCCCTCAAAAGAGGGCTATGCGTTTCAACCGCCGATTCAGACATTGGTTCGGGCATCGGTTCCGGCGAGATGGACTCTTCTGAACCGAGAAACTCAGGGGATCCATTGGTCATAGGGGCCGCCATCTTCTCCAAAAGGGTTGCTAAAGTGACTGGAACCATGTCCGCTTCCGAAGCCTCCGCCACGCGCAGGTTTTCACGAGCGGGCGAAATTGCGCGATAGGTTGAAGCTTCTGCTTCCTCCCAGTCGTAAGGAGTCAGTTCGAACCCCCAGATGTTTCCTGGCCTCTCAAGTTCGAGGGCGATCTGGAAATCTTCGCGGACCGATTGGGGGTGCTGGGTGCGCGCCACTCGAGCGCGGACGCTCGATCGCGAGTCCGGTATCTCCAGAGTGACCCAACTGTTCTTTGGCAAATGACGGCGGGAGGAAAACGCGCAGCCGTGCAAATTCAGCTCAATCGCGATGGCGCGCTCATCGAACGGCTGGCCAAGCACATCGATGCCCCGAACAAAAAGGGAAACAGGCTGAGAAACTCGTTTGCTGCGGCGTCGTTCCGTGCTGGACGAACTGCGGTGTGCTGCTTCCACGGGTAGACCTCAAAATCGCTTGTAACGCCGAGAGCATAGCACTGTCGCGCGTAGCGGTCGAGAGGGTAGAAGTAGGAAAAAAACGCAAAAGCAATAAAAGAAAGAAGGAGTGCGCCGGGGGCGTGTCAAACGCGCCCCGAGCGGCGTAGGGGCCGTTGGGATCGATATCGATCACCTTCTGATAAGCCTCGGCCGTCCCAGGCGGAATGATGTAGATGATCTTGTCGCCCGTCTGCTTGGAATCAATCATACCCGTGTAGGCGCCTCCCAGCAGATACCACGCCTGTACGTCCTTGGCATCGCTCTGAGTAGCCTTTTGCAAGGCCGGCACGGCGTCTTTGAAATCACCTTTGTTGCTCAATACAATTCCAACGTTCTTGTAACAGTGGGCTCCCGCCGCTGGATTCGTCGGGTCAAGTGTGGCGGCCTTGTCGCAACTGCCTAGGGAAGCTGTGACTCTCTCTCGCAATACGGTGGGATCTGTTTGTGACGTGCCCGCATTGGCGAGCGACGTGCCCAGGTTAGCGTAGTACTCCGGCGCGGGCTTTAACTCGATGGCTTTTTGGTACGCAGCGCTGGCATCCTCATATTTTCCAGCGCCATCATAGGCTTGGCCCAGATTGGCCCAAACCACGGCATGGTTACCCACGTCCTTCGGCTCCACGCCCTTTTCTGCCTCTTGGAAGGAGGTAATGGCGGTCTGATAGTCGGCGCTCATCTTGTCCTTGATGGCCGCCTTCTGGTCTGCAGGCGCGGCACTGAGCTGTTTACGCTGCTCTGCCACGTCGGTCATCGCGTCCAAGCCCGCTTGGAAATTGGCTTTCATGTTCTTGAATGCATTGGCTTGGTCGTCGCGCTTCTTTAGTTCTTCTGCGCTGGGGCCGCCCGCATGGGCAACGATTTCCTTGAAATTAAACGACACGGGATTCTCGGCATCTGTTGAGAGCGGGTGTTTCTCGGTATAGCCTGGGCTCGGAAGTTCAGGTGGCTTGGTCAGAGTGAAGGTATAAAGACCTCCGGCCAGGCCCACCTGCGTGAATTTTCCATCCTTATCCGTCTTCAACGTGAAGATGCGGCCGGCTTCGCTCTTCACCTCAACGGTCACGCCCATCCAAGGCTTTCCATCCCGATCGAGTACTTGACCGGCAATGGAAGCGCTGTTCTGTGCCGCGGCGATGACCGGCAGCAACAGAGCCAAAAGCAATGCGGCACAGCCCGGGAATATTCGCTTCATCTGTAGGCCTCCTGTAAGTCCATGTTTCGATACGATTCGCCTAATCACCTGATCTATTATCGCGCAACTTGAACTCTATAGGCGATAGGGTCGTGCACGCCCGCCTCTTCAAAGGCCTTCAGGCGCAGCCGGCAACTATCGCACGTTCCACAGGCTTCTTCTTCCGATTGATAGCAGGACCACGAAAGATCCAGTGGAGCGCCCAATTCCATCCCTCGCCGGACGATTTCATTTTTCTTCATCTGGATCACCGGCGTCACGATCTTGATGTGAGTCTCCGGGCGAGTCCCTTCACGGATTAACGTCTCGAAAGCGCGATAGTACGCCGGCCGGCAATCCGGATAGCCCGAGCTGTCTTCCTCGACCGCGCCAATGAAGATGGCGGTTGCGCCGATCACCTCCGCCCAGCTCACCGCCGCGGAGAGAAAGTGGGCGTTGCGAAACGGTACGTAGGTCACGGGAATTCCCGCATGCGGCGCGAGCGCGGCGCCTGATTCCGGCACCGCGATGCACTCGTCAGTGAGCGCGGAGCCCCCGACTTGCGCGAAAACATCGAAGCGCGCCACCAGCTTCTGGCGCACAGAATAGAAGTCTGCAATTTCGTTGAATGCACGCCGTTCGCGCTCTTCGGTTCGCTGGCCATAGCTCGCGTGAAGAAGCGCAAGATCGAACGTTTCGCGGGCGATAGCCGCAGTGACGCAGGAGTCCATTCCCCCGCTCAGCAGCACTACCGCTTTTGGACGTTGCGCCATCTCGCGACCTTAAACCCCTTTCATCGCTGGATCCCAGATGAACTTATGCAGTTGCAGACCGAGCCGCACCGGCAAGCCATCGGCCAGAATCCACTCCGTCAATTCCCGCGCGTCTAATCCCGGCCAGCGGCCTTGCGGATCGGCGAACACCGGCGAAAAAAGCACCTGGTGCACCCGGGCCGCCAGCTCGTGGCGCGCCGTGAAATCGCGGGCAAAATCGTAATCCCGTCGGCTGGCAATAACAAATTTAATTTCATCGTTCCTGGTGACTGCGTCAAGGTTGGCCAGATCGAAAGTGTCCGGTTCGCCCGAGTCCGGGCACTTCACGTCGAAAATCTTGATGACTTCGCGGGGCAGCACACCGATGAAGCGCTCGCCGCTGGTCTCGATCATTACCGTATGTCCCTGCGCCAGAAGGCGCTCGGCGAGCGCCGGGGTTTCGGGCTGCAGCAGGGGTTCACCGCCCGTAATTTCGACTAGTGAAACCGCCTGCGGGCCATTGCCGGCGAGCGTGCCTACCGCCCCCAGAACTTCGTCCAACTCATACTTCTTGCCGCCGTGAAATGCATACGCGGTATCACACCAGGTGCAGCGCAAGTTGCATCCCGTCAGGCGCACGAAGATGCACGGCAATCCCGCGCGCGTGCCTTCACCTTGGATGGATTTGAAAATCTCGGTGATAACCATGCTCGTTGCTATGGGCGGTATGTGGCCGCCGATGTTTCCGTCTCCCACACGGTGATGCTGGAAATTCCCGCGCCGTTTTCCGCCGGTTTCAATTGCTGAGCAGCCTGCTCATAAATATGACGCGCAATATTTTCCGCCGAAGGATTCAATTGGTCAAACGGCGGCAGCTCGTTCAGATACTTGTGGTCCATCGAGCGGATGACTCCCTGGATCACTTGTTTCAGATGCACGAAGTCGTACAGTAATCCCACGGAATCGAGCTCCTTGCCGGCTACAGTCACGCGCACTTTATAGTTGTGCCCGTGGAGGTCCTCGCATTTTCCCTTGTAGCCGCGCAGATTGTGCGCTGCGGCAAAGGTTTCGTCGACGCTGACTTCGAACATAGGCCTTCTTTCCGGCCGGCTAATAGGACGCGCGAGCGCAAAGCCGAGTTACTAGTCCCTGGACGGGGGATTTTCCATGAACCGGGAGACTTCGGTGATGTCCTGGGTAGTCGCATATTGGGGCAGCGACTCGAGAAAAATTTTACCATATTGCATACGCTGGATGCGGTTATCGAGAATCGCCAGAATGCCGCGATCCGTCTTCGAACGGATCAGCCGTCCAAAGCCCTGCTTCAGCGCCAGCACCGCTTCGGGAACCTGATATTCCGCGAATGCGTTTCGGCCGTCCTCAGTAAGTGCTCGCACCCGCGCGGCCACAATGGGATCGCTGGGTACGGCGAAGGGAAGCTTGTCGACGATCACGCAGGAGAGCTGCGCGCCTGGTACGTCCACGCCCTGCCAGAAGCTGGAAGTGGCGAAAAGGACGGCGTTGGGAGTGCTCCGAAAGCGATCGAGCAAGACGGAGCGCGGCGCGGTCCCCTGAAGCAGCAGCGGAAATCCTACGCGGCCGGAGACGCGTTCGTAGATATCGCGCATCTGCGCGTAACTCGTGAACAGGCAGAACGCGCGCCCCTCGGAAATTTCCAGCAGGCGAACGATTTCGTCCGCGGCACGCGCGGAAAATGTGGCGTGGCGCAGGTCCGGGAGCGCCGCGGGCAAATAAAGCAGTGCTTGGCTCGGATAATCGAACTCCTGCGGCAAAATAGCCTCATTCGCCGGCAGCACGCCGAGCCGCTGCTTGACGTAGTCGAACCTGCCCCCGACGGCCAGCGTGGCCGAGGTGAGGATCACCGTATCAAATTGCTCGAAAAGCTTCTCGCGCAGAATCTGGCTCACGTCGATCGGCGTGGCGGCCAGAAAAACGCCGCGCCCGCGCCGCTCGAACCAATAGACGTAGCTTTTTTCGTCGCTCTCGAGCAGAAATGCTAATTCGCGCCGCGTTTCCGCGGCCCGCCTGGCCAGAGCGACGACCTCCTCCGGTTTGGGAGTCAGCGCCGAAAGCTCCGCCTCCACCTGCTTGACGGCCGCGGCCAGGTCATCATAGGCCTCACGATTCTGATCGAGAAACGAGCGCCGCTCGGCCGGCCCAAACGTGTAGCGCCCTTCTCGTTCGGGAAAGCGTTCGAAGAACGAGCGTCCTCGCTCGCGCATGCGTGCCAACTGGCGGCGCAGAGACGCCGGATCGATCTGCAGCATCCTCAGGGTAGTTTCGGCATCGCGCGCCAGCTCTTCGAAGCGGTAGCTCGAAATTTGCCGGCCAAAATAATCGCTGGCCACGTCTTCGATTTCGTGCGCCTCGTCGAACACCACGGCGGAGTACTCCGGCAAGATGGAACCGAAATCGTCCTGGCGGATGGCTAAGTCTGCGAAGAACAAATGATGATTCACGATGATGAGGTCCGCCTCCTGGGCGCGCTGGTGCATGGCGGTGATGAAGCAGCGGTCGAATTCGGGACAATTCTTGCCGGTGCACAGGTCGCTGCGCGCGTCGATGCGATTCCAAAGGTCGGCGTCGTCGGGAAGGAACGTAAGTTCGTTGCGATCGCCGGTTTCCGTGACCTTCGCCCAATCGCGAATTTGCGCGAACCAGTCGACCTCGTCGATGCCCTTGAGCACTGCCTGGCCGTCCATCTGATGCACTTTTTGGCGGCATAGGAAATTGGCGCGGCCCTTCATGAGCGCAGCCTTCAAATTCGGCGCGAAATGTCTTTGCAGGAATGGGACATCCTTTTGGAAAAGTTGCTCCTGAAGGGATTTTGTTGCAGTGGAAACGACGACGCGACGCCCGCTACGAATCGCGGGCAACAAGTAAGCCAGCGTTTTGCCGGTTCCAGTGCCGGCTTCGATCAAGGCGTGCTGATGCTTCTGGAATGCCTCATCGGCCATCTTGGCCATGGCCAGTTGCGAGGCGCGGAATTCATATCCCGGATGGCGCTTTTCCAGCAGGCCGCCAGGGCCGAAGATGCCTTCGACACTGATCTCTTCGGGTTTGGCCTCGGCTGTTTTCTTGGGCATGCGTGTTCCGGAAATGGCGGTGCGGAAAAGCTGAAAATCTAAAATAGCATACGGCGGCCCGCACGAGTGAACGGGCGGGTCAACTCCACCTCAACGGCGATTCAGCGGCGGGCGGCGCCTTCCAGCAGCGGAACCCAGTGCGACAAATGCTCGACCGAGGGCGCGTGCGTCTGATCGATCACCAGCGGCGTAAGCGAAATTGCGCCGTCGCGAATCGCCGCATGATCGGTGTGCGCTTCGATGCCGCCGGTGAATTGCTGCTCGCTCAGCCAGAAATAGCGCCGCCCGCGAGGGTCGGTGCCCGGCTTCAGCACATTGCGAGTGATCTTCGACGATTGACGCGTGACGCGCACCTCGCCCGTCCAGTCCTGGGGGATGTTCACGTTGAGCAGCACGCCCTTTGGCAATCCTTCGCGAAGAATCAGTGGCACCAGGTCTCGCGTAAATCGCCCCGCCGGCGCGAAATCGAACTCGCGCCCCTTGTACGCCACGGAAACGGCTACCGCGGGAACGCCATTGATAGCCGCCTCCATTGCCGCGCCCACCGTTCCCGAATAGTAGACATTTTCGCCGGCATTTGCGCCGGGGTTGATCCCTGAGACCACGATGTCCGGCCTTTCCTTCAGCAGCGAATGGAACGCCAGAATGACCGCGTCGGCCGGCGTGCCTTCCACGGCATATTCACGCTCGCCGAGCTGGTCGAGGTAGATCGGCTGGCGCAGCGTGAGCGATTGCGCGGCGGCGCTGCGCTCCTGGGAGGGTGCCACGATTGAGAGAGTGCCTAACCCCTTCAGCGCCGCAGCCAGCGCGCGCAGGCCTGGCGCGTGAATCCCGTCATCGTTGGTAATCAGAATATTCGACATGCGGCTCGAGTTTTTCCCGTAGGGGCGCGGGTAAAACGACTGCTGAGAATTGGCCCTGCGTCAGGCGGAGGGAATGGTCGGGACGACTGGATTTGAACCAGCGACCTCACGCACCCCAAGCGTGCGCGCTACCAGGCTGCGCTACGTCCCGACCGCACGTCACACAACGATCCCACGGAGCGTCCACGGAAATGTGCTTCGTAAGACCGCTGTCCAGCGTATCACTCGCGTTCGAGAAGGGTCAAGACGGCCAGAAGCTCTTCGTGCAAATCCAGCAGGAATTTTCGATGCGCGCGGGAGGCCGGCTCGGGCTTGGCCGGTGCAGGCTCGGCGTATGACGGGGCGTCGGTGAGGGCATGCGCGTTGCCGCCCGCCGCCTGTTCGGCCAGATGCTTGCGCGCTCCGGCGATGGTGAATCCCTCGTCGTAAAGCAGGCGCTTGATCTCAAAGACCGTCTCGATGTCCTCGCGGCGGTAGAGACGGTGGCCGCTGGGGCTCTTCACCGGCTGCAGGGTAGGGAACTCAGACTCCCAGTAGCGCAGGACGAACGCCTTGGTCGCCGTCAGCCGGCTCACTTCGCCGATGCGGAATAAACTCTTCTCCGGAATCTCGCTCGCCATTTGAGCAGCTGTAGCCATAGCTGTTTGTATCGTAGGCCGTTTTCCCGCCGTGTCAACCCTTCGCCCGCGTTATTCAGGTCGTAGGGGCGCTGCTTGCTGCGCCCGCTTTAAGGGCTAAATTGTCTTAAGACGTTGCTGTCAGCTACCGATCGGAGCGGCGTTTCCCGCCGCGCATTTTCGCCTTGCGGAACTTTTGCTTCTTCTCGCTGCCGCGCTTCTCACTGTGGCGCGGAGTGCGCTTCGCGCCGACTTCGTCGGTACGATCGCGATTCCCGGGTCCACGTTTCTTCAGGCGCTGGTTGAAGCGGAGGGGCGTGCCCACAAAATCAAACTCCTCCCGCAGCTGGTTTTCGAGGAAGCGTTGATAGCTGAAGTGCACGGGCTTCAGTTGATTGGTGAACAGCACGAAGGTCGGCGGCGAAGCTGCGGCCTGCGTGATGTAGAAAATCTTGATCTTGCGGCTGGCCGGAGTGGTGCCGCGCTCGAGATCGACGCCCGCGAGCCAGCGGTTCAGCTCTCCGGTCGAGATGCGCCGGCGGCGCGCCTCGGCGACGCGGTCGATCAGCGCGTAGAGCTTTTCGGTGCGGTCGCCGGTGAGCGCCGAAAGAAAAATAAGCGGCGCGTAGGCCAGAAACTTGAACCGCGCGCGCACCAGCGGCTCGTAGTCCGCCAGAACCTTGGTGGCGTTCACCCGCAGAGGTTCGTGGCCGAGCGGAGCCTCCCGGCTCATCTTGGCCTGCGCCTCTTTGAGGGCTAAATCAAATTTGTTCATCACGATGATCACCGAACGCCCGGACATTTCGGCGTAGCTGGCGATGGTGGCGTCGTGTGACGTGACGCCCACCGACGCGTCCGCCACCAGTAGCGCCACATCGGCCCGCTCCAGATGCTGCCGCGCCATGATCACGCTCAGCTTTTCGGCGATCAGCTTGGTCTTGCCCTTGCGGCGAATTCCAGCGGTGTCGAGAAAGCGGTATCGCTTGCCGTTGTGCTCGACCACCGTGTCGACGGCGTCGCGCGTGGTTCCCGGCTCGGGTGAAACGATGGAGCGCTCGACGCCCGCCAGTTGATTGAGCAGCGTCGATTTCCCCACGTTCGGCCGCCCGATGATGGCCACGTTGATAAACGGTTTCGGCTCGACGACTTCCTCCGCACGTGGCATGTCTTTGGTGAGCGCATCGAGCAGGGCGTCGATGCCGTAGCCGTGCTCGGCGGAAATGGGGAAAACCTGGTCGCCGAGTTCGTAGAACTGCGCCGCGAGCTCGACATGCTTGGCGCCGTCAATTTTGTTGACCGCCAGGATGGGCGGCTTTCCGGCGCGGCGCAGAAGCTGCGCGAGTTCGCTATCGAGCAACGTCGGCCCGGCGCGCCCGTCGACGATTTGCACCACCTGGGTGGCGTTGGCGATGGCCACGCTGGCCTGCCGCAGAATTTCGCCGGGGATGCCGGCCTTATCCTCGGGCACGATCCCGCCGGTATCCACCACCTCGAACGTGCGGCCTTCCCAATTGGCTGTGCCGTAAATACGGTCGCGCGTAATGCCGGGTTCGTTGGTCACAATCGACCGGCGCGTGCCGGTAAGCCGGTTGAACAGCGTGGATTTCCCCACGTTGGGCCGCCCCACGATGACGATGGAGGGAGGTCTGGAATTCACTTTGGGCGCGCCGGCGCCGACTTCCATGACTTGGTCAGCCACGGGACAACATTTTCTGCAGCTCGAGGCGGCGGGTAAGCAGGCGGCCTAATTCATCGGAGGGCAATTTGGTCTCGATTCTCTTTTGCAATTCGAAAAGTTCTTCTTCCACGCGGCGGTTGCGCAACACACTCAGGCAGCTTTCAGCTTCTTCCCAGGTGTGTTCCATGGAAGTCTCGAAAAGCACCTCGAACAGCAGGCGGCGATCCTTTTCATCGAGAGCCGTCGCAAAGGACGCCGGATCGGAAGGCTCGTTAGCCTTGGCGATCAGCATCTCCAGTATTCTCTCACTCTC
>Ga0302324_100011448_pt1 | contig 18186 bp, 16 predicted proteins | sample Palsa_T0_1_FD_201949 | JGI IMG/M metagenome (GOLD analysis project Ga0302324, IMG submission 201949) | Peat permafrost microbial communities from Stordalen Mire near Abisko, Sweden - Palsa_T0_1 | ecosystem: Environmental > Terrestrial > Soil > Palsa > Peat permafrost | place: Sweden: Abisko... | reverse complement strand
GCCCTCGAGTTCCCGCTGGGTTGCCTGTGGCCGCCACCGCGCGAAAGGCGTGTCCGCCGGGCACATCGGCTCCGAAGAGCTCCCCCATCGCCGGCGCATAGACGACGCCCAGCGTGGGCGCGCCATCCTGAATCAGCGCGATGTTGACGGTGAATTCGGGACGGTGTGCGATGAATTCGCGCGTGCCATCGAGCGGATCGACCAGAAAGAACGTGGATCCGATGACGGGCACGCGTCCGGCGGCGACCTCCTCTTCCGCAATAATGGGAATGTCCGCGACGTGCGTGCCCAAGCGCTTCAGGATGATTGCTTCGGCGGCGTGATCCGCGGCCGTAACGGGCGAGTTGTCCTGCTTGTGCGCGAGCTCATGGTCGCCGCGAAAAATCTCATGCGCCGCGCCACCGGCCTCGAGGGCGGCGGCGACGATGATTTCGAGGAGTTCCCGCTCGTGCACGTGATGGGCGGCTCGGGGCAAATCTATACAAGTGCGCGCGCGCGCCCGGCCGTGCGGGTCCGGCCCGAATTCAGGCGGCTACGCGCTGAGGTCAGCTGGCGCGAATGGCTTCGACCTGGATCAGCAGTTTCACTGCCATCTTGAAGCCGTACTTCGCACCGTAATCGATGCCGAACTGACTGCGATCAATGGTCGCGGAGGCATCGGCCCCGCAGACCTCCTTCTTCAGCATCGGATTCTGCATGCACTTGAACTGATTGAGCGTCAAAACCACGGGCTTCGTCACACCATGCAGTGTGAGCTGGCCGCTCACCTCGGCAGGCGCATCGCCGTTGAATTTGTCGATCGTCCCCTTATAGGTGATCGTCGGGAATTTTGCGACGTCAAACATCCCGGCTTCATCGGACTTGACGTGCTCATTGAGCTTCGGATGGCCAAAATCGATCGATGCCGCATCCACGGTGATATCCACCGTTCCGCTCTTCGCCTCCCGGTCGAAGACGATGGTGCCGGAGGTCTTTGTCATCTTGCCGCGCCAGACCGACATGCCATTGAAATGGTCGGCCTCGAAGCTCGGATAAGTGTGCCCCGGATCGACCTGGTAAGTCACAGGCGCAGCCAGCGCCGTGCCGAAAGCGAGCAGCGAAGAGAAGAGGACGAGGGGAGTCTTCATCATGCAGTTCCTTGGGTTACGAGATATCGCGTGCGCCGCCGTGCCCGCGGCGCAATATAGCCTAGCGGTACCGGCGCACGCTCTCAAGCACGCAGGTGGCCGCCAGCCTTCAGTGCCTGCGCGACGACAGCATGAGTGATGCGCCCGGCATCCACGTTAAGTCCGCCTGCGAACCCCGGATCGCGCCGCAGAGCCTCGCGCCAGCCCAGATCGGCGAGCGCACGCACGTAGGGAAGCGTGGCGTTGGTGAGTGCGTAGGTCGAGGTGCGCGGAACTGCACCCGGCATGTTGGCGACGCAGTAGTGAATCACTCCGTCGACGACGAACGTCGGATGGTCGTGCGTTGTCGGCCGGCTGGTCTCGAAGCAACCGCCCTGGTCGATCGAGATGTCCACCACCACCGCGCCGGTCTTCATCTTCTTGATCATCGCGCGCGACACGAGCTTAGGAGCGGTCGCGCCCGCGACCAGCACCGCGCCAATGACAAGATCCGCATCGGCCACCAGGCGCTCGATCGCGTGGGTCGTCGAATAAGCCGTCTGCAAGGCGGAGCCGAAGATGGCGGAGAGCTCGCGCAGCCGATCGACCGAGCGGTCCACCACGGTGACATCCGAGCGCAGGCCGACAGCCATCTCGGCCGCATGAGTACCCGAGACGCCGCCGCCCAAAATCACGACCTTTGCCGGCGGCACGCCCGGCACACCGCCCAGAAGAACGCCGAAGCCGCCGTTGGCTTTCTGCAGGCAGGCAGCTCCAACCTGAATGGACATGCGCCCGGCGACTTCACTCATCGGCGTCAAGAGCGGCAACGATCCGTTCGGCGCCGTGACAGTCTCATAAGCGATCGCCGTCGCGCCGGAGCGTAGCAGCGCTTCGGCCTGCGCCCCGTCGGCGGCCAGGTGCAGATACGTGAAGAGCACCTGCCCGGGGCGCAGCATGGCGCATTCCTTGGGCTGCGGCTCTTTCACCTTGACGATGAGCTCGGCGCGCTCAAAAACGTCGGCGGCCGCCGGCGCAATCGACGCACCGACCGATTCATAGTGCGCGTCGGAGACGCCAATGCCGCCACCGGCGCCGCTCTCAACGATCACTTCGTGGCCGGCCTGGGTGAGCTCGCGCACGCCTTCGGGTACGAGTCCCACCCGGTATTCCTGAACCTTGATTTCTCGCGGCACACCTATTCGCATTGCACGCTTCCTGTTTTTGATTTTGAACGCGCGGCAGACCCGGCCCTGCAGGCCATGAAAGGATAGCGCCTAAAGCGGCGCGGCAGCCGAGTAGTCGCGCAGCCCGACGGCAAACTCACGCAGGGCGCGAATGCCGCTCGCCTCGGCACGTACACACCACTCCCGCAGCTGTTGCACGGCGCTTGTTTGATTGGCTGAGGCCATGTTCCAGGCGTGCTGCAGACCCTCACGAAACTCGACGACGGCACGCAGTACCTCGTAGCGCGCCAGGAGGTCGTTCAACATCCGGTGTGCCTCGTCGGCGAGGAGTGCTGGATGGCGGATCAGGAGCATGGGTGCGATGCGCGGGACGGCGCCCGCGGGCTCGCGCCGCGCGAGCTCCCGGCAAACCGGTTTCACCACGCGTCGTGCGTAGTCACGCAGCACGTGCATGCGGTTGGTAAAGAGCGCCCGGACCGTGTCCGCATCCAAGGTGCTACGCGCCCGGATCAAATGCGGGTGCGGGGCAACCCGGCGTACCTCGGCAAGGCCCAAGGCACGAAATAGTTTGATCCACAGCCAGCCGATGTCGATTTCCCAGGGCTGTACGGCAAAACACGCCGAGCGCGGAAACGCATGATGGTTATTGTGCAGTTCCTCGCCGGCCACCAGCAGGCCCCACGGCACGATATTGGTGGCAGTGGAGGCCATCTCGAAACTGCGGTAGCCCAGACGGTGGCCGACGCCGTTGATGATGCCGGCGGCGAAGAACGGCTGCGCGGCCATATGGATGGCGACCATCACGATGCCGGGCACGCCGAAGAGCACAAGTTCGGACACTATAAATAAGATTATTCCGGCGGCGGGCCAGCGCCCATAAAGCTTGCGCTCGAGCCAGTCGTCGGGTGTACCCCGGCCGTAATGCTTGAGAATTTCCGGATCGCGGGCAGCGGCGATGTAGAGCTCATAGCCCTCGAGGACGACCTTTTTCAGCCCGAAGATCACCGGGCTGTGCGGATCCCCCTGCTGATCGGCAAAGGCGTGGTGGCGGCGATGTACTGCCACCCACTCGCGGGTGACCGTGCCTGAGCTGAACCAGAGCCAGAACCTGAAAACGTGGCGCAGGGCCGGATGCAGCACCAAGCCCCCGTGCGACTGCTCACGGTGCAAAAATAAGGTGATGCCAAGGAACATAAGCTGGATGAGGCCGAAGGCGACGAGCGCATACCCCCAGAACGGCAACTCAATGATCCCATAGGGAAAATAGCTGCTCAGCATCAAGATCTCCTTACCCCCGGCCGCGCGACTTTGCCGGAAAACGCCAGTCGCGGCGCGACCCTAGCACGGAAAATGGTACCGCACTCGCGCTTTGTTTCCACCGGGCGGAACGATCCCCGCCGGTTTGCGTTCAAGTCTCGGAACAGCCGAATAACCGGTTGGCGAACAGGAGACTGAAATGGATAACGATCGTATCAAGGGTGCCGTCAAGCAGAAGGTCGGCGAAGTTAAAGAGGCCGCCGGGAAGGTCCTGGGCGACGAGAAGCTTAAACGCAAAGGTCAAGCTGAAGAGGTCGCTGGCAAGGTTCAGAACATCGTAGGCGGGATCAAGGACTCCGTCCGCGAGAACCAGGACAAGAGGTAAGCGTCCACGGCGAGCGGGCCGGAGCGCAGAATCCCAGTGCTCCGGACCGCTGAGTGCGTCTGACCCGAAGAATCAGGATTTCTTGGCGTTAATCTTTTCCACGGCCGCCATGGTGTTCGCGACGTGCTGTCCCGGATCCAGTGCCGTGTACGAGTACGCAATCGTGCCGTTTGGAGCGATCACATAGGACGTACGATTTGCGTACTCGGGCTTGCTCGCAAGCACCGCGTCATAGGCCTTCATGATGCTCTGATCCACGTCCGCTGCGACCGCAAACTTATTGCGGCATTCGCTCACCGAAAACTTGTTCAGCGTGTCGATCGAATCGTGTGAGACGCCAATGACTGTGGCACCCAGCGCCTTGAATTTGTCGGTCGCCTCGGCGAAGTCATGCGCCTCGACAGTGCAGCCCGGCGTGAAGGCGGCGGGATAGAAATACAGCACCACCGGTCCTTTCTTAAGCGCCGCGGCGAGCGAAAACGTGAAGGCCTTGCCGGCCAGCGACGCCTGGGTCGTGAAATCCGGGGCCGCATGGCCATCGGGCAGGGCCGCAAAAGCGCTGGCGGCTGCGAGCGCGCCGAGGAGCGCGCAGCATGACAAGAGTTTCATGAGAGTCCTTTGACGTGGGGTTAGGCCGTAGTCTCAAGGTACGACGTTGTCCCGGCAGCGTCCAGTCGCAGCGCGCGCACACTTCAGTATTACTGAATCGACCTTCAGCACAACGCAGCACCCGCTGCGCACGAGCTGCCAGCATATCGGCACTCGAAACGTTCGGAGGCGATCATGAACACGAAGACACTGCCACTCATCGTACTGGGGTCCATCACCATTGCCATTCACCTCGTCGGCTTTGCCGCAGTTGATGTAGGAGCGCACAAGTTCCTGGCTCAATCTGTCAGCTACCGCGATCTTGATCTGTCGCGGCCCGCGGATGCAGCCGTACTCTACGCTCGGATTGGGCACGCCGCGGCTGAAGTCTGCGAGCCCTTCGACAGCTCCCACAGCTCTAAGGCTTTCCTGCAACACAAGTGCGTCGATCGGGCAATCGCAACGACGGTCGCACGGGTGAATGATGCGAACCTGACGGCGCGCCATCACGCGGAGTACCGGGTGCGCGTCGCAGCGCAGTCATAGCACGGTGCACCCCGGCAAAAGGGCCCCGCCCCGCGGCATGTAGACGGCAAGGAGCAAGCCATGCCAGCATCCCGCGGGCCGGGGGCCTTTGAATGCCGATCGCGAAGCGGGCAAGCAAGAAATCCTCACGTACACCTGCACCGGGCTTTCGCCGCCTGCCTCTGGCGAGCTTGCGGGTGTTCGTCGCAGCCGCGGAATATCCTTCATTCAGCCATGCCGCCGATGCCCTCGGAGTGAGCGCGGCTGCCGTGAGCATGCAGATTCGCGCCCTCGAGGAGTACCTGCGTACGCCGCTCTTTCATCGTCGCGGCAGGCTTGCGCAGCTGACGGCGGCCGGGGCGCAGCTCTTGCCGCGCGTACGCAGTGGCCTGGCAGAGCTTGAGCGCGCGATCAACGAGGCGCGCCTGGAGCAGCGTACCGGACCCCTTACGGTGAGCATGCTCGCGTCATTTTTGCAGCAATGGCTCCTGCTGCGACTGCCGGGCTTCAATACACGCCATCCGCAATTTGAAGTGCGCATCCACACTTCCGATCAACTCGTGGATTTCAGACACTCGGACGTGCAGGTGGCGATCCGCTTCGGCAGCGGCCACTGGCCCAAATTGCATTGTGAAAAGCTGCTCGACGACTGGCTGCTGCCGGTGTGCACGCCGCAGCTTCTGGAAAAGCACGGTCCCGTCAGTAACCAGGCGGATCTGCGCCGCTACCGCCTTCTGCACGAGGAGAGCGAAGCCTGGCGCGCCTGGCCGGGCGGCGCCACGGATGAGAGCGCCTTCTTCGCCGACGAGCGGCGCGGCGCAACCTTCGATGATGCAGTGAGCGTGGTGCGCGCCGCCGGTGCAGGCCAGGGCCTGGCACTCGCGCGCTGGAGCCTCGTGGCGCTCGATATTGAATGCGGCAGGCTCGCGATCGCAAGCCGCACCATCCTCCCGATCAAAAGCGCCTATTACTTCGTGTGCCCGCAGAGCTACCTTGATATGGAGAAGATCGCGGCGTTTCGCACCTGGATCAAGGAGGAGGCGCGGCGCGCGCCGCGCCCGCCGCTGCGTTCATGAGGCGCCGCTGGGCGAGTGCTCATCCGTGCGCAGACGATACCCGAGACCCACTTCCGTCAGAAGATAGCGCGGGCGCCGTGGATCGGGCTCCAGCTTGCTGCGCAGGTTTTTGACGCACACCCGCAGACTGCGTGTGTCGTTCAGACGGTCCGGGCCCCACACCTCGCGGATGAGCTGCTCCTGGCGCACGATGAGCCCGGCCTGCCGCGCGAGACTCTCGAGGACGCGATACTCCAGCGGCGTCATGTGAACCGGGCCGCCGGGTCCGTGCGCTTCGCGCCTCGCAAGATCGATGCGCAGGGAGCCGAACGTCAAAGCGGAGGTTCCGTCTTCACGGCGCGCGTTGCGCCGCAGCGCCGAGCGCGTGCGCGCCAGCAGTTCAGGCGCGCTGAAGGGTTTCGTGATGTAGTCATCCGCGCCCGCGTCCAAAGCGGCGATCTTCTGTTCCTCCATCGTACGCGCCGAAAGAACAATGATGGGAACGGCGGACCAGGCGCGCACGCGACGGATGAGGGCAACGCCATCACCGTCCGGTAATCCAAGATCAACGAGCATGAGGTCGGGCTTATGCGTGCGTGCTTCGACCTCCGCGCGAGCGGCGGTGCCTGCCTCGACAAAGCGGTAATTTTCGGCCTCAAAGAGGGCACGCAGGATGGCACGCAGCGCAGGCTCGTCTTCAACGCCGAGGATGACGTGCATGGCCTGCGTCATGGCGCCTGCTCTGTCGTCGGCAGCGTCAGTTCGAAGCGCGCGCCGCCGCCCGGACGCTGCTGCGCCTCGATAGTGCCGCCGTGAGCGCGGATGATCGCGCGACAGATGGCAAGACCGAGGCCGACGCCGGCGATGGTGCCCTCTTCGCTGCCGCGCTGAAACTTATCAAACAGCCGCGCGGTCTCGCCCGCGGGCAGACCCGGTCCCTCATCATCGACGTACACGAGTACGAACTGCTTTTCAGCCGCCGCGGATACGCGCACGCGCGTACCGGCCGGCGTGTATTTGGCGACGTTATCGAACAAGTTGGCAAAGACCTGCACGATGAGTGCCGCATCGACATACACGGGCGGCAGGTCCGCCGGCAGCGAAAGCTCGATCGGATGCGCCTCGAGTCGCACCTCAAGACGCTGCCACGCCGTGCCAATGAGATCATCGAGCGCCTGCCAGTCGCGTCGCAGCACGACCTCACCCGCCTCAAAGCGCGTCAGATCGAGCACGTTCGAAACGAGCTCCGACATTTCGCGCGCCGTGGCCTCGATCGAGCGCGCAAGCGAGGTGCGGGTCGCGGAATCAAGGACCGCGCCGTGTTCCGCGAGGGTGCTGCCGGCAGCAGCCAGAATCGCAAGCGGGGTGCGCAAATCATGCGAAATCGAGGCGAGCAGAGTATTGCGCAGGCTCTCACCTTCGGCGGCGACGCGTGCGGCTTCGGCCGACTCGGCAAGCCGCGCGCGCTCCAGAGCCAGAGAAATCTGCCCGGCAAAAGTCTCGAGCAGATGGCGCTGCTCGGGTAGCAGCACCCGCCGCTGATTGCTCGGCAGCACAGCCACGACGCCGAGCGCAGGCTTGGAATCGCCGAGCGGCAGGTACAAAGCAGGCGCCGCAGCCAGAGTATCCGTGCCCAGACCTGCACGTCGCCCGTGATCGACGACCCACTGCGCAATAGCGAGGTCTGCGCCGCGCAGAGAGACCTCGAGCGCAGCCTCGTATGGATAGTGCAATTTGCCCGCGCTGTCGGGCAGCAGCACGGTGACCAGACAATCGAAGACCTCCGCGACGTGCTTGACTGCCACGCGCGCCATGCCACCCACGCCGCGAGTCACTGCAAGCTCGCGGCTCATGGCATACAGCAGTGCGGTGCGCCGCTCGCGTGCGCCGGCGACACGCGTCTGCTGGCGCACGCTGGCCATCAAATTGGCGATCACCAGCGCGATGATGAGCATCACCGCGAAGGTCACGAGGTACTGCGCATCCGACACTGCGAAGCTGAAGCGCGGTGGCACGAAGAAAAAATCGAAAGCGGCGACGTTCAGCACGGCCGTCAGAGCCGCAGGTCCCCGACCGAGCCGCAGCCCGGCGAGAGTCACGCCCAGCAGATAGACCATCACGAGGTTCGAAAGCTCGAAGCGCGGATACATAAGAAATGCCGCCGCAGTGCACACGAGCGCGCTCGTCAGCGCCCAGGCGTAGCGATCCCAGCGGATCGGCTGCGCGTCGGTCGCGGCCGAGGTTCGCGTCGTGCCGCTCGAACCCGCGCCGCCACGCGGTGTCGCCGCAATCGTCAGCACATCAAAATCGCGCGCGCGGCGCACGAGATCGATGGCCGTCGAAGGCCGCAGCCACGCGCGCCATCCGCGCCGCTTGGGAGCGCCCACGATGAGGCGCGTGGCATGCCGGGTCTGCGCGTACTCCACGAGCGTGGTCGCCGCCGAGGGGCCATCGAGTGTGACGGTTTCTGCCCCGAGGGATTCCGCGAGCCTGAGGAGGTCGATGCGCCGATTGCGCTCCGCCTCCGACAGGCGTAGCAGCGCCGGCGTCTCGACGTAGACGACGCTCCACTGTGCGTCCAAGGCGTCGGCCATGCGCTTGCCTGCGCGCACCAGCTGCTCGGCCTGCGCGTCGGGGCCAATGGCCACGAGCACCCGATCGTTCGCGAAGCGCGTGCGCGCGGGCTCGCCGGGGGCCGCCGCGGCGCGCGCGCTCGCCTCGACGCGGTCAGCGACGCGCCGCAGCGCAAGCTCGCGCAGCGCCAGCAGATTAGGCTTGCGGAAGAAGCGCTCGATCGCGTTCGCCGCTTCGTCGCGGATGTACACCTTGCCGGCGTGCAGCCGCGCCAGCAGGTCATCGGGCGGCAGATCGATCAGCTCAAGCTCGTCCGCCTCATCGAAGACGTGGTCGGGCAGCGTCTCACGTTGTCGCACGCCGGTGATCTGCGTGATGAGATCGTTCAGGCTCTCGAGGTGCTGAACATTGACGGTCGTCCAGACGCTGATGCCGGCATCCAGCAGCTCCTCGACGTCCTGCCAGCGCTTCGGGTGGCGTGGCGCGGGCAGCCCGCCGATCAGATTTGAGTGCGCGAGTTCATCGACGAGCAGAATGGTTGGATGGCGCTTGAGCGCCGCGTCGAGATCGAATTCCTCGCGCATGATGCCGCGGTAGTGTGTCGGCAGAGTCGGCAGACGCTCGAGTCCCTCGAGCAACCGCTCGGTCTCCACCCGTCCGTGCGGTTCAATGTAGCCGACGACGACGTCCGTTGCGGAGGCACGCGCGGCACGCGCCGCCTCCAGCATCGCATAGGTCTTGCCGACGCCCGCAGAGAAGCCGAAAAAAATCCGCAGGCGACCGCGCTTCGCGCGCTTCGCCTCGTCCTCGACGCGTCGCAGGAGCTGATCGGGATCGGGCCGCACCTCCACCATGGCTGAAGGCTACCGCGCTACGGCGCGCCTGCCTACCTGCGACGCCGTGCGCTCACGCATCACTGCGTCGAAGAATCAGCACGGTGCGCGCGCAGATCGTCGAGCGCCAGATTCAGTTCGAGCACATTGACGCGTGGCTCACCGAAGAGCCCGGCGAGCCTACCCTGCGAGTATTTGGCAACCAGAGCTTGAACCGCCCGCACGTCCAAATTGCGCGCGCGTGCGACGCGGGCGATCTGATACCGCGCCGCGGCGACGCTGATGTGCGGATCGAGGCCGCTCGCCGAGGCGGTCACGAGGTCGACGGGAATGGCCGCCTTGTTGCCGGGATCGGCGGCCTGCAGAGCCTGAATGCGCGTTTTGACCGCATCGGTGAGCGCAGGATTGAGCGCGCCCAGGTTTGATCCGGTCGATGCGGTGCCGTTGTACGGTTGCGGAGAGGTCGCCGACGGCCGACTCCAGAAGTAACTCGGAGCGGCGAAGCTCTGTCCGATGAAATGTGATCCGACCGGTTTGCCGTTCCTCATAATGAGACTGCCCTGCGCCTGATGCGGGAAGGCAACTTCCGCGATGCCCGTCACGACGAGCGGATAGACGATTCCCGTCAAGAGCGTCAGCAGCGCGAAAAGCACGAGGGCTGGACGAAGGATGGCGCTCATCGCAATGGGCTCCTCAGGTCAGGCGGGCCACGACCAGCCCCAGGTCGATGAGTTTGATGCCCGCGAATGGCACCAAAACGCCTCCGAGCCCATAGAGCAGGAGATTGCGGCGCAGCAGCACGGCCGCACCCAGTGCCCGGTATTTCACGCCCTTCAGTGCAAGCGGTATGAGAAATATGATGATGACCGCATTGAAGATCACCGCAGCCAGGATCGCCGATAGAGGGCTTGCCAGGTGCATGACGTTCAATGCATTCAACTGCGGATAGGTCGTGGCGAATGCGGCAGGAATGATGGCGAAGTATTTCGCGACGTCATTGGCGATGCTGAAGGTGGTCAAAGAGCCGCGCGTCATCAGCATCTGCTTGCCGGTCTCGACAACCTCGATGAGCTTCGTTGGATTGGAGTCGAGATCGACCATGTTGCCGGCTTCCTTGGCGGCCTGCGTGCCGGTGTTCATGGCGACGGCGACGTCCGCCTGAGCGAGCGCCGGCGCATCATTCGTACCGTCGCCCGTCATGGCCACGAGCCGGCCCTGGCTCTGATGATCGCGAATCAGGCGCAGTTTCGCCTCCGGAGTGGCTTCAGCCAGGAAATCATCGACGCCCGCCTCCGCCGCGATTGCCGCGGCAGTCAGTTTATTATCGCCGGTGATCATCACCGTCTTGATCCCCATGCGCCGCAGCTCGCCGAAGCGTTCCTTGATGCCGCCCTTCACGATGTCCTTCAACTCGATGACGCCGAGTACCCGGGCACCATCGGACACCAGAAGCGGCGTGCTGCCGCGCCGCGCGACTTCCTGCACGGTCGTCTGCATTGCCTTCGGAAAGACCTCACCCAAGGCTTCGACCTGCTTCTGAATGGCATCCGCGGCACCCTTGCGCACCTGGCGTGCGCCGATATTCACGCCGCTCATGCGTGTATGCGCCGAGAACGGGATGAACGTCGCCGCCAGCGACTGCAGATCGCGCTCCCGCAGGTTGAAGCGCTGTTTGGCGAGCACGACGATGCTGCGACCTTCCGGCGTCTCATCGGCGAGCGAGGCAAGCTGCGCCGCCCCCGCGAGCTCCTCCTCGGTGACGCCAGGGGCCGGCATGAATGCGGCGGCCTGGCGGTTGCCTAGCGTGATGGTGCCCGTTTTATCGAGCAAGAGAACATCGACGTCGCCGGCGGCTTCAACGGCCCTGCCTGAGGTGGCGATGACATTGGCCTGCATCATGCGGCTCATGCCGGCGACCCCGATCGCAGAGAGCAGCGCACCGATGGTCGTGGGAATCAGGCAAACGAGTAGCGCAATGAGCGCCGTGATGGTGACCGGCGTACCGAGCTTTGCGACTTCAACACTGTAGAGCGAATAGGGCAGCAAAGTCGCCGTGGCAAACAGGAACACGAGAGTGAGCGCCACGAGCAGGATGGTCAAAGCGATCTCATTCGGGGTCTTCTGGCGCTTGGCGCTTTCGACCATGGCGATCATCCGATCGATGAATGTCTCGCCCGGATTGGCGGTGACGGTGATCACGATCCAGTCGGATATGACACGCGTGCCGCCCGTGACGGCGGAAAAGTCGCCGCCCGATTCGCGAATGACCGGAGCGGATTCGCCGGTGATCGCGCTTTCGTCGACCGACGCTGCACCCTCAAGCACTTCACCGTCGGCCGGAATATAGTCGCCCGCCTCGACCAGCACGACGTCGCCGCGACGCAAGTCACTCGCCCGCACGGCGCTGCTGCGCGAACGGTCCTGTGGATTGAAGAGTTTCTTTGCCGTCACAGTCTGCTTGAGCCCGCGCAGCGCCGCCGCCTGCGCCTTGCTGCGACCCTCGGCCAGGGCTTCCGCAAAATTTGCGAACAAAAGCGTGAACCACAGCCAGATCGCCACATTCAGGATGAACCAGCCGGGCGCCTCGCCGCGCCCGGCGAGGGCCTGGATCCACAGGACCGTCGTCAGTATGGCGCCGACATACACGACAAACATCACCGGGTTGCGCCACTGCACGCGCGGATCAAGTTTACGGAATGCATCGGCCACCGCGGGCACGAGTAGCGAGCGATCAAACATGGAGAGCTTTTGCCGTGGCATGATTTACGCCTTCAACCTCAGTGTGCCCACAACGTCAAATGCTCGACGAGCGGACCCAATGCCAGGGCAGGCACGAAGGTGAGCACGCCGACGAGCAGCACGGTTCCGATCAGCAGAATCACGAATGTCGGTCCGTGCGTGGGCATCGTTCCCGCGGTCACGGGTATACGTTTCTTGGCAGCGAGCGAGCCGGCGATTGCAAGCACCGCAACTATCGGCCAGTAGCGTCCGATCCACATCACCAGCCCGAGTGCCGTGTTGTAGAAGACGGTGTTCGCAGAAATTCCCCCAAACGCGCTGCCGTTGTTGTTGCCGGCGGATGTGAACGCATACAGGATCTCCGAGAACCCATGCGCTGCGGGGTTCGCGACACCCGCCCTGCCGGCGCTCATTGAAACCGCTACAGCCGTCCCCATCAGCACAATGAAGGGCATGACGAGAATTGCGATCGAGCTCATCTTCATCTCGAATGCTTCGATCTTCTTGCCCAGATACTCGGGCGTGCGGCCGATCATGAGTCCAGCAATGAAGACACCAATGATCGCGAATATCAGCATCGAATAGAGCCCGGTTCCCACACCGCCGAAAACCACTTCACCCAACTGCATCTGAAAGAGCGGCACGAAGCCTCCGAGAGGCGTGTACGAGTCGTGCATTGAATTAACCGCACCGCAGGAGGTGCCGGTGGTCACGGTCGCAAAGAGCGCCGAGGCGCCGATGCCGAAGCGCGCCTCCTTGCCCTCCATGTTGCCGCCAGGCTGCAGGATGCTCGGCGCCTGATCGACGCCGAGCGCGGCGATGCGCGGATTGCCGCCCTGCTCGTTATATACGGCCATCGAAACCAGCGGCAGGAATAGAATCAGCATCGCCGCAAATATGGCCCAGCCTTGGCGCGTATCGCCGATAAGAAGTCCAAACGTGTACGTCAGGGCCGCCGGAATCACGAGTATCGCGAGCATTTCGAACAAATTAGTGAATGCCGTGGGATTCTCGAAAGGGTGCGCCGAGTTTGCATTGACGAATCCGCCGCCATTCGTGCCGAGCTCCTTGATGCTCTCCTGCGATGCCATCGGGCCCATCGGCAGGGTCTGTGTATGGGTCGTCAGCGTCTCGAGCACGGGATTGCCGGTCGCATCCTTTACCGGATCGCCCTGGCCATCCGTCTTTGGCTGCTGATAGGTGAGCGCCTCGACGGTCGTCACATCCGTGTAGGCGCTGAAATTCTGCACCACGCCCTGCGATACGAAGAAGAGCGCCAAAAGCGTAGAGATGGGCAGCAGGACGTACAGCGTCGCACGCGTCATGTCCGTCCAGAAGTTGCCGATCGTCGTCGCGCTGTGGCGCGCAAACGCGCGGATGAGCACGATCGCCACGACGATTCCGGTCGCGGCGGACAGAAAGTTCTGCACCGCAAGAGCCGCCATCTGCGTGAGATAGCTCATGGTGGATTCGCCGGAATAACCCTGCCAGTTGGTGTTGGTCACAAAACTGACCGCCGTGTTGAACGACGAGTCCGGCGAGACGTTCGCGAAATGCTGTGGATTGAGGGGCAGCCATGCCTGCAGGCGCTGCAGAAGATAGACAAACACGGCACCGAGCGAATTGAAGACCAGAAGCGCGATGGCGTACCTTTTCCAGCCCATCTCGACTGCCGGGTCAGTGCCCGCGAGGCGATAGGCGAAAGCTTCGACGCGCGCTCCGACGCGCAACGCCCAGATCGGTTTGCCCTGCATGACGTCTGCAAGGTATAGCCCGAGCGGCTTCGTGACCAGCAGCACCGCCAGGATCAAAAAGACGATGAGGACGCCGGACGCCAGCGTCATCAGAACTTCTCCGGCCGGATGAGCGCATACAGAAGGTATGCGGCAAGCGCCAGTGCGAGCAGCGCGCTCAACGCGTACACGCCGGTCATTCGACACCCTTGAGTCGCGAAATCGCCCAGATCAGCCAGTGGGTGATCGCATACAGCGCGATGACAATGAGAACAAATACGACGTCCATCCGGGTAATTCTAGGCTCGAGCGCGTGAGCTTGATGTGAGTATTACCCTTGCCGATCCTCGTGCTGTTCCCATCAGGCCGATGGCTTGCAGCGCCTGCAGTACCGGCTAGGCTTGCATGGGCTCCCCTGGATTTGTCAGCGACGAGAATGCGCATGCGCTTCGGATTCGCATGTCGGCCGCGAGCCGTACGAGAAAGCTTGCCAATGTCCCGGATTACCGACAGCCGTGCTGCGCCCGCACGCGTACTGCGGCTCTTGTTCGGACTCGGAGTCTGGGTGCTCGCCTTCGGTGCGCCGTGCGCATTCGCCGATGACAGCGGGCTGGCCGATGGCTGTGCGAAGGGCTCCGAACAGGAATCCTTCTGTCAACGCCTCGCCGACAGTTACAAGACTCACCTGTTTCCCGGCGAGCCACCGCCATCTGATCCCAATGCGCCGCCGACGGCGCCCTCGGGCTACGACCACGGTCGTGGGGCGGCCCCGCCCGAGAGCGTGCCGCCTTGGCCCTCGGGCAACGACAATTTTTATCCGTGCATGAACGGATTGAACGACAGCAACTCGCGCTGGAACAACGTCCAACACGCAGTGGCCATCTGGTACCACAAGATCAACGACCGATGGCGCACAGACACGGTTATTTGGTACATGTGGGAGGCGCACACGCCGAACGTCAATAACCCAGCCGGGAACGCCGCAATCGCCGCTGCATTCCCCGCACCGGAGTTCAATGTAGGAGCACCCGACGGCGCACAGTGCGTAGCCACAGTCGTCTATTGTTATTCGTATGAGTGGGCGGCCGTCAATTACATCAACCACCAATACACGGCATGACATCTTCGTATGGCGCAGCGATTTTTTGAACGACGCCACAGGTCAGCGCACGGGCTTCAAGACCCGCTATGCGGAAGTCGACTTCAGCTACACGCACTGGGTCGCAGACACCATCGAACTGCGTCCCGAAGTGCGATTCGAGCGCGCTCTTGATGCCGAGGCCTACGACAATCCGACCGATACGACAAACGGCGGCAAGAAGAGCCCGCTAATGCTCGCTGCGGACATGATTCTTCACTTCTAAGCGCGCTTGCGCACATTGGGCGTCCTCGTCGCGGGCTCCTGAACTCTGCTAAGATCGCCTGCGCATGCGGCATAGGGTGGTCAAGGCACGCGAGTGAGAGCTTGTCCCGGAACTCCGGTCCTACATAGCCGTTCTTCTGGACTGCCGGCTGCCCGAGGTCCCGACCGCTTTGTACCCCATGTTCGAGCGTAGCCACGCCGAACGCATTGCCTGTCCCGACTGTGGTCTTGTCCAGTGGTTGCCCGAGATCGCGGCGGGGCAAGTGGCGCAGTGCGTGCAATGCGCCAAAATGCTGACGCGCCGCAATCGCGGCGGCATCGATGTCCCGCTTACCCTGGCCGCGACGGCGCTCGTCCTCCTTATCCCCGCGAACCTTGCGCCGTTGATGAGCGTTTCGGAGCGCGGCGCACAGCGCGAGAACTGGCTCTCAACCGGTGTCGCGACTCTTTGGAGCGCGGGCTACGAGTTTCTCGCCATACTGGTCGCGGCATTCACGATCGTCATTCCGTTCCTGTATCTCACGCTGCTCGTCACCGTGCTCGGCAGCATCCGCTTCGGCGGGCCGCCGCGCCTCGGCAGGGTGTTTCGCTGGACCGAGCACCTGCGGCCATGGATGATGATCGAGGTGTATCTCGTAGGCGCCTGTGTCGCCTACAGCCGGTTGCAGAAAATCGCGTTCGTCAACGTGGGCCTGGGCGGCTGGTGCCTGATGGCCTCGGCCTTCGCATTACTGCTCTTCGCCGCGAAACTGGACGAGCGGCGCATCTGGGATGCGCTTGCGCCGCGGCGGCCACTTGCCGCCGGAGCAGCGGTAATCAATTGCATCGCCTGCGAGTTGCCCGTACCAATGGCGCGTGCGCTCGAACGTTGTCCGCGCTGCGAGGCCGTGCTGCACGAGCGCAAACCCTTCGCCCTGCACCGCACAACGGCCCTCGTGATTGCAGGCTTCGTGCTGCTGATTCCGGCCAATCTGCTGCCGATCCTGACCATCGAGCAACTCGGCAGCATCGATCCGAACACGATTCTGGGTGGCATCCGGGAATTAATCCGCGCGCATTTGTGGCCGCTCGCCGTCATCGTGTTCGTCGCGAGCGTCATCGTCCCCCTGACGAAGCTCTTTGGCCTGACGTGGATGCTGCTCCTGACGCATCAGCGCTCCGGGCGCTATCTCGTCGGTCGCACGCGCCTGTACCGCATGATCGACCTCATCGGACGGTGGTCGAACATCGACATATTCATGCTGTCGATTCTGGTGGCGCTGGTGCGCTTTGGAGTGCTGAGTCAGGTGCGCGCCGGCTTCGGGGCCATGGCCTTTGGCGCCGTCGTCATCGTTACGATGGTTGCCTCGCGCGCCTTTGATTCGCGTCTGATGTGGGATGCGGCGCGGCCGCCTGCATGAGCGAAGCGCCCAAAGAGGAGCCTCGCGCCCGCGTGAGGCAGGCGCGGCGGCTCTCCTTGGTGTGGGTCATCCCTATCATTGCCGTGGCGGTCGTCATCGGCATCGGCTGGAGGACGCTTGCGCAGCGCGGGCCTGCGATCACCATAACCTTTGACGCCGGTGAGGGCATCCAGGCGGGGCAAACCAAGATCCGGCGCAAGGATGTTGATCTCGGCACGGTCGAATCAATCAAACTGACGCCGGATCTGTCGCGCGTCATTGTACAGGCACGGATGCTGCGTTCCGCCGCTGCCCATTTGAACACCAACACCCAGTTCTGGATTGTGCGGCCGCGCATCAGCGCTGAGGGTGTCTCGGGACTGGCGACACTGGTCTCCGGAGTGTATATCGAGATGAACCCCGGCCACGGCGATCCCCAGAGGGACTTTACGGGCTTGGAGGAGCCGCCCGTGCTGCAATCGGACGTACCGGGACGCAACTTTACTCTGCATGCATCGCAGCTGACTTCGCTCAATCAGGGCTCGGCGATCTACTATCGCGGGCTGTCGGTCGGGGAGATTCTCGGCTACGCGCTCAATCGGAAGACGGAGAAGATCGACATTTACGCATTCGTACGCGCTCCCTACGACAAGCTCATCCATCCGGAGACGCGCTTCTGGAATGCAAGCGGCCTGGATATCTCGATAGGCGCGCAGGGCGTTCACATGGTCGCCTCATCCTGGCAGCAATTGCTGAGCGGCGGAGTCGAGTTCACGACTCCCACCAGTGCCATGAACGATGCGGCAAGTCCCGCCGGCGCAGAGTTTCGGCTCTATGACGACAAGTACAGCGCCGACAGGGATCCGCGCGGTACGCCGCTCATCTACCGCATCGATTTCACCGGCACAGTAGCCGGAATCGAGCACGGATCACCTGTCGAGCTTCGGGGCGCGCAGATCGGTCAGGTACAGCACGTCGAGCTGGAATATGACGACCGCAGTCACGTGCTGCATACCCCGGTGATCGTTGCGATCGATCCGACGCGGGTCAAGGTCGTGAACGGACCGGCTCGCTCCGCACCCGAGGCTGCACAGGATTTCGCCGCGCACCTGGAGGATTGGGTGAAGCACGGGCTGCGCGCACGTCTGACGTCGGCAAGCTTCATCACCGGCCAGCAGATCGTAGCCCTGGAGAATGTGCCGGATGCCGCGCCGGCGCTGATCGAGCGCGTCGATTCGCAGCTGCAGATTCCGAGCGCGCCTTCGGTTGACGTCACGCAGATCCTGGAATCGGTGCACAGCATTCTGGGACACATCGATCGTGCCACGGCCGGCCCGCAGTTGAGTCATGCCATTCAGGAGCTGGATCGCACCTTGACCCATCTTGATCAGATCACGGGCACAATGGAGCCGCAGATTCAGCCGCTCATAAGCAGCCTGCGCCAGGCGGCGGAGGCTGCACA
>Ga0302324_100011447_pt1 | contig 18190 bp, 13 predicted proteins | sample Palsa_T0_1_FD_201949 | JGI IMG/M metagenome (GOLD analysis project Ga0302324, IMG submission 201949) | Peat permafrost microbial communities from Stordalen Mire near Abisko, Sweden - Palsa_T0_1 | ecosystem: Environmental > Terrestrial > Soil > Palsa > Peat permafrost | place: Sweden: Abisko... | reverse complement strand
GACTGGCCGGCGCGATAATAGCGGTCGGCGTCGCCTTGCAAGAACTTGGTGGTAGTGAAGTCGTCGTTGGTGTCGACAAATCCCTGAATAAACTGAGAAAAATCGGCCGAAGAAATAATCCCCTGGTTCGTTCTGCGGTCACGGGCGTTGAGTTGCGTGTAGGCATAGTTGCCGCCGAAGTTAAATGCATGCTTACCCTTAATCCAGATGGCATTCGCCGAAGGCATGATGCGATTCTGAAAGACTCCGGTAAAAGCTCCCTGCGAGGCCGACCCCTGGCCGATGACCAGAGGCTGTTCATTGGCTATGGGGCACGGATTGGCTGCATTGCAGGTAGCGCCGACGCCCGTATTCGCTGGTCCATCGATGCCGAAAGGATCGACGATGCTGATGCCGGGGAAGTAAGGGGAGCCGAATGTATTGATCGGCGCTGTCCCGGTTTGACCGGCGAAGGATTGCGGAGTGAAAGGCTGTCCGATCGTGCTGTAGACCTTCTCGCGAATAATGCCGAGCACCTCGGTAACGCTTAGGTTTGAGCGGAGCGTCTGAGTGTTGGTGAGCGAAGCGACCTGGCTGCCGGCATCTAGACGTTGAGGAAAGCCGGGGACGCTCGAGTAGGCGTAGGGAGCGAGGCTCGGATCGTGCTGATAGTAGTATTTCGCCGATATCGTGTCTTTGGCGCTTCTGTTCCAGTCGAGATTGGCGACCGCTTGATCGGAGGTGAAGTAGGCGGTGCCCGGGCTGATAGCATTTTCCGGGAAAGTCGCGTCGGCTGTCTGGCCGTCCCACGAGGGTATCAAGTACTGGCCGTTAGGCAATTTGTATTGAAAAAGCGCAACCGCTGTGGGGCTAACGTCGCCGTTGCCGGTAAGGGTCGTACCCCAGTTCGTATTCGCCAGTTGGGCTAAACCCTGCGGCGTGCGGTTCGAGTCGGTGAGGCCCGGCGGAACGATCAAGCGTGAGAGCCCTATATCCTGATCGGAATCGTGAACGTGCTGGTAGCTGATGAAACCGAATAGCTTGTCTTTGATAAGCGGACCGCCCAGGGTTCCGCCGGCGGTGTAGCGATGCAGTTCCGGATTCTTGTCGTACGAGGGAATATTCGGGTCCTCCTTGTCGAAGAAGGGCGCGGCGTTGAGCCAATTTGTCTCCCGATGCAGATAGAGCTGCCCGTGAATTGAATTTGTGCCCGAGGTGGTGCTCATGTCGATGTGCGCGCCGCTAGTTGCTCCCTGTTGCGCGTCGTACATGGATGTATTGACGCGCAATTCCTGCACGCTTTCCGGCGCGGGCGTCGGCAGCGCCTGGCCCACTGCCAGATAGACGGACGCCGTGCTCTGGACTGGTGCTGCCGTGGTGCTGTTCGGATTCGCGACGCCGGTATTGTTAACGATGCGCGCCGAAGCAACCTGGCTCGTGCTCTTGCCGTTGAACAGGTTGCTGGCATCGACGCCGTTGAGCAAAAAACTGTTGCTCGTATCGCGCTGGCCGTTCGCCCAGATCGGCTGGTTGCCGAGGCCGCTGTTGACGCCGGTGCCGCCCGGCAGTTCGGCGTTCACTCCGGGAGAAAGAACAGCGAGTCCGGTGAAACTGCCGGTGGGAAGCGGGATAGCCTGAATCTGCTGCTCGTCCAATACGTAGCCGTTGGTAGTATCGACCGCGTTCATCAGAGGCTCGGCTTGGACCTCAACCACCGTTCCGACCTTCCCGACCGGTAGTACGGCGTTGACAGTGGCCGTGCGATCGGCCTGAACCGTAATCGATGGAACCCTCTGCGTTTCGAATCCGTCATGCGTGAAGGTGAGGGTATAAGTGCCGATCGGCAGATTCACGAATTCGTAGATGCCGTTGGCGTTGGCCTTTTGGGTACGCGTGAGTTTTGTCTGGTCGCCCACGATGGTGACTTCGGTATCCGGCAAAACGCCGCCGGATTTGTCGGAGACGGCGCCCGTGATGCCGCCGAGTGTCTGCTGAGCCTGCGCGGTGTGCGTACAGGCAAATGGAATTAACAGGGAGGAGGCGGCGAGGATGATGGCGAGCAGACCGTTTCTCTGGGTGTTTGTCTTTTCTTTTAAAGGCATGGGCATAAGCATCAATAACCTCCTAGGAATCCTGGAGACACTTCCGCAATTCTGCCTGCCGGCAGTCAGACCGATGCTTCGTTATTTGAAGCGACTATTTGAGCGACGTTCGCGGCAAGGCTGGGTTGCTCGCTGTTTGCACAAAAAAAAGACGGACTAAATCTACGCCAGTCGAGTGCGGAATGAAAGCCTCCCGCTAGCGAAAATTTCTTTAACTCGGATTAGATATTTCTATGGCGCCCGCGAAGCGCGAACCAAAGTAGTCCCGCGGTCAAGTAAGCCAGATAAATGTAAGGCATGATGCCATACGGGCCTTCAGGCAGGGGATATAGATTCCCAACCAGAGCGAGTAGCATAGCCGCGCCCGCGAGCCAGGGAACAATCTGGGCTCCCGCCCGAAAGACTCCGTGTTGACGCAAGTACCGGGGCAGAGCGACGCAGACCAGTGCATAAGCGACGATGAAGCCGTATGTGGCAAGCGAGCCCAGCCAACCATAGACATCTAAACCGCTGGCCCCGCGCGCGGCGAGCACAGCCGCCGGCAAGAGCGCTGCAACTCCCGAGATGACGACGGCTCGACTTGGAGTTCGATTGCGGGTGTGTGTCGTGCCCAGAAAATTGTGAGCCAGTCCGTTGTGCGCCATTAACAGCAAGACGCGGGCCGCCGCGGTAATGCACGAAAGGGTGCAAGCAAACAGGCTCACCATAGCGCCGATATCGATGAGTACTCCGAGCACGGGGACCCCGCCAACCCGGGCGAGAACGTACATAGGGGCCTGACTTGTGCCCAAATTCTCGCCCGCTGAGTGGAAGCCCAAAACTTCCGCATAGGCGCAGACGATGAAGAAAACTCCGGCCAGCAGTGCGCTTTGGATGACCGCGCGCGGAATCGTCTGCAGCGGGTTGCGGGCCTCGGATCCGAGCGTCGTCGCACTCTCGAAGCCAACGAAACTGAAGAGCGCCAGCACCAGACCCAGGCGCAGACCGCTTCCGGTCATGCCGTGCAGATGGAGTTGTTCCGCGTCCACGTGCCAGCCATGGCGCGCCAATAATAACGCGACCACGATCACGATCACCGTGACCGATGCAGCCTCGATCCACAGCATGAGGCGCGCCGAGATCTTGATGTCGCGATAGGCGATCCAGATTGATATTGCCGTGACCAAGGTTGCCAGCGCGGCGGTGGAGTAGGCGTGGCCAGTGGCATCACGCAGCAGCAGGTTCGCATAATGGTAGAAGCCGCCTATTACGCTCGATCCCGTGGCCACGTAAGCGAGCAGCAGGCTCCATGCGACGGTCGCGCTCAGCCAGGGAGGCAGGGTCAACGATGCATAGGTATACAACGAACCGGGCGAGGCGGAAAGGCGAGCATAGCGACTGATGCAGAGTCCCACAAGCAGCACCGCCGCAGTCGCGAGCGCATAGGCCAGCCATGTGCCATTCCCGGCAAGCGCGCAGACGAGCGGGATGGTAGCTGCGGGCGTGGTGGTCGGGGCAATGGTCGAGACCGACTGCGCCAACGTTTCCAAAGGGGAAAGAATCTCGCGACGCAAGCCGTAGTCTGGCCGCAGGGAATTCTCCTCGGCAACCGGCACCAGACGCGGCGACTTGTCTTGAAGTTGCATTGGGCTGGGATTGTACAACACCCTCCGCCGGCCACCCTCCGAATGGTTTACCGTGGAGCGACGGGCGTTTCGCCCGTCCAGCGCTCAGACGGCCGGGCGGGGACACCCGGGGCTCCATCTCAGGTTCCTCCGCCGGGGCGACAAGGCGAGCATCTCACCAGAGAGGCGGTGTATGATTTTGCCAAGTCTCAGACGCCGCGTTCGAGACGGCCGATTCGAGGGCGGGCGCGAGAAAGGAGCATGCCATGAAACCCGATAGAGGGTTGTTGCAGAGTCTTCCGAAAGTTCTTTTGCACGAGCACCTGGATGGTGTGCTGCGCCCGCGAACTGTGATTGAGTTGGCGAAGGATGCAAGCTACGAAGGCCTTCCAACCTCTGATCCAGCAGCACTAGCGCTCTGGTTTCATCGCGGCGCAAACCAGGGCAGTCTCGCCAAGTATCTCGAGGGCTTTACCCATACCATCGCGGTCATGCAAACGGAAGAGGCTCTGGAGCGCGTCGCCTATGAACAGGCCGAAGATCTGAGCAAGGATAGCGTGGTTTATTTCGAGACCCGCTTCGCACCGGTCTTCCACCGGCAAAAAGGATTAACTCACCAACAGATAGTTTCGGCTGTCTTGAAGGGATTGGAACGGGGCCGCAAGGATTTCGGAATTTCCTCGGGCTTGATTATCTGCGCCATGCGCAATATGGATGTGTCGCTGGAAATGGCCGAACTAGCCGTCGATTTTCGCGAGCGGGGAGTCGTGGGCTTCGATCTTGCCGGAGAGGAAGGCGGATATCCACCCAAAAAACACGTAGACGCCTTCCACTACATTCAACGCGAGAATTTCAACATCACAATTCACGCCGGAGAAGGTTACGGCAAAGAATCCATATGGCAGGCAATTCAATACTGTGGGGCGCACCGCATAGGGCACGGAACGCGCCTGATCGACGACATCGCGGTGGCGGACGGCAGGGCGGTAAAGTTAGGCGATCTCGCTCAATACGTACTCGATAAAAGAATTCCGCTCGAGATTTGCCTTATCAGCAACGTCCATACCGGCGCGACGCCCAGCCTGGCCGAGCATCCTTTCAAGATTCTTTATCAGGAAAAATTTCGCGTCACGCTCAATACCGACAACCGTTTGATGAGCAGCACCAGCATGACGCAGGAGTTTGAAGCAGCGGCAACTACATTCGCCTTGTCGATTGACGATTTCGAAAAGATAACCATCAATGGGATGAAGAGCGCATTCCTGCCTTATAGGCAGCGCTGCGATTTCATCTACTCGGTCATCAAGCCCGGCTACGCCAGGATCCGCAAATCTGCGACGCCGGTTTACGCGCGACAGTAAGTGGAACTGCTGCCGTTCTCGCAATGCACCAAGGGAAAACTGAATCATCCGGGGGGAAATGTGAACAAATCGCTGGAGATAATGTTCGCTTGCCTGGCCCTTGTGCCATTTCATGCGGGGGCGCAGCCAACAGGAGCAAAGGACAGTTCATTGCAAGCCGTCCCTGAACTTCCTTATCGCGTGGTGCCGAACTTCTTCAAATTTCCGAAAGGGATGACACCCGGCGAAACCTCAGGCGTGGCCGTAAATTCTAAGGGCCACATATTTTTATTTCAACGGACAAGGCCCATGCTCGCCGAATATGACCAGAACGGCAATTTTGTTCAAGGTCTGGGCGAGGGACTGTTCTCGCACCCACATGGTTTGCGAATAGACGCCGATGACAATCTTTGGACGACCGACGACGGAAGCCATCTTGTGCTTAAGCTCGACCCGTCCGGGAATGTCTTGTTGGTCCTAGGCAGAATCAACGCTGGCGCGGAGGCAGATTGGCTGTTCAACAAACCGGCCGATGTGGCTTTTGGCAAGAATGGTGAGATTTACGTCGCCGATGGCTATGGCAATTCTCGCGTTGTGAAGTTTGATCGTAACGGGAACTACCTCAAGTCGTGGGGAAAGTATGGATTGGGCATTGGGGAATTCAACTTGCCGCACACTGTCGCCGTTGACCGCGACGGCCGTGTCTATGTTGGCGACCGTGAAAATCAACGAATACAAATTTTCGATTCGGAGGGTAACTTCCTCCGACAATGGACTGGGATCGGTTACCCGTACGGTCTGGTGATTTCTCCGGATCAGCATGTCTGGATGACGGACGGAGGATACGACCGCATCATTGAACTGGATCAGGAGGGCAAGATTCTCGGGGCTTTCGGTGAACCCGGTCATCAGCCCGGCCAAATGGCGTGGGCCCACTTCATGGCCATCGGACCCGATCAAACCATCTATGTCGCGGACGTGCTCAATTGGCGTTTCCAGGCCTTTGCCCGCACCGCGCCGACGGGTAGGATGGCGAAATACATCCCATCGGCAAGAATGTTTTGGGGTTCGGCACCGAGCGTCGGATGGGCCTCACGACAGACGGTTATTCCCTTTAAATAAACGGAAGCGGGGTATTCGGTGGACCCGCTCCCTGAGACGAAGATGCGAACAACGTCACTGGGCAAGCGCCGCCAGCGTCTCCGCCAGCACCAGCGTTCCGCGAGCGATGTCTTCGGGCGAGGCATACTCATCCGGACGATGACTATAACCACTGCGGCACGGGATAAGCAACATCGCGGTGGGAGCGATGCGCGACATGAAAAGCGAATCGTGGTAAGCGCGACTCACCATGGGAAGAAAATTGAGATTGTGCTTCCGGCAGGAAGCGGAGAGCGCTTCAATCACTTCGGGCGCGCAATCGGCGGGAGCGTCGGCGTTCGTCAGTTCGGTGCGAATCGATACTTGCCTCTCTGCCGCGATTGCCTGACCGGCACTCTCCAATTTTTGTATTACGCCATCGCGCCGCTTGAGATTCGTGTCACGAATGTCAACGCCGAGCCGAACCCGGCTGGGAATGCTGTTGATCGCTCCCGGAAAAACTTCACAGATGCCGACCGTGGCCACAGTATCGATGGCGCCGGTAGTTCGTGCGGCATTCTCGATGAGCAGGATTAACTCCGCTGCGGCGCAGAGCGCGTCGCGCCGATCCGGCATCAGTACCCCGCCCGCATGGCCGCCCGAGCCTTCGATGGAGAGGCGCAGGCTCGCTGGCGCGGCGATGCTTGTGACAATTCCCAGCGGAATTTGTTGTTGCTCAAGCAGAGGCCCTTGTTCGATATGCAGTTCGATAAACGCCTTGAAATAAGAGCCCGGCAGCTTTGCCGCTTCGAGGTCACCGCCGAAGCCAGCCTTTGCGCGAATATCATTGAGCGCTGCCCCCTCGTTGTCTTTCAAATGGCGCGCGGTTTCGGCAGGAAGAGTTCCGGATAGCAAGCGGCTGCCAATACATCCGATGCCAAAGCGTGTCGGCTCTTCGGAGGTGAACACGAGCAGTTCAAGGGAATGCCGGGGACGGAATCCGCTCCGCTGCAACGCCCTCATGGCCTCCAGACCGCCAAGGACTCCGACCACGCCATCGTATTTGCCCGCGTTTGGAATCGCGTCGATGTGAGAACCGGTGCCGACCGCGGGAAGCGCGGGGTCAGAACCCGCCCAGCGCACGAAGGTGTTTCCAATCGCATCCTGTCGCAACGCAAGACCCACTTCCTCGCACAGCGCCTTGAGCCACTCGCGAGCCTTCAAGTCTGCGGGCGTAAAGACGATTCGCGTGACCGCCGGCGCTGGCGCATCGGAAATCGAGGCGAGTGCTTCGATCTCCGATATCAGCCGGGTCCCGTCAATTTCGAGCTTCATGTTAGCGGACCGGCCAGCGGATGACGATTCCAATCTTTATAGATAAGGTATTTCGCTGGAACTTTGCCAATCGCTCCAAACCATTGTGGGCACCACGGCGCCATCCAAATAAAATCACCGGCCGTAACCGGATACCAGGAATCGCCGAGCCGGTAGATCCCTCCGCCTTCGAGCATGACGAGTCCGTGTTCCATGACATGCATTTCGACCATGCTCAAAGCGGCTCCCGGCTGGTAAACCATCGTATTGACCGCAAAATCGAAACTCATCTCGTCGGGTAGCAGACACTTGACCTGCAACGCGGGATCATCGGCGAGCGGATGCGATGCGACTTTATCCTCGTGCGACATGATTAAACGCGGTGGCGCCGCGCCTGCCAGCGACTCATACGGTTTTTCAATTACGACGACACGGCTCTTTGCGGCCGCCGTGATACGGTGCGCCTGGCCCGACGGAGCATAGGCATAACCATGTTTGGGGAGTTTGCTCCGCTTATCCGGAGTCTCGAAATTGACGGCGCCATCCATCACAAAAATAAAACGTTGCGCGCGCGTGCCGACCATTTCACCGCCAGCCTCAAATTCCGCGGTGTATTCGGTAAAGCGCGCGCCCATCGCCGGGCCGGCGTGCACGACGGCGACGCAACCGTTCATGCCGGGCAAGGTGGTGCGTACAAATGTGTCAGGCGTCAGCAGCAGATGATTCGGCTGTTGCGAACTTCGTGTACGGCCGAGATTATGCATGTTATGTCTTTCTTCACAATTTATGTTTGAAACTCGAACGCCACCGCCAACTGCTCCAGCAGATGTAATCCGCAATCGATTGCCTTCTCCACATCGCCTGCATCTACTGACTCTGCTGGATCGTGGCTGATGCCGCCCGGCGTACGCAGAAACATCATGGCGGACGGTACCTTCGCGGCCATGATCATGGCATCGTGCCCGGCACCGCTCACCATGCGGTAGGGCTCACATCCAGCTTTACCGACAGCTTGCTCTACGTGGCTTACCAGAAACGGATCCATGGGGACGGCTCGCTGGTTCATCACGACGTTCCGTTGCACACGTAATCCACGACGCTTGGCAATATCTTCGGCCGCACGAACAAGATAGTCCACCGCGGCGTTTCGCGCTTCATCGTTTTGGTGACGCAGGTCCAGACTCAATCGCGCCTCTCCCGGGATTACGTTGGCTGCCCCGGGCAGGGCTTGAATGGTGCCCACAGTAGCCCGCAAACCGGAAGTAGTCTCCGCCTTCTGTTCGACTGCACTGATCCACTCGGCAGCGGCGGCGAGCGCATCGCGACGGAGATTCATCGGCGTCGTGCCCGCGTGATTCGCCTGGCCCATGAATGTGAACTCCCAACGGCTTTGCCCAACAATCGCTTCGACAACTCCGAGCGCTCGCCCTGCATTCTCCAGCACTGGTCCCTGCTCAATGTGAAACTCCAGAAAGCCGAGAACGTCGCTTCCTATCTCGGCCTGCGGAATCTCTGCAGGATTCAGACCAAAATCTGCTATTGCCTTCCGTACAGACACTCCTCGCGCATCGCACCGTTGCAGCAATTCTTCGTCAAAGCTTCCGACAAGCGCGCGGCTGCCAATAAACGGCGCGCCGAAGCGGACGCCCTCCTCTTCGGAAAAGCCGACGACTTCGATGGCAAACGGGAGCTTGCGGCCACTTAAGGTGCCAAGCAGCGCAATGGGCAGAACCACTCCTAGAATGCCATCGTAGGCGCCGGCGTTGGGTACGGTATCAAGATGCGAACCCATAATGAATCGGCGTACGCGCGCTGGATCCGGCTTCGCTGCCGGGTAAACCATGCGCAAATTCCCGGCCGCGTCGACTCTGGATGTGACTCCAAGAGGAGCAACCCACCCCGCAATTTCGCGGTGGCACTCCCGCATGGGCGGAGAGAGAAATGTGCGGCGGATAGCGCCGGCATCCTCACTGAAGCGGGCGAGAGTCTGGCAACGGGCAATGACTTCGCTGGCGCAATTGCTTTTGTCGTGGCCTGCCTGCACCGATTCACCCGTAGCGCGTCGTTAGCGACGACGAGACTGTTTTTTTGCTCTAGGCTTCGCGTATGAGTTTCGCCGCCGCCCAGCCGATCAGGACGAGAGCGGTCATGATCTCCCAGCCATACCTGTTGCCATAAGTTCCCACGGGAAAGTGATTGCTGATCATGAGAAAGACGACGGGCACGGCCATGAAGGTATTGTGCTTGGAGCGCAACTTCGCTTGGGCGCCGAGTGCGGGATCAAACGTTGCGCCCGCGGCAGCAGCAGCAATCATCTTGCGCTGGGCGGGAAGAATCCGGAACCACACATTTGCCGTCATGATGGTCCCGAACATCGCGCCCACATGGATATACGCAGCGCGTCCGCTGAAGACATGCACCAATCCCCACGAGATCGCGGCCGTCATCACCAGCGAAAACGCCGCGAACACTCCTTCGGATTTGCCGAACGACGACCGGAGCGCCAGATCATAGATGTGCCAGCCCGCGGCCAGAACGGCCAGGCCGATGGCAACGCCAGCAAGTTGAGAAATGTTGGCCACGTCGGGATCAAGCAGTCCGCCGGTGAAGTAATAGACGAGGATGAGAAGCACCATTCCGCTGAGCCAGGTCATTAAAGCTTCCCAACGAAACCAATGGACCAACTCGGGCAAGACGCCAAGAGACTTCTGTTTTTCGACGCTGTAAAACCCTCCGCTGTGAACCATCCACACCGCTGGGGGCGCTTTTGCTGTGGTCAATTCTTTCTCGAGCTTTCTGAATTGGTGGTCCAGCCAAGTGAAGTAGTAGGTTTGGCCGACCCACATGACTCCGGCGAAAACATGGAACCATCGCACCGTCAGGTTGATCCACTCTCGGATTGAAAAGGTCACGTTCGTCGGCTCCCTGGGAATGTTCGCTTATGATTCTCAACTTCCTCGATAAGTGGTGTAGCCATTCGGGCTCAGCAACAATGGAATGTGAAATCGCTCTTCACCATCTCGAACATGAAAAGTGATTTCTATCGACGGATATAATCCGTCCAGTTTGCACGCCGCAAAATGGGTCGCTGTCTCGAAGCCCAGACGATAAAACCCCGGAGCCAGCGCTTCCTTCTCGTACAATAACTGAGCCCGGCCGTCCTGATCGGTGCGAGCCGCTCCCAACGGCTGCCAGACGCCGGATGCATCTCGCCGCTCCAAACGGACCGGAACGTCCCTCGCCGGGAGCCCCTGAGCGATATCGAGAATGTGCGTCGAAATGCTGATCATTCAGCCTCTTCCAAGCCTTTTGACGCTTATTCTTAGAATCTCTTTCCTTATCCTCGAAGCCACTTTCTCAGCCGAATCTGTGTAATCTGTCGCTGCTGCTCCGCTGCTTCCTGAAGTTCGGTGTGCTCGTCATTTTCAAGGCGTCGGCGCAAAATCTTCAGAATCTCGCTCGGAGACTTGCCGCTTGCGCACACGATAAAAATTCTGGTGAACCTGCGCTCGTATTCTCGATTGCCTTCCGCTAACGCGAGTTTTGCGGCATCGTCTGCGGCCGTGACGTTTTGCTGTTCCTGCTCCGACCACGTCGCCGACCGACTCGGCGCCAGGTTGGGTCGTTGCGATTCACCGATTCGTGATTCACCGATGCGAGGATGGCTGCGAAACGCTTCTATCCAATCCGATTCCGCCAAGTTGCCCCAAATCTCGTCCGACGCTTGCAGAAGCATTGCTTCATTCGACAGCGGCCTACGTGCTACGACTGCATCTGCCCATGCTCGTGAGCCACAGCAGGGCAGTATCTCATCGACGGCTGCCTTTGCGGAAAGAAAATTCCAGCGGGCTAGCACATCGTTCTTGGCCTGGTTCTGCTGGTCCACAGTTGCGCCGAGTTTGATGAGAAACTCCGCGACGAGATTGGCCGTCACCGCCGCGCGATATCGAGCCGTAGAGCGAATGTCATCGATCGGCTGGATGGCAGCGATTGTCATTTTTCTCGCCAACTGTACGAGGTCAGGATCGATCGACTTTCCAGTCACGAGCCGCTCCACTTCGGTCAAACGAATGGGAATCGGCGCCACGCTGCCGAGCGCAATGCGAATATCGCCAATCGTACCCAACGCGGCTATGCATATTTTCGAAATAGCCTGCGCATTGCGCGCACCTACTTTCCGCGAATAATGAAAATAGTTCGAAAACTCGCGCCCCAGGCAGATGGCTCGAACCAGCTCATCGGGTGCCAGCCTCATTGTTTTGTAGCCGGCGTGGAAATCGACATAAGGAACGCGCCGATCGCCGCGCGCCGACACTAGAATGAGATCGGCTTCGTAAGCAAGTAGGGCGGGAAGGGAATCGGCGGCGGGCGATGCGTTGACGATATTTCCGCCGAGCGTTCCCCGATTCTGATTGGCGACTCCTCCCGTCCAGCGCGCAGCCCTAGCCAGCAATGGAAATTCGCGCGCTACAATTTCGTGTTCGCGCAGTTCGGTATACGTGCATCCCGCCCCAATTTTGATTTCTTCAGTCAAAACCTCGATGCCGCCGAGCTCGGGCAAATTCCAAATACTAACCAGCCTGCGGGACTGAAGTGTGCCGGCCGCGTATTGCACCATCACATCGGTGCCGCCTGCAATTGGAAGCCATTTGCCCGGTTCGGATGCGAGAAGCGATAGGACTGCCTGCAGCTTGCCTGGTGCTATCAGCTCGTAATCAGCGGGATTCGATCTCATTAGAGTTTGCTCTGGAATTGGAAGTGGAGTTCGAATTGCTGCGGCGTGCCGCCTCCGCTACTGACTCAAAAATCTGCATGTATCCGGTACAGCGGCAAAGATTGCCCGCAAGCGCTTCGCGGATTTCATTGCGGCTCGGCTCGGCATTTTTGCTGAGCAGCTGACGGCTGGCCAGAATCATCCCCGGCGTGCAGATGCCGCACTGAGCGCCTCCGCATTCGAGAAAAGCTGCTTGCAGCGCGCCCAATTGCGGACCGTCGGCAACGCCTTCTATCGTAATGAGACTCGCGCCCGCCGCCTGTAACGCGGGGATGAGGCAGCTGTTGACCAACTTGCCGTCCATCAACACGGAGCAAGAGCCACATTCACCCTCTCCGCAGCCTTCCTTCGCGCCCGTCAACTCAAGTTCGTGCCGCAGCACATCCAACAATCTTTCCATGGGATAGACGCGCACGGTTTCCAGCTTGCCATTCACCGTGAAGGTAACGTCGCATTTTCCGATGTGCTCGGCGAGGCCCGTCATCGCTTTCCATGGGGGAGTTCTAACTCTGCTTCAGGCTTTACCGCGACGGCTTCGAAAATATCTTCCGGCAGAAGTGGGATGGAATTGAAGCGAACTCCGAGCGCATCCTCGATCGCGTTGACGATGGCCGGCGCGGGGCCATCCATCGGAAGTTCGCCGATCCCCTTGGCGCCGTAGGCTCCGTGAACATTGCCCATTTCCTCGAAGAATACTCGAATCGACGGCAAATCAGCCGAAGTCGGCATGATGTAGTTGGTCATCTGGCCGTTCTGCATGCGTCCATTTTGCCAGACGACTTTTTCGTACAAGGCATATCCGATCCCCTGCGCAACGCCGCCCACGATTTGACCCTTCGCCAGAATGGGGTGAAGAACTTTGCCGACCTCCTGCAGGGCTACGAAATCTTCGACGGTCGCGCTGTAGGTCGAGAGGTCGACGGCAACTTCAGCAACATAAACAGCCCAGGCAAAAGCCGCATAGGCCTCACCGCGATATTTTTGGTCATCCCAAAAAACGCCCGGTGGGGCGTCGTAGCGCGCAAACGACCTGAGTTCGCCGTGTGCAACAATATGACGCCGGCAGGCTGCGCGAAATTCTTCTGGCGAATATGTGGCGCCTAGCAGTCCGCTGGCAATCAACGTTTGCTTGATTCCGAGAGCCGCCGAGCGCACAAGATTTCCGACGACCATTGCAGTCCGGGAGGCGACGGTCGGCCCGCTGTTTGGCACCTGATTGGTATCTGCCTGCGCGATTTGAACCCACTCATAGGGCAAGGCCAGCGCTTCCGCCGCAATCTGGCAGAGCACGGTATTGGTTCCCTGGCCGAACTCGGTGCTTGAAACTAGCACCCGGATCGTACTCTTGCCATCGCCGCAGGCTTCCACGCCCACTACAGAGGCCAGATAACGCTCACCCGAACCGGTGAATCCTGCCCCATGCAGAAAGGCCGCGATCCCCATACCTTTCTTGACTGGTCCCGCAGTATTCTCTTTTGCGAACCGAGTTTTCCTTGCGCTGTAGTCGGAAAGGTCAAGCGCCCGGTCGAGAAGCGTTCCCAGATCAATTTCTTCGCGAATTGTTTGTTCGGTGGTCGTGGTTTGCCCCGGCTTGAGAAAATTCCGGCGGCGAAATTCTATCGGAGAGAGCCCCACGACTTGCGCAATACGGTCCATGTGCCGCTCCATCGCGAACAGACTCTGAGGCGCTCCAAAGCCTCGAAAAGCCCCGTGCGGTGGCGCGTTTGTCGCGACCGCCTTCGCGTGGATGCGAACATTCGGCCAATAATAGGGACCGCCGGCATGGATGGTGCCGCGCGACAACACCACCGACGACAAAGTCGCATACGCGCCGCCATCAATCGTGAAGTCGACTTCTCCGCCCAGAATCTTTCCATTCTTGCTAACCGCGGTGCGATGACGGGTGCGCGAGGGATGGCGCTTGGTGGTTGCCGTCATGTCTTCCATCCGGTCATAAATGATTTTCACCGGTCGTCCGGACTTCATCGCTAACAGCGCTGCGTGGCCCGCGATGATTGATGGATAGTCTTCCTTGCCGCCGAAGGCGCCGCCCGTTTCCATTTGCACGACGCGAACCTTGTCCTCCACCAGGCTGCACAACGCCATCAGCGCTTTGTGCACGTAGTAGGGACATTGCAACGAACCCCAAATCGTGATTCCGCTGTCGGCATCATACGCAGCGATCACGCCATTGTTTTCAATATAGAGTTGCTCCTGCGCTCCGGTTGTGTATTCGCCTTCGACAATGTAGTCAGCCAGGGACCAGATGCCTTCGACATCACCCTTGTCAATCAGGTAGGTTTTGAATATGTTGTCCGTCCCCCAAATGACTTGCGAGCGCCGTTCGCTTTCTTCAATAGTGAAAATGGCTGGTAGCGCTTCATATTCGATCGCGACGGCATTGACCGCCTTCCGCAGGAGATGCGGATCGGCATGTGCCAGCAGCAGGATCGGCTCCTCGGGATGATTGACTCTCCCATCCGCCAGGCAGGGTTGATCGTCTCCGATCAGAGCTATGCAATTTTTGCCAGGAATATCTTTCGCGGTGACGACAGTAAATTCGCTCCAATCGAACTGCCGGTCGAATGAGATTTGCTTGATGACACCACGAGGAATCTGGCTGCGAACGGTCGCTCCGTAGAGCATGGCCGGCAGCGTCATGTCGTCAATATACCGCGCCGCGCCGGTAACTTTGTCGCGGCCTTCCTTGCGCGGCACTGACTTGCCGATGATGGTCTCTGCTGTCATGCGCTACCGTTTATGCGTTTAATGCGTTGTCAATTTGAATCTTGTCATCTTGGATGTTGTCATCCCGAGAAAATACAGATCCCTGGCTCCGCTAGGGATGACAATCCATAGGAAGAGTTGGCGGCAGAAGTCGGCCGCAAACTTCCCGCCCTCTCGCCTCGCCGCGGAACAGCCCATCGCTGAAGACGATCTGCCCGCGCAAATAGGTCGCCCGCACCACACCGCGCAGTTTTTCTCCCAAATAAGGAGATACAGGATGCCGATAATACAGCCGGTCTTCGGAGACGACGAACTCGGCCTCTGGTTCGAACACAACCAAGTCGGCATCGCATTCTTTAGCGATCCGCCCTTTGCGAGCGTCACAGCCCGCCAGTCGAGCCGGAGCTCCCGCCATCCAGCGAGCAAGATCGGCGAGAGTGGATCCGCGCTGGCTCGCTTCCGTCCACATCAGAGGCAGCGCCAGTGAGAGGCTCGCAATGCCGCCCCAGGCGGTTCGGAAATATCTTTCGCCGAGCCGTTTCATGGCGGGCGGGCAGGGCGAGTGATCGGTGGCCACCAGATCGATAATTCCGTCTTTCAGACCTTGCCACAATCGTTCGCGATTTTCGCGCGAACGAATCGGCGGCGCGCACTTGCACAAAGTGGCGCCATCCGCAATTTCTTCGGCACAGAAGTGCAGATAGTGCGGGCAGGTTTCAACGCTTACAGGGAGCCCTTCAGCACGAGCCGCGCATAATTCTCCGAGCGCCGAGCTCGCCGAGAGGTGGACAATGTGTAAACGGAATTTGTATTGACGGCACAGCGACAGCAATAACCGAATCGCCGCGAGTTCCGCTTCCTCCGGCCGGGATTGCAGATAGGTCGAGTAGCGGCTCCAGTTCGCATCGTCATTATTATTTTGCAGACGCCGCGTGGCTTCATCTACGGGGCCGGGAAGTTCGGCGTGGACTAACAGCGGCAGCCCGGTTTGAGCGACGTGCGGCAGCGCGGCGCGCAACTCGGGCTCGGTGACCATCGTGAAACCGTCGATTCCGGGATGAATCAGAAAACACTTAAAACCCGGCACGCCCGCGGCCGCCAGCGGTTCAATATGTTGCTGGTTGTCTGCAACGACCCCGCCCCACGTCAGCCAGTCGACCCAGCATCGTCCTTCGGCAGCTTTGCGTTTGGCGGCAAGCGCGTCGACCGTAGTGGTCGGCGGCAGGCAATTTAGCGGCATATCGACCAGAGTCGTATAGCCGCCCGCCGCGGCTGCTCGAGTTGCCGTCTCAAAGCCTTCCCATTCGGTTCGCCCCGGCTCGTTAATGTGTACATGAGAATCGACGAGTCCGGGAAGAATTGCGGATTCACCGAAGTCATGTACGTCGGTATCAGCGGGTACCTGACTGACGGGCGAGAGGCCTTCAATTTTCCCATCGCGTACTAGAATCGCAGCCGGACGAATTCCGTCCGGGGCAGCGACCCGACGCGAAAGAAAAGCCTGCCCGCGCATGCCCGAGCCTATCGCGCCTTCCAGCGTTTTTCAACCTTTGCGTGCTCGCGTTTGCTCGCGTGCGATGGATTCGCGAGAAAGAGTTTGCGTATTTCTCCGCCCCGCTTATACTTGCTTTCTCAATTTTCTCAACCGCGGCTGCGAAAGAGTCCATGACGACCGATTGGCGCGCAATTGCAAGGCTAGCCCTACCGAAGGCCACAATGCCCTTGACGATCACGCACGACGCATCACGGTGACGGAATCATCCACATGGATAGAGACGAAGCTTTCATGGCCCGCGCCATTCAACTCGCGCTCGAAAATGTCCGCTCTGGGCGGGGCGGTCCGTTCGGCGCCGTCGTTGTGAAAGATGGCAAGGTCGTAGCGGAAGCGGCCAATCAAGTCACGGCCACAAACGATCCCACGGCGCATGCCGAGGTGCTGGCCATCCGCCAGGCTTGCCAGAAACTAAGTCTCTTCGAACTCAAGGGCTGCGATCTCTACACCTCGTGCGAACCGTGCCCCATGTGCCTGGGCGCGATTTACTGGGCGCGCATCGACAAGGTTTATTTTGGCGGTTTCGCCGCCGACGCAGCCAAAGCCGGATTCGACGATTCCGCCATCTACGCAGAAATCACGCAGCCGCACGCCGAGCGCGAGATCCCCATGATTCAGATGATGCGCGAAGAGGCGCTGGCAGCATTTCGAGCCTGGGAAGAACATCCCGGGAAAATTCCTTATTGAGTTCTGAGTTCTCAGAACGGGCGAAGCATTAGAGGCTATCGGTAGTAATCATGCAATGACGAACAACAGCAAATTTCAAGACCTGAGACCTAACATCTAACACCGTGCTCGAGCGCTACTTCAAACTCGCCGAAAATCACACCAGCGTCAAGCAGGAAATGCTCGGTGGCCTCACCACCTTTGTGACGATGGCCTACATCATCGTCGTCAATTCGCAGATCCTCGCGCAAGCTGGAATGCCGCCCGAAGGCGTCGTGTTTGCGACCTGCATTTCGGCGGCGGCGGCCACGCTGGTGATGGGCCTTTACGCCAACTACCCGATAGCGCTTGCGCCCGGCATGTCGCTGAACGCTTATTTCACGTACGCCGTTTGTCTCAATATGCACGTCCCGTGGCAGACGGCGCTGGCCGTGGTTTTCTTTTCCGGCTGCTTGTTTCTGCTGCTGACCGTCACGCGTGTACGCGAACAGATTGTCAACGGGATGCCCGATTGCCTGAAGCACTCGACGGCCACGGGCATCGGAATGTTTATCGCCTTCGTCGGCCTTCGCAATGCCAAACTCGTAGTGGCGAACCCGGCCACCTTCGTTGGTCTTGGCAGCTTCTCTGATAAAGAGGTGCAGACCGCCTGCTTCGGGCTGGTGCTGACAATCGTACTGATGGCGCGCAAGGTCAATGGCGGAATTCTGATTGGAATTTTTGGAACCACGCTGGTGGGAATTTTGCGCGGGATTTCCCAGTGGCCGGCAGCGATCGTGTCGTTTCCTCATCCTTCTTCCACATTTCTTAAACTCGATTTTCGCGGAGCCATCCACCTTGGGTTCCTCGAAATCTTGTTCGCATTCTTGTTTGTCGACTTGTTCGATAACGTCGGCACGCTCGTTGGCGTCTGCGAGCAGGGCGGATTCATCAAAGATGGCAAGATTCCGCGCGTAGGCAAGGCCCTGGTCGCCGATGCCGTGGGCACGATTTTCGGCTCCCTGACGGGCACATCGACGGTTACGAGCTATATCGAAAGCGTTGCCGGAGTA
>Ga0302324_100011443_pt1 | contig 18193 bp, 15 predicted proteins | sample Palsa_T0_1_FD_201949 | JGI IMG/M metagenome (GOLD analysis project Ga0302324, IMG submission 201949) | Peat permafrost microbial communities from Stordalen Mire near Abisko, Sweden - Palsa_T0_1 | ecosystem: Environmental > Terrestrial > Soil > Palsa > Peat permafrost | place: Sweden: Abisko... | reverse complement strand
AAGCCTCGTCATCAACCGGTCGGTGACTATCCTGTCACGATCGAATATTAGCAAGGTTTTGTCGCTGCCGTTGCAAGACTCAGTGCAGGTCGTTGGATATCGGACGATCAATACGCTGACGAATACGGGTGGTAAAGCCTGGACCGATAGTACGGGGATGCCCTGTCTCTGGCTGCTGGATATGTTTAATCCATCGCCGTCTACTACGATTATTATTCCTTATGGAGGCGGTGACAGCAGTAAGCCGGCGACAACGGATTATTTCGGTGAGATCCCGGCAGATCGGATCAGGTATGCGGATAGCATTCTTTACTTCACCGCAGACGGAAAGAGCAGGGGGAAGCTGGGGATGCATCCAAAGCGCGCGAAGTCGATGATCGGCAGCTATGACTCGCTGCATCGGGTGCTCACGATTACTGCTTTTGATGTCGATGGCGCTGCGCCCTATCTCAACCAGGAATGGAATACCGTCAAGCCTCCCTTTAGCGGCGATGCCGTCAATGCGTATAATGACGGTCCGCTGGCCAATGGCAGCCAGATGGGGCCATTTTATGAATTGGAAAGCGTTTCACCCGCAGCGTTCCTGTCGCCGGGGCAATCGTTGCTGCATCATCATAGCGTCTTTCACTTCACGGGTCCCGAGCCGGCGCTGGATCAGATCAGCCGGCAGCTGCTGGGCGTATCTATCTCCCGCCGCTGACCGGTACTGCTACCGGCCAGCTTAGCGGAAGGACAGGTGTGAATGAGAGGAAACAGGCTACTCCGACAAAAAACGTACAATAAAACTCCCTTCGTGTAAATAGTAATAGCTTTGCCTTTCGCGGGAGTAGACGACGGGCGCCCCGAACTCTTTCATGAGGCGGATGTATTCGTACATGCTGCGCTCGGAAAGACCGATCTTGTCGGCCAATTGGGAGGGGGTGCCGGTGCCCTTAATACGGATCAGCTGATCGATCCGGTTTAGCCGTTGGAAGATTTCTTTTTGCATAAGATGAAGGTTTGGTTTTGGAAATGAAATAAGGTTTGAGATCGGACAATCGTTATTTTTATGAAAGGTAAATTGTCTCCGGGAAATATTGGCTATGTTTGTTGTATTATAGATATTTTATATAAAAAAAAATCAATGAAAGCACTTACTAAAACGTCGTTTTTTATAGGGATCGCCCTTCTTGGAATCACCAGCCTGCACGCCCAGACCGCGGATGATATCGTCCAGAAATATATCACTGCCGTCGGCGGAAAGGATGCGATTGCCGCCGTCAAATCGCTGGTGACCGAAACCACGATGCAGGTGATGGGAACCGATGTCCCCAGCACTACGACTGTCCTGGTTGGAAAAGGATACAAAAACGAATTTGAATTGAATGGGACAAAGATGGTTCAGTGCTATAATACAAACGGCGGCTGGATACTAAACGCCATGATGGGTGCACCGACCCCCACGGCTCTCCCAGCCGAGATGGCTAAGGCCGGCCTGCTCCAGCTCCAGGTCGACCCACTGGCTAACTATGCTGCGAACGGCTATAAGATTGAATTGGTCGGTCATGATTCGGCCGACTATAAGATACATATGACGGGCTCCGGCGTCGATGCCACCTATTATATCAATATGAAGACCTGGCTCTCCGATAAGGTGGTCACCAAAGTCTCGGCGAATGGACAGGACACAGAGACCAGCATTACCTTCTCCGATTACCGGAAAACGGATTTCGGTGTGATGTTTCCTTTTGCGATGACGCTCGACCTGCCACAGATCTCTATCTCGATCGCCGTTAAAAAGGTCACTGCGAATTCGACCATCGATCCGGCGATTTTCGATATGCCAAAAAAATAAATGATTTGAATTTTATCTACTGACGAGGTGGTAATTCTTGAACGACATGATCTGCCGTCCTCCCAGGAAATTCTGTTCGATAAAGGTCAGCAGGCGGTATTTTAGGCGCTCGTGCTTGTGCCGGATAATGCTTTGGGAGCGCCGGCGCCGCTCCAGCTGGTCGGCCCAGTTGAACAACCGGATCTGCTCCTGCATGACAGCCGGATGGGTATCCTGGTAGAGCGACAGCTGGCTCAGATTGCCAAAGTCGAACTCGTCCTGTTCGCGGCGGAAATGCTCCTCCGCCTTATCCCGGCCGCAATGGATAGTCGCAAAAGCCTTGCGCTTCTTCTGCATATATTGGGGCGGGCGGACCCAGCCATAATGATAGATATGAGCATCGACCCGGGCGACCTTTAGTTTAAATGTACCTTTCTTCTCCCGGTAGTTGACGCCGTCAAAGTCCGGAATCCGGCGGAACGACTGCGCCGATTCCCAGGAATGGATGGCTGCGTCGTTCCGGATGATGCGGATTTCGTTGGCATACCAGGCGTGGGAGGTAATGTAATGGTCATAATCCCCCCAGAAATGCCGGTATTTGAACAGGATCCCATCCACCGAGGGTTCGTGTAACAATTCCTCACAGCGGAGACGGATGCGGGGAAGATCTTCCTCATGGACGACCTCGTCGCTTTGCAGGTAAAACAACCAGTCGCCGGTACAGGCGGCCTTGGCGATATCGGTTTGATGGGCGTGTTCCATGCCCCGGGGGTATTTATCCAGGTCCCAGCAGGTACGGATGATGCGGATCTTGTCGGAGCCGATGCTCCGGATCTCCTCAAAAGTGCGGTCATCAGGGTCGCAATCCCCCAGGGCGACGACAAATTCATCCACGAGTGGTAAAATGGAACTGATAGCTTGCTTGATCGGGTAGTAAAGTTTGGTCGCGTTGCGCACCATGGTAAATCCGCTTATGGTCATAGCCCGGTTTTTATGAATGACATAATCGTTAGACCCATAGGATAGACTTACAAAACCCGTGCACGCTTAATCGATTGAGATTAAGAGCAGATTAAACGCTGATAAACGGGGATTCGCTGGGTGGAAATCCGGTTTAACAAATGGATAACCGGTAATTAACGAACAAAATACAGATTGTTGTCGGTGAAGGGCGGTTAATATTGGATTAAAATTGGATTTGAGCTACGCGCGGCTTTTTCCGGCGGGGCTTGGAGGTTTCCCGGGTGAATTTTCAGGGGTTAATGGGTAGATATCCTATGTGGATAACAGGGCTTTGGTATAGTTTTCGCCATTTGGGGGATGTAAATCCGTACTTATGAGAAAGACGATCGTTATCAACCTCTTGCTTATCCTGGGTTATTATCTTCTTCTTCAGTTATTGGTTTGGGCGGCGATGTTGTTTCGGTAGGATGGGCCGTTCCGCGAGCGGGTTTAGCCGCTCTGCGAGCGGATTCATTCCTCCCCTTCAAGCAGGTCGGGCCGCCGTTCGCGGGTCCTTTCGAGGGACTGGTCATGCCGCCAGACCTCGATCTTTTTTGGGTCGCCGCTGAGCAGGATCTCCGGGACTTTTGATCCCCGAAAATCGGCCGGCCGGGTGTAGACCGGCGGCGCCAGCAGGTTGTCCTGGAAAGAATCGAACAGGGCGGAGGTCTCGTCATTTAACACCCCCGGGATCAGCCGGCCGATGCTGTCGACCAGCACTGCTGCGGCGAGTTCGCCCCCGCTAAGCACATAGTCGCCGATGGAGATTTCCTTTGTGATGTATTTTTCCCGGATTCGCTGGTCGATGCCCTTGTAGTGACCGCAGATGATCAGCATATTTTCCTTTAAACTAAGGTTATTGGCGATTTTTTGGTTTAGCCTGCTGCCGTCGGGAGTCATAAAGATGATCTCGTCATAGGGTTGGTCTTTGGACAGCGCCTCAATCGCATTCGCCAGGGGTTCGGGCATCATGACCATGCCGGCGCCGCCGCCGTATTGATAGTCGTCGACCTGGCCGTATTCATTGACGGCCCATTGGCGTAGATGATGGACCCGGATGGTTAGCAGTTCCTTTTCCTTTGCCCGCTTTAGGATGGAATGGGCGAAGGGGCTCTCCAGCAACTCCGGCAGCACGGTGAGGATGTCGATTTTCATGGGGCAAAGATAGGGTTCTACCGCGTAGCCGGATAATAGCGCACCGTTACCCCGGCGGGGAGACGCGGCTCGAATGCGTGCAGCGTTTTTTGCAGCTGAGTTACGCCCCCCCAATTAATACTGTAAAAGGAGACGCTGTCATTTGTCGTATGCCAGGAGGCGATTTTGTACCAGTAGGGGTCGGTATCCTTGTCGGACCAGGTGTCGTGCAGGACCGCAACCTTGACATTGGACCGCTCGGCAAAGGAATCGGCCAGGGCCGGAGTCCAGGAATGCGCCCGGATGTTTTTTAGTATTTCCAGGTCGCCGATGCCGGCCAGGTCCATGACCCTTTCGTGCTCGGAACAGAACGATACGGCGCCGATATTGTTCGAGGCGACACGATCATTATAATAATAGGAACGGAGGAATTTTGCCGCCTGGTACTGCTGGTTGTAAAACGAAACGCAGGCCGGTGCGGCGTGGCTAAAGCCTTTAAAGGCTCGGAGTCCAATCGGGATTGCCAGCAGCAGCAAGGGATAGACAAGCCACGAACGCCGCAATTTTTGGCGGAGGATTCTCCAGCGCTGTTGAGGGAGGGTGCCGAGGATAAGGAAAAACAGCAGGGCGATGGTCAGGAAAAGGGACAGATCTTGCCAAATGTTGTTGAGAGAGGGAAGGCCCCAGGTTAACAGGAGGGGATTGGGGACAAAATAGTTGTGTTTGTTCAGGGCAAAAAGACCAAAGAGATAGATGGGCAAAAGGGAGAGGAAGAACAATTTGAACGCCTCCCACCATTGCCGGCGGGTGAGTAGTATCACGCAGGCGATGAGAAGTATGGGGAGGGTAACGTAGCTGGTGGTGATCATCAGCACTCCGTAGATATAAACTTTGCGCGGGGGGACTTTACCGGCTGCTTCGGAAAAGTTCTTGATAAACAGAAAAGAAAAAAATAATTGCAGCGTATATTCCATCCCGGAGATGACCAGCAACGGCAGTGGTAGCAGAAAGTTCACCGCCAGGAGGATCAGCAATTGACGGATAGCCGACAAGCCCCGCCGGATCAGCCATCGTTGCATTGCCCGCAGGAAGAGAATGGCTACCAGCCCATTCAGCAACAAGGGTACGATGGGGTAAGCGCCGGTTACCAAAAAGACAATGGCAAGGAGTAACGTATATAAGGGTGAAGTGGAGGCTGAAATAAAGGAATATTTTGTAATCCCCCAGACATGGTCAAAAGCCAGATTTTTGGCGATGGTCATCTGGAGGAAGCTGTCATCCAGCGGATAGGCGATGGCGCCGCGCGTGGATTGGAGGACGGCACGCTCGATCCAGATGGTTGGGATCAGGAAGGCGGCGATGGCCAGCAGGAGGATAAGGTTGAAAGATGATTTTTGGCTGAGCATGCGCTAAGCTATTCATCCGGACTGAACCTGGCATACAGTGTGTACGCATCAGTTACCAACTGCCGGAGATGATGTTGCAGTGATTTATATAGAGTATTGATTTACATATACTTATGCAATAATGGTTTTTTTGCGCGCAATTTCAGGGAGCAATGGCCGCAATGGGATATTGGCCTTAACTTTGCCCCTTTAAAGGTAAAATTGGGATGGATTATTATTAGGAATCAAAATTTTGCTTTATATTTAGTCCGATTAATTTTGAGATAAACCTTTTCTAAAATGGATAAACCCATTGGCATCCTGAAAGTTACGAAAGAGAAAAAGATGGGCTTCACGAAATCCGGCTCTGTAAAACGACCCTACAAAGGCCGAAGTGGCGGTTTGCCGGGGATGCTGCGTCATTCCCGGAGCGATATATTGTCTAAAACAAAGTTGTCACTAAAGACGCGCATTTCCATACAAATAACCTGTTTAATGGAGATTGTAGCCGGAAAAGAAATAGAAGCAAAGAAGGGGCTCAGGGCGAGCGAAGAAGGGGCCTATAACCGTTATATCCTGATGACGCCTGAGGAACGTGAAATCGAACTGGGGAAACTGAATCATCAATTCGTGTCTCTTAATGTCGCTACTCCGATGGTGGGTGTAGGCTATTAAAACATTTCATACTGGTGGAGTTCCCCGAGATTTTGAATTCTCCCAGCCACCTAAACCCGTTATTCTCCCAAAAAGTTTTTCCCGCTGCTGTGCTGAGTAACTCAAAGATGTTATTTTCAGTTCGATTGTCAGGCCTCATCAATTGTTTAAATTTTTTCCTGCTGGCGGCGTCCATCTGGTAACCCAGTTTTCCCCATACGATATATCCGGAATATATATGTTTGATCGTCGGGTCTCCAAAGGCATTCAGCGTGATGCTTTTATACCCTAATCTCTTCGCATGGCGGATCTGGGCCGCCAGTAACTTATAACCAAGACGCTTTATGTTACCTTTGCTGCGAATTACGTTATTCTTTAAGGTCTTTTCCCGGAGATCGATCCTGACAGCAAGTTCTACAATTTCCGTGTCAAACTCAATGTCGACTATCCTGCCTTCCACTTCCCCTTCCGTGTGCATCAATTCTTTTACATCATGGACAGCTCCTATCCCGGTGAGCAGGATAATGTTCTGGAGTGAATAACCAGTGCATCTGAGACAGTTAGTTTTGTTGAGGGTTCTTATCATATCAGCCAATGAATAGAATAAGATTCAAATTTTAACGGTCCCTGAATTCTTTTGGGAAAGATTTATCTTCCGCCAGGTCCAGTTCCAGCAGCGTGTTACCATTATCGGTAATTGCGCCAACAGTAAAGGCGCCGTAAGACAGAATACCGGCAACCGAGGCTACATCGCCGACGAAATCGGCGGGTTTGATAAGATATACAGAAGGATTAAATGAATCATGGAGATAGAATACCACATCGCTGTCCAGCGGATGACTCGCATCGGTGGCTTTTACAGAAAGCGTAACCTTATAAAAGCCCGGGACAAAGGAGTCGGCAACAGCCCCACTCAGTTTTCTTTTATTGCTTTCCGCCTTGCCGCCGAAACGACCTTTTTGTGGGTCTTCCGGATGGCTGATCGGCGGAAGGGTAGGCAACGCCGATGGCGCAGCAGTCCTGGATAACTCCATATGCACTTCCTTTTCTTCCTTCTGCTGGCTTAATTGGCTGTTTTTAACCCGCTTCTCCTTTTCCTTTTGCAACACGGAGATCTTATCTTTCTGCCGGGTGATTTGTTGATCTTTGACAACATTGTTAATGAGCATATTGATAAATCTGAATCCGGCGGCAGCGGCAACCAAACAATATGAAAAATAGAGCAGGTAGTCCTTAGCCAGAACGCCTTCCTTCCCGGCCTCTGGTTCCCAGGCAAAATTAAAAGAAATGTTTTCCAACAAATTGCTTTGGGCAATTTCGAGGAACAGCGGAATCATGATGGTGGCGCCGATACCTAAAATCAAACACTCCCACCAGAGTTTTATCTTCTTACCTGTATCAGGGTTTTCATTTGCCGGCAACAAAAAATTAACCAGTCCCCCAAAGAGACCGGCCGTCAACATGATCAGGATAATGAGAGGGAAAGACATAGGCTAAGGGTTATAGTGAAAAGATAAGACTATTTGCCAAAAAATCGGAAGGAAAGCTTCCTTTTAATGAATAACGACTTTTTGAATGGGGATCTTTCCATAGACGACCTTTAGCTCGGGCCGGCCGTTCTTGTATATAACATTCCCAAATCCGCTGTCGGTAGATAGGAAGGAGGTGAAGTCGCCAATTTTGGAGTCGACATACAGCGTCTGCGTCACCGCATCATACCGGACCCCCGTCAGCGCCTCGATCAGCGCATAACTGGACATGGCGCGGGCATACCAGTGGCCGCATTCGTATTCGTCGAAGGGATTGCGGATCCGGCCGTCGTATCTTTTGCGGCAGGTGCGGACGACATCAAGACCCTCGGCGACTTTCCCTTCGAAGATAAGATGCGAAGCCACCTCGTATTCGATGCCGGTCCAGACTTCATTGCTATAGACAAACGGCAGGGAAAGCCGCTCGCCTTTTGGCCAGGTACAAAGCAACAGCCCGCCTTCATTGCCCAGCGCATAACCGGGACGCTGCGGGTTGCTGTAGTCGCTGAGGTCTTTTTTCAGGTTATATGTATAGACCGACTGCAGATGACTTTTCACCTTCGCCCGGTCCAGCGATTCTGGCAGGCCGCAGACCCGGGCCATCCAGTCGCCCAGAACGCCATCGGAAAGACAGCCCTTGCCATATTGATATTTGGGCCCTTCTTTTTGCAACAGGTCGATGGCCTCGGTGGAATAGTTCATGTTGAAGGAATGCTGTGACGCGGTGACGGGATTGGCGGCATTGAGCCCGGTCCACTCGATCTTTTGATTAAAGTACTGACCATTGTAAAGCTGCTGTTCCATGAATTGTCTGCCTTTTTTTTGCAGGTCGCGGTAGATGTCGATGTCTTCGTGGAGGAAGTCACCCATTTGGATCATCGCCTCCAGCGCGCCAAGATAAAAGCTGGTCGTCATGGGGTCCGGGCCCCAGAATTCGATATCATAAGTATTATGATGGGGCTCTTCGAGCGTGCCGGTGTGACGCGGGTCCCAGGTGGCGATACAATAATCGAGGCTTTGTTTGACCCGGGGATAGAGATTCCGGACCCAGCTGCTGTCACCGCTGATCCGCCAGTCGCGGTAGGCCTTCATGATCCCGCCCAGCTGACCATCGGAAGCGGCATAAAAGTCATGGGCAAGCGGCCGGATCGGCAGCGCCGCCCGGAATTGCTGATGACCCGCCGCATTCTGGTCTTCAAAGAACTCGGTTTGCCGCAGACTGCGCTCGAGCGACGGGAAGAGATGACAAACGGCCTGCGCATAGTTCCAGACATGGGTACAGGAACCCTGACAGCTGCCCCAATTGTCGGCGGAGCCTTCCCAGCCCCAAAAGCGCCCATCGTATTGGCGAAGGACGGTGGGAGATTTTAGAATACAGAGATTGGCGGCGATAGCCTCGGTGACCTCGGGTGGCAGGGTGCTCCGGTAGAAGGCTTCGCTGAATAGCTTTGTGTTGTCGCGTAGTGTTTTGTATTGCTGCTGCCAATAGTCGGTCACTTCGGTGATGCGGTGGAATTTGCTGCTATACCAGGGCTTGTGGTAGGGGGATGGCAGGTCGACCGAGCCGTCGCGGACCGTGCTGTCAGCAGGGTTCGTGACTTTGTTCCCCAGGCGCAAGCGACTGTCAGGTACATACCAGGCGACCATTAAGCGGATCGTCTTTTCTTCGCCGGGCTTTAACGTGAAGGGGACATATAGGGACGCGCCGGTGGCATTGGGCTGAGGGGCGACGGGTGTTGTCTGACCGCTTTGAATATGCTGCCAGGCCATCGTAAGGGGGTCCCACCAGCCGCCGCGAAACCAGCAATTATCGACAACGGTGGCCGGGTCGTCGGTGAAAAAGGCAAGATCGCCCTTGCGGTCGGCTTCTTGTGCGCTGTCCTGCGAAAGGATAAAGCCTTTATCCATGGGTTGGATCTGCGAGAAATCATTCAGGGTCGGGGTGTTGAAGGAAAAGACATATTCTTTTGATTGGGCGCTGGTGTTTTTAAAATGGTATTCCAGCGCGCCAACCGGCAGGCTGGAATTATCCGCATCGGTAGGGATAAAAGGGCTCCAGCCGGTGATGGTCACGGCGACGGGAATGGCGGCGTCCTTCAGGGTAATCTCTCCAAATGGAAAATGCGCCTTGAACTCGGCCTGCCGGAACCGGGCCAGCCCCCAGGTCCTCCCGACATCACCGAGACCGGCTTCGCTCAGTCCGTACTTCTTCCAATCCGGGACGGGGCCTTCGAGGACTCTGGCCGTCTTTGGCTGCCCCTTGATGACCAGCGCGGCAAAAAAGGGCGGCTCGTTAAAAAAGTCGGGGTTGTTGCGGATGGAAAGATGCGAGATCGCGCCCGTTCCTTCGAGGCAGAACATCCCCGCGCCGATCCCGCCGATGGGGTAGGCGACGCGTTGGAGGTATTCGCCGGTATAGGGGCTGTTGAAGGGGCGGCCGGTTGGGTGTTGGGCTTGCTGGGCGGTAGCGGCTCCGGGCTGCGTGCTGATCGGGTGGTCCTGGGCGAGGAGGTGGGTGGCGGGCAGCAGCAGGGATAGCAGCAATAAGGATGGCGACCGATATTTCATAATGGGAAGCTTTTGTGTCTACAAGGTAGTTACTCCCCCATAAAATCATCTAATTCCTTTTTGTCTTTTTCGTTGGCTTCAGAGTATAAGGCCGAGGTTGAGCAGAATCTTGATTTGATTATTGTATCTGTTGTCTTACGGTATCCTCTACCAAGTTCAGGAAATCCATAAAGGGAATATTGTCTACCGTAAATCCTAGCGCATGGGTAAGCGCGGGAAAGTTATCCAGGAATTCCTGATATTGTGCGTTAAGGACGGAATAACCCGGGATTGTCTTTCTGCCAGATGTGGTGCGTAACCAATCCCTTACTTTAGCCATGGCTATGGCCGGGTCGTTATTGTGTGCTTTGGTATCAATGCCATTTAGGTCTGAAATGTATTGCTGGTAGCCGTATTTTGTTTTTTCCAGTACCAGAGCGGTTTTTCGTTTCTGAGAAGTGTCTCCCAGGTTCTTGGCGCCGAAAAAAATCCCTGGTTCAAATGGCATATTGAAGCGTGGGTAATCGGCTGCATTTAGTTCAATTCGTGAGAGATCATGAATTCCATACCGGGAATCTCTAATCTTTCTTATGATTTTGCTTAGCCTGTTATCCGAGCCATCATCCTCATCCAAGGCAGTTTTTGGTAAAAAACCACATCTGTATATCGTGTAAACGATAGCCCTCAGTATAGGAACATACCGATCATCGAATGGACAATTGATAAATACAGAATCATTGTAACCCGCTACCTTCATATGGCGGTTTACTGAGCATGAAGAACACCTGCCCCGGATCTCCTGATCCCTGTAACTTTTGCAGACTGAACTGACTTTTCGGCCTTAGAAGCGCCGAATACTGTTTGTACGGCTTTGCGAATCGCTGTCCGGGTCACCGTGCCTTTGCGTGCCTTCGCGGTCTTTAATATAATCTTTCTGGTAGCCATCGTATAAAGGTACAAATTATTTGAAATAGATTAAAATTAATGGGCCAGACCTATTCCCCCATAAAACCGCCCAGGTCTCTGCGGTCTTTTTTTGTCGGCCGGCCGATCTTGCTTTGGCGTTTGCCGGTGTTGAAGCTGGCGGATTGGTATTGCAGACGCTCGATCTCTTCGGCGGGGGTAATATCGATGTAGTAGGTGATGGCTTCGGAATACTGGACGCGGTGGTCGAGGACAGCGGTGACTTTGATGCGCCAGCGCTTGGCCTCGGTCTTGACTTCGTATTCGTCGCCGACGCTGACATGCCTGGCGGCTTTGGCGCCGAGACCGTTGTACTTGACCTTGCCTTTATCGCAGGCTTCGGCGGCTTCGGTCCGGGTCTTGAAGAGACGGATGGACCAGAGATATTTGTCGAGGCGGATCTTTTCTTTTTCGGGCATAATTGGGCGGCGGCCAGCGGCGGCCAGGCCGGGTGTAAAATTAAGGACTCGCCGTCAAAACATAAACCCTATTTTAAACAAAAAAACCCGGTTGAGATATTCATAAACATAAGTCGGATTGCTCATATAGATATAGCAGGTCAAGGTTTGGCAACTTTCCGAACTGCCCTGAACCTCCTTCAACCTTTTCTCACTATAATCGACCGAAAGCAGCAAAGCCTTGTCGGTTCGCGCGCCCAGCTTCCATTTATAGCCCAGGCCGGCGCTCCACCAGGACCCGGCATGGAATTTACTCGTCGTGTAATCATCATAAGGGGTAATGGTCCGTTTATACAATGGCAGGTTGAGGCCGCCGTCGAGATGGAGAAAAAAGCCGCTCTTTTGACCGCCCCCCTTCCAAAAGACAGGCAGGTCGCGGGTGACGGAAACAAACAGCGGGGCGCTTTGGAAGCGATAGTTGTCGAGTCCCGCCCCCAGCCCCAGAAACCAGGGACCTTTGGCGACCCCATCCACCGTCTGCAACAGGCCATAATTGCCCCATTGACCGGATGAAAGCCCGAGGTAATCGTCGGAGCGGAATTTCCAGGATTGAGCGGAGGAGATGCTAATGCATAATGTACAGACGACAGCCATGAAGATGTGCTTACTCATGGCGCGACTGTGTTTACGGGCAGATAGCTCAATGGAGTGATATGGGTCGGATCGGTATAATCGTATTGGTAAAGACCACTGGTAGTAACGACGATCAACAGATTATTGGCGGCGATCACATCGCTTGAATTGCTGACATTGAGCTCGCTCAACAGCTGCAGATTGGCAGGGGCCGCCGCATTAAAGACTTTGACGCCCGGGCCATCACAGACGAACAACAGCGATCCGTCAAGACAGAGACCGGAAGGACTGGTCATCGGATAAGTTTTTAGGAGCGTGGCCTGGGAGAGGTCCTGCGCACTAAGCACGTCCAGTTCGTTGGCGCTCCCGCCGCAACCCGTGCCCGCATGCAGGGTGACATAGGCAAAGTTCTGATTGGCGATCACCGGATCGCAGGCCGTGCCGTGTTCAAATTCACTCACCTGAACGGGTTGGCCAGGAGTGGCAATGGAATAGATAAAGACTCCTTCCTTGGAACCAACGAGGAGATTGTTTTGCAGGGGGAAGATCGTTTCCAGATCGTAACCGCCAGCCGATGACTGTATCTTGGTGGGCTGGGTGGAATCCGTCACCTTGACCACACCCAGCGTATGTTCCTCCGGGATGGCATAAAGATAATCACCGATCAGCGTCATCACGGCGTTGGAACCCGCGGTCCCCGTGGCGGCGGAGCTGGCGTTGGAGGCAGCAGGGACGGGGGCGCCATTGGCAGCGTAAACCATAACGCCGCCGGGTGACGAATACCAGCCCATAGGCTGGGGCGCTCCCACCGGGATGCTGGTGTCTTTTTTTATCCAGGTGGCGACGATGGAATTGGAGTCCGAGCCGTAGTAGCGGCCGGTGAAGAAACCCCAAAGGGTGCCGGTGATCTTTACCTGATGCGGGTTGGTGATGTCGATGGCCAGCAGGTCCTCGTACATATCGGCGTAAAGGATGTTCCCGCGGATGGCGATATTCTCATTCCCCGGAATATTGAGAAAAGCGATTTGGACGGGGTGGGTGGGGTCGCTGTTGTCGATGATATGAATACCGGCATTGACGTCGTTGAGGTAGATATAGGAGCCCTTAATATAGATCTGGCCGGTCTGGGTGACAGGCTGGCTGGGGTTGCCGTTGATAGCCGCCCGAATGGTGGACTTCAGGGCATATACCGGCGTATAGATGGTATAGGATTCGACACCCCTGACGCGGTCTTTCAGACAACCCGTGTATAACAGGCTCACCGTCACGACGATGAGGCAGGTGAGCAGCAGGGCTTTATATTTTCTCATTGTTAGTTTTTTGTTTCTGACAACGGATCTGAAAAGAGCGTTGCATGGGTGTTCTTTTTCGTTTGGTTCCCCTAACTTTAGACAAAACTAAGGGAGCATGGGAAAATTCGGTATGGCCGCGCTGCTGGTTTTGGCGATGATCAGCCACGGATCCGCGCAACCCGATAGTGCGGTCCGGTATCATAAGTCGGTAGTGATGATCCCGATGCGGGATGGTATCAAACTTTTTACCGTTGTCCTCAGCCCGGTTGCCGCTGCGGGGCCTTCGCCCATTCTTATCCAGCGGACGCCATACGGCGCGGATATCCCGGTGCCGACCGATTCCGACTTCAGCATGCCACGCTTCTTCCCCTATTATAATATGGCGAAGGATGGATACATCTTTGTGTTGCAGGATGTGCGGGGGAAGTACAAGTCCGGGGGGACGATGCAGATCCATCAACCCCTGATCCATCTGACCCATCCGGGAGCGGTGGATGAAAGCACGGATACCTGGGATGCCGTCGATTGGCTGGTCAAAAATGTTCCGCATAACAACGGCAGGGCGGGGATCACCGGCGTATCCTATCCTGGCTGGCTGGCACTTGTTGGAGCGGTAGATGCGCATCCGGCTCTGAAGGCGGCTTCGGAGCAGGCCTGTATGGGGGATTTGTTTTTGGGAGATGACTTTCATCACAATGGGGCGTTTCGGCTTTCGTATGGGATGGAATATAGTTATGAGGTGGAGCACGATAAAACGACCGATAGTGATTTTCCGTTCCCGCAGTTCGATCTCTATGACTGGTATCTAAAGCTTGGGTCGCTCAAGCATGTCAACGAGCTTTATTTTCATGGGACGATCCCGACCTGGAATAATTTTGTGGCCCATCCTTCCTATGACAGTTTCTGGAAGACGAATTCGACGTTGTCATACGTCACGTATCCTCAGATCCCGCAGCTGCATGTCGGCGGCTATTATGACCAGGAAGATCTGAACGGCCCGCAGCTGATGTATGGGGCGATGGAGAAGAGGGATAGCTTTAATCGCAATTTTATTGTTTTGGGTCCGTGGTATCATGGAGAATGGGAGAGCCCTAAGGGCGATAGTTTGGGGAAGATTGCGTTTGAGAGCAATACGGCTCAATGGTTTAAGGAGCTCCAGAAAAAATGGTTTGATTACTGGCTTCGCGGCATCGGGGATGGGAAGTTCGATGAAGCGACTTGTTTCCAGACTGGTTCGAATGTTTGGAAAACTTATAGCTCCTGGCCGCCGCGCGAGGCTGTCGTCCGAAATTTGTATGCGGCGGCTGGTGGTCGGGCCGGTTTTGATGCGCCGACAGCTGCTTCAGGGTTGGTTAAATATATCAGCGACCCGGCTAAGCCAGTGCCTTATCGTCAGCTGCCGATCGAGGCGACTTACGGAAAGGGAAGCCACTGGCGTAACTGGCAGGTGGATGACCAGCGATTTGCTTATTCCCGACCGGATGTGGTCAGCTTTACGATGGATTCATTGACATCGGACCTGACGGTGACCGGTTCGATCATCGCGCATCTTTGGGCTTCGACGACAGGGTCGGATGCGGACTGGATCGTGAAACTGATCGATGTGTATCCGAATTGGGACCCTCAGAACTACCAGATGAGCGGGTATATGCTGCCGGTAGCGATGGAGGTATTCCGGGGGCGGTTTCTGCATGGGTTTGATAAGCCTGCTGCTTTGGTTCCGGGGAAGCCGCAGGAGTTTGTGATCAATTTACATCAGATCAATCATGTGTTTAGGAAGGGGCATCGGATCATGATCCAGGTGCAAAGCAGTTGGTTCCCGGTTATAGATAGGAATCCGCAGAAATATGTGGCCAATATTTTTGAGGCGGCCGATGGGGATTTTATAAAGGCGGAGGAGACGATTTATTTTTCGGCCGCGTATCCGACGCATGTGGAGATGCCGGTGGTGAAATAAGCTTTGACAATCATGGCAGAATCATTCGATGTTATCGTCATCGGCCTGGGCGCGCATGGCAGCTCGGCGCTGTATCATCTTGCCCGGGAGCATCGGCTTTCCCGTGGGCATTGGAAGGTAGCGGGGATCGATCGGTTTACGCCCCCGCATGCGCACGGGTCTTCGCATGGCCAAAGCCGTATTATCCGGCAGGCTTACCACGAGAATCCGATCTATGTGCCGTTTGTACAGGCCGCCTATGACTTATGGGAAGTCCTCGAGCGGGAGTCGGGGACCTCGCTGCTTCTCGGGACCGGGGGGCTTTTGCTGGGCGCGGAGGACAGCATGGTCGTTACCGGTGCGCGGCTTAGCGCCGAGACGCATGGGCTGGACTATGAGTGGCTGGAGGCGGCGGATATTCGCCGGCGGTTCCCGGCTTTTCGGCCGGTGGCCGGCACGGTTGCGGTGTGGGAGAAAAGGGCGGGTATTCTTTTTCCGGAGGATTGTGTTGCGGCGCATCTGAGAGGCGCAGCGGCCAAAGGGGCAGTCATTCGCTCCGACGAAGTAGTTTTGGAGATCAGGCCGGTTGCTGGTGGAGTGCAGGTGATTACGTCGAAGGGTAGGTATGTAGCCGGCAGGGTGATCGTTAGTGCCGGTGCGTGGATTGGCGGCTTGTTGCCGGAACTTAAGCTGCCGTTGAACATCGAGCGCCAGGTCGTGTGTTGGTTTCAGGACGGTCGGCGGGCAGGTTCGTCGGTGTCGGCTTCGCCGTTGGGTCCTGGCTCGCCGTTAGAGCCGCCAGTCTCGCCGTTAGGTCCGCAGCGCATGCCGGTATATATCTGGGAATATGCACCGGGTCGGCTATTTTATGGCTTCCCGGATCTGGGAGAGGGGATAAAGATCGGGTTTCATCACGGGGGCAGGCATATTCAGCCGGAGGAGCTGCGGCAGGATGCCAATGTTGGGGAGATCGGCGAGATTGCCGCGATTGCTGCGAGTTTTCTGGATATCGAGCCTGTGTTTCGCTCCGCTTCGGTTTGTATGTATACGAATACGCCGGATGAGCATTTTATTTTGGACGTCCATCCGGATTGTGCGGATATTTTTATTGCAAGCCCCTGTTCGGGGCATGGGTTTAAGTTTAGCAGTGTGATCGGGAAGATTTTGAGCGAGATGGCGATGGGTCGGGAGGCGGGTTTTGATTTGGGTGCGTTTGGGATGAAGAGGTTTGGGAAAGATTTTGTAGTTTGAGCGACCAAAATTAATCACATGAGAAAATTCGCTGCGCGGCCCTTGCGCCTTCCAGCCCACGTTGGGACGCTTTGTCTGTTATTCATGGTTGCCGCTGGTTCGCCGCTTTCTGCCCAGACCGGCAAAGAAATTCAGCCGGTCCCCGGCGCCGGCAAGGAGCCGGTGAAGGTAACGGACCTGCTGCAGATAAAGACGGTTGGCGAGATTGCCCTTAGCAAGGACGGCGGTCAGGCAGCGTTTGTCGTCACGGAAATTGAAAAGGACACTGCCGGCAAGACCGCAGGATGGGATTATAAATACGTCAGCCATATCTATCTTGCTCCGGGGGACGGATCGGCTCCGCCACGGCAGCTGACCGCAAAAGAAAGCGCCTCCTCGCCTGCCTGGAGCCCCGATGGCAAACAGCTTGCCTTCGTGCGGGCTGTAGAGGGTAAGCCGCAGATCTTCCTGCTGCGCTTCGATGGCGGCGAGCCCCTTCAGCTTACGCATTTCCGGTATGGCGCAGCCACCCCCAGGTGGTCGCCTGACGGTAAAGCCATCCTTTTCGCTGCCCGCATCGGACTCAAAGAAATGATCAGCGACTCCATCCTTAATCCCACGCACCTGCTTCCCCCCTGGCCCTCGGAAGAGCCGGGCATCGCCGATAACCGACTGTGGCGCTCTTCCACGGCTAAGCGTGATCCTGACGGCGATATGGAGCAGATCCGGGCCTATCTGGCCGGAGACGTCACGGACAAAAAAGCGAAGGTGGTCACCCGGCTGAATTTTCAGGACGAGATGGAAGTCAACCCTGATCTGACTTTTACTGAGTTTTTTGTCCAATCGCTTCAGCCGGGCGCGTTGCCGGTAGCGGTGACCCATGGCTTTTACCAGTATACCTCGGCCGTATATACGCCGGAAGGCCGGCAGCTGATCCTCACGGCGCATATCGATTCGATGGAAAACCCCGACCGCGACCAGGAAAGCGAAATCTATCTGGCGGACGCCGACGGGCAACATCTCCGGCTGCTGCTGGGCGGTAAAGGGATGGTCTATAGCAGTCCGGCCCTCTCGCCGTCGGGGAAATGGCTGGCCTTCCAGTATGGACCTGCTTCTTACGTGGGCACACCCAAGCTGGCGATCATGCCCTTCAACGGTTCCCCGGATGGTAAAGACAGTATTGCCATCGATCGCGCCACCGCCAACTACGTCTGGGATGGGGATGACAAGTACCTTTATTTTACGGCTCACTCCAACGGAGGCGCCCCTGTCTACCGGGTATCGCCGGTCACCAGGAAGGTAGAGCAGCTGTCGGATTATAACAGCGGAACGGGTAGTCTCGATCTGCGGGCCGGCCATCTCGTGTTTTCCAGAACGGAAGTCGCCGATCCCTCCGAGTTGTATACGGCAGATGCCGACGGGCAGCATGTCCGGGTTGTCAGTGCTTTCAATTCGGCCTGGGTGCAGACGCGGGCGCTGAGCTTCCCGGAGAAGCATAGCTTCCGGAATGCTTTGGGACAAACTATCGAATACTGGGTGATGAAGCCCGTCGGCTATAAACCCGGTCAGCAATATCCGCTGCTGCTGGATATCCACGGCGGTCCTGCGTCGATGTGGGGACCCGGCGAGAGCAGCATGTGGCATGAGTTCCAGTTTTTTTGCAGCAGAGGGTACGGC
>Ga0302324_100011441_pt1 | contig 18194 bp, 15 predicted proteins | sample Palsa_T0_1_FD_201949 | JGI IMG/M metagenome (GOLD analysis project Ga0302324, IMG submission 201949) | Peat permafrost microbial communities from Stordalen Mire near Abisko, Sweden - Palsa_T0_1 | ecosystem: Environmental > Terrestrial > Soil > Palsa > Peat permafrost | place: Sweden: Abisko... | reverse complement strand
CATCGCGGATCAGCGTGGCTGGCGGGTTCGATCGCACCCAGTCAAAGCTAATCAAACCAGTTTTGTGATATAGGACGGTTTGAGACCCCTCATCCTAGCCTCCTCCCCCTGGGAGAAGGAAAGCCGCCGGACGCCTTGTTGTTGCCGATGAGTGTCCGGCTAGTTCCGTTGACGGAATTGGCGACCAGCGGAAGGCGATTTCACCCTCTCCTTGGAGGAGAGGAAGGGGTGAGGTGGTCCCTAATCGCACCCAATCAAACCCAGTCAAGCCATTTTTGTGAAATAGGACGGTTTGGGACCCCTCATCCTGACCTTCTCCCGGTGGGAGAAGGAAAGCTGCCGGACGCCTCGTTGTTTGCCGATGAGTGTCCGGCTAGTTTCCGTTGAACGAATTAGCGACCAGCGGAAGACGATTTCACCCTCTTCTGCGAGGTGAGGGCGGGGTGAGGAGGTCTCTAATCGCACCCAGTCAAAGCTAATCAAACCAATTTTACTGAAAACCGATAAAGTAAATCGTAGTCGAACAAAGCCTACGTGGATTGTATGGTATGCTTGAACTTTGAGCGTTCACCTTTTACCATACAATAGTGAAAACGGCTCGATTGATGTTGGTTTGTTTTTTCTGGCAGACCGTGGTTGTTTCAGCCCAGACCAATACTGTCAATACTAATAATCTCGTAAACCCCGCCTCCATCGCCCTTCGCGCCGAACAAATTCGCGCCGCCTGCATTCAAGGCCGGCGTCACATTTGCGGCCAGGTGCTCCAAATTACCAAGGCGGGGCTGGTGGTCGATAGCGGTTATCCGACCTTGTTGGAGCCGCCGCTCAATAAATCCTGGGTCACGCTCGCCGCCGCTGCGCCGGTCCGCCCGCCCAATCAAGTCGAAGGCAAGATGCCCGATTGCATGGCCATTGGTCTGGTCTTCCTGACCGATCTGCCCAAGCGCAAAAAGCCGCAACTTTATGATTACGTGGCCTTGAATGGTTATCCGGCAGGTCAATACGAATATGTGCCTTTGCCCGGCGTCCACAAAACCATCCGCAAGTTTGCCGGCGGCCTGGACACCGCCGTCCGTTTGAATCTGCAAGCGGAGCTGCCGACCAACCGCATTCCCGCCGCCTATCTCAAGATGCCCAATCGCGCCGACGCTCCTCTGCCCCAACTCCTCTCCCAGACGGGCGCGTTTGCAAACACACCGAATCGCGTGCCGGCCGATGGCTTGATTCCCTACGAATTAAGCGTCTCGTTCTGGTCGGATGGGGCGCAGAAGCAGCGTTGGATGTCGCTGCCCGAGGCCAAGATCGGTTTTGCGACGCACGGCGAATGGACCTTTCCAGCGGGAACGGTCTTTGTCAAAAATTTTGATTTGGCCACCAATGACGACGATCCACGGCAAACGCGGCGCCTGGAGACGCGGCTGCTGGTGCGTTCGTCCGACGGCTCCGTCTATGGCGCAACTTACAAATGGCGGCCCGACAACAGCGACGCCGATCTCCTGCCCACCAATTTGACGGAAAATGTGGTCGTCCGCACCGCCAGTGGAACCCGGACGCAAAGCTGGTATTATCCGAGCCGCGAGGATTGCCGGACTTGCCACACCGACCGCGCCGGCGGAGTTTTGGGCGTCAAAACGCGCCAGTTCAATCGCGACCTTCTCACATCCTGGGGCCGGCTGGGATTATTCGACCATGCGCCATCGGACGCAGAGCTCGCCGCGTGCGTGTTCCTGGCGCGGAGCGACGACACCAATCGCGCCTTGGAAGACCGCGCCCGCTCTTATTTGGATGTCAATTGCGCCAATTGCCATCGGCCTGGTGGCACCGTCGCCTATTTCGATGCGCGCTACGATACGCCGTTGGCTCAGCAGGGATTGATTGATGGGCCTGTGCTCATTAACGAAGGCATCGACCACGCCCGCATGATCGCGCCCAATGACCGATGGCGTTCCATCCTCTATATGCGCGCGAACACGCTGGAAGGTTTCAAGATGCCTCCGTTGGCCCGGCAAACCGTGGACCAGGCCGGCATGACGCTGTTGCGGCAATGGATCGAGAGCCTGGGCGGACGGCCGGTGCTGGCGCCGCCTGATTTTTCCTTGGCCGCCGGAACCTACGCCAAATCAATCGACTTGACTTTAAGCGAGGCCGAACCTGGCGCGGAGATCCGCTACACCTTGGACGGCAGCATTCCCGGCACAACCGACCCGATTTATCAGCGGCCCATCCATTTGGCCAACTCGACCACGGTGCGAGCCAAGGCTTTCAAGGACGGTTTTACCCGGAGCATCACTGCCCAGCAAACGTTTGTGCTTGGCGAATGAATCAGAGGCTCTTGGCCACCAGCACAATTCCCCAAGGACTTTTCCCGGCTGGGATGCGTTGAAGTTCCTTCTCCGCTTCCAAGTCAATAACAGAAATGTCGTTGGAAGGGCCGTTGGCGGAATAGAGAAATTTGCCATCGGGCGAAATGATGATGCCCCAGGGACGTGTGCCTGCTTTGATGTAGTTCAGAATCTTGTGCGAGCCAACGTCCATGACACAAATCGTTCCAGCCCGACCTGTGCCGGCATAGACCTTCTTGTTGTCAGTGGAAACCTTCACGCACATTGGCCGGTTACCCTTGGCCAGGGCGATGGTTTCCAGTGGTTGATGGCTCTGCGAGTCAATCACATGCAGTTGCCCGGCGGATTCCGAGGGAATAAACGCCCTTGATCCATCAGCCAGGAAATCAACCGACCGCGGCCGGCCGCCGACATTGAAATGGTTGATGACCTTAAAGGTGGAGGCATCAATGGCGAAAATTTCCCCGTCCGTTTCGCACGTCACGTAAAAGACTTTGCCATCAGGACGGATGCCCACGCCTTCCGGCTCCTTATGCACCGGGATAATCTTCTCCACGGCGCCGGTGGCGATGTTGAGCACGCTGGCCGTGGCGACATCTTCGTTCGAGATAAACAACCGCGTGCCATCCGAGCTGACCGCGAACTGCTCCGGGTCGGAACCCGCCGGCAATTTGCCCTTCAACGTGCGCGTCGCCACATCGATGATGGCGATGCCATCGGCGGATTTGTCGGCGTTCTTATCGTCATCGTCATCGTCGTGACCTTTTTGGAAAATGGGGTTGCCATTGGCATCGAGCTTGGGCGGCGGTTCCGGCGGCGTGCCACTGACGGCCACATAGACCGCCTTGCCATCGGGGCTGACGTGAATCCCACGCGGGCGTTTGCCGACCGCGATGGTGGCCACCGTCTCGTGCGTGGCGGCATCGATCACCGAGACATTGTCCGAACGTTCATTGCTGACATAAATGAAGAAATTTTCCCCGACCTGGCATCGAGCCGTCGTCGCCAAAAGAACCAAACTGCATCCCATGAGAGCGCGGGCGCAGACCACTTTAAGCTTATTCATGTGTTGAATGTAAACCTCCTCTTGCTGGTAGCGCAAGCGGGACAGATCAGAAGACCATCGTTGATCCTAGGCGAGTTTCCCCTATCCTTTTGTCGAGCGGTCCCGTTTTTTTCGTTAGTCAGCACCATGCCTATTAGTTATACTCAGCCAAGAATCTTGGTCTTTCCCTCTTTCCATCATATTGTGGCAATGTATTGCCATGATGAATATGAAAATTAGAAAAGCGAATCAGAGGGGCCACGCTGAACATGGCTGGCTGGACACTTATCATTCTTTCAGCTTTGCGGATTATTACGATCCGCAGTGGATGGGCTTTCGCAGCCTGCGCGTCATCAATGATGATTTGGTCATGCCGGGCATGGGCTTCGGGACGCATCCGCATCGCGACATGGAAATTATCACCTACGTTCTCAGCGGCAAGCTGGAGCACAAGGATTCGATGGGTAATGGCCGTGTCATCAAGCCCGGCGAGGTGCAATACATGGCGGCGGGCTCAGGGGTGGAGCATAGCGAATTTAATCCGTCCAAAGACGAGGCGGTGCATCTGCTGCAGATTTGGATTCAGCCCGATGGCCGCGGCCTCAAGCCGCATTACGCGGAGAAGTCGCTGGTCAACGCGCCAACGGGCACACTACAACTCGTCACGAGCAAAACGGGCCGCGATGGTTCCATTGCCATTAACCAGGACGCCGATCTGTGGCTGGGAAAATTGGAGCCGGGCCAGAAAGTCGCCCATGAGGTGGCGGCGGCGCGGCATGCCTGGCTGCATGTTGCCGAAGGCAAAGTCCAGGTGAACGGCCAGGAGTTGGCCGCCGGAGACGCGGCTATTCTCGACGGAAAAAGCGCGGCTGAAGTGAAAGCTTTGGATGCCTCGCAAGTCCTGTTATTTGACCTAAACTGAAACTTAATAGCGAAAGATTATGAACACGACCTTGACCCCGGAACAATTGATCACGCAACTCAAGTGGCGTTACGCTGTCAAACAATTCGACACTACGCGCAAAATCAGCTCGAGCGATTGGGCTACGCTTGAGGAGGCGGTTCGGCTTAGCCCTTCCAGCGCAGGGTTGCAACCCTACACATGGGTGGTGGTGAAGGACCCCGAGATGCGGGCCAAGCTTCGCGTCGCCTCCTATGGCCAGCCCCAAATCACGGACGCCTCGCATCTCGTCGTTTTTACATCCAGGACAAATTTCAGCGAAACCCATCTCGATGAGTATTTAAAGCGAGTGACGGAGGTGCGGGGGGTGTCTTTCGAATCCCTGGCCCCCTTCCGCGCCAACATGGTGGGGATGATCCAAGGCATGGATCAACCAACCCGAAACGCCTGGTGCAAGAATCAGCTCTACATTTCGTTGGGCTTTCTTCTCGCCTCCGCGGCTGTGCTGGGGATCGACGCTTGTCCCATGGAAGGAATCGACCGCGTCCAGTACGATTCCATTCTCGGCCTCACTCAAACAGGACTCACCGCCGGCATGGTGGCCACGCTCGGCTACCGTTCGCCATCCGACAAATACGCCGAGGCAGCCAAGGTTCGCTTTCCAAAGGAGAAATTGTTCATCGAAGTCTGATTTTGACTCATGGCAAAATTGACATGACTCCATCAGGAATCGAGGGATTGGCCATGATTTCATGGTTTATCTTTCCGTGGAATCGCCGAGTCCCGCCAATTCCAACCCTCCTGAGACTTTATTCGCGCAACGAATTCATTTCCGGCTAAGATCGTTCCAAAATCATTATCAATAATACAATTTGGCGAGTCGGCAACGGTTTGAAGCACTTTCTTGACAAGGTCAACATTCGAGTAATCAATTAAAAGATGTTGGCTTGGGCATGACGTCTTCTCGGACGGATCCGCATAAAAGTAAATCCGACTGTTGTCCTCCTGAATCGCGAGCTGATCTTGCCGGGTGGGCAATAGACACCAATGTTGGGTTAGGACTTGCCGTAAATTTTCGAGAGCAAATCCCTGCTTAAATGTAATAGAGATCGTGTCCATTATAATTAAAGTGCCACACCTTTTTAATATCGGCGAACGGTTAGCAGTTAGTAAAACCCCTTCTGAGCCTTTGAGCACACGGAAATCCGGCCCGAATCAGCCCATAAATACTTATCAAAGACCCTTGACACCGCGACGACCTTGTTCTTAGATGCTGCGCTCTTTTCACGTAATAAGAGCGCTGAATAATAATCATGAATAAAGGCAAAATTGTCCAGGTCATCGGGCCCGTCGTCGATGTCGAATTCCCTGAGGGCCTGCCGTCTATTTATAACGCCGTCACGGTGGATTTCGATGTTCCCGGTCTCGGCAAAACCAAACTTACCCTGGAGGTGCAACAGCACCTGGGGGACAATTGGGCTCGCACGGTCGCCATGTCCAGCACCGAGGGCCTTAAGCGCGGTCTTGAGGTGACGGACACCGGAGCGCCCATTTCCATGCCGGTGGGCCCCGGCGTGATGGGGCGCGTCTTCGATGTCACCGGCAATCCCGTTGACGAACGCGGCCCGGTCATTGCGGAAAAATATTACCCCATTCACCGCGCCGCCCCTCCGTTGGTCGATCAATCAACCTCTCCGCAGGTCTTGACCACCGGCATCAAGGTTATTGATTTGATCTGCCCTTTCCTCAAAGGCGGCAAAGTAGGCGCGTTCGGCGGCGCAGGCGTCGGCAAGACCGTCGTCATCATGGAATTGATCAACAACATTGCCAAGCTGCACGGCGGCGTTTCCGTCTTTGCCGGGGTCGGCGAGCGCACCCGCGAAGGCAACGATCTTTATCACGAAATGTCCGAGGCGGACGTTATCAAGCAGAAAAACTTGAGCGAATCCAAAATCGCGCTGGTTTATGGGCAAATGAACGAGCCACCCGGCGCCCGTCTGCGCGTGGCCTTGTCCGGCCTGGCCATTACCGAGTATTTTCGCGACGAGAAGAACCAGGACGTGTTGCTCTTCATCGACAACATTTTCCGCTTCTCGCAGGCCGGTTCGGAAGTGTCGGCTTTGTTGGGCCGCACTCCCAGCGCCGTAGGTTACCAGCCGACCCTGGCCGCCGAAATGGGCGATTTGCAAGAACGCATCACCTCGACCAAAAAAGGTTCGATTACCTCGTTCCAAGCGGTTTACGTGCCGGCGGACGATTTGACCGACCCGGCCCCGGCCACCACTTTCGCGCATTTGGATGCGACGATCGTGTTGGAACGCTCCATTGCCGAATTGGGCATTTTCCCGGCCGTGGATCCGCTGTCCTCCAATTCCCGCGCCTTGACCCAGGAAATCGTTGGCCAGGAACATTACGACGTCGCCCGCGGCGTACAAAAAGTGCTCCAGCGTTACAAGGATTTGCAGGACATTATCGCGATTCTTGGATTGGACGAACTTTCCCCGGAAGACAAACTGACCGTTTCGCGCGCCCGCAAAATTCAGCGTTTCCTGAGCCAGCCCTTCACCGTCGCGCAAGTCTTCACCGGCCGCGAAGGCAAACAAGTGCCTGTGGCGGAAACGGTGCGCGGCTTCAAGGAAATCCTCGAAGGCAAGCACGATGATGTCTCCGAAGGCAATTTCTACATGAAGGGCGGAATCGACGAAATCAAAGAGGCGAGCTAATGCCGGCCACACTCAAATTGGAAATCGTCACGCCCGACGCGCAGACTTATTCCGACGATGTCGAAATGGTGACCTTGCCGGGCACGGAAGGCGAGATGGGGGTCTATCCCAATCACGTCCCGCTCATGACGCAATTGGCGCCGGGGGAAGTCATTGTCCGCAAGGACGGCCATGATACTTTTCTGGCGGTGGGTGAAGGGTTCGTGGAAATCACCGGCGATCATGTGGCGATCCTTACGGACATGGCGGTCAAGGCGGACAACATCGACGAAACCAAGGCCGAAGAAGCGCGCCGCCGAGCGGAGTCCCGCCTGGCCGAGCATCTCAACGACGAAGAAGCAGCGATTGTCAGCGCCGCGCTGGCCAACGCCCTGGCCCAGATCCACGTCAAACGCCGACGCCACCCGTAAAGGGGCGCAGCATGAACCGCATTCAGGAACGCTTTGCGCGGCTAAAAAAAGACGGGCAAAAGGGCTTCATCGTTTATATCGGCGCCGGAGATCCCAACCTGGAAATGACCCGCCGATTGGCTCTGGCCTTCGATAAAATTGGTGTTGACGTTCTCGAACTGGGCGTGCCGTTCAGCGATCCGCTGGCCGACGGTTTGGTCAACCAATTAGCCGCCCAGCGCGGCCTTGATTCGGGAACCACGCCGGAAAAAGTTCTGCAAACCGTCGCTGCCATCCGGCGCGAATCCCAGATCCCTGTCGTTCTTTACATCTATTTCAACCTGATCCACCGGCGTGGCCTGGAAGCCTTCGTGCGCGCCGCCGCCGAAGCTGGAGTGGACGGCTTGCTGGTGTTGGACCTTCCGCCCGAAGAATCAGGCAATTACGAGGCCCTCATGCAAAAAGCGGGCCTGTCGGCCATTTATCTGGTCGCCCCGACCACGCCCGAATCGCGCATCGAATTGATCGTGCGGCGCGGCAGCGGTTTCATCTATTACGTATCCCGTGAAGGCGTCACCGGCATGCAAAAGAGCGTTTCTCAAACCATCGGCGAAATGACCGCGAAAATCCGGGCGCACACGAACTTGCCGATTGCCGTTGGCTTTGGCATATCGACTCCGGATCAGGCCCGATTGGTGGCCCAAAACGCGGAAGCCATCGTGGTGGGCAGCGCCGTCGTCAATCAAATAGCCGAGCACGGCCGGAGCGCGGATTTGCCGGAGCTAGTGTCCCGTTTCACCGCCGCGTTGGTGGCCGCAGTCAAAGGAAAGTCATCGTTATGAAGAAAAACCAACAAGACGAGAACCGTTTCGTCATCATCATGGCCGGCGGGCGCGGCGAAAGATTCTGGCCCGTCAGCCGCGAGAAGACGCCCAAACAACTGATCAGTTTGCTTGGCGAGAAGTCCTTTTTGCAGGACGCCGTGAATCGCGTTTTGCCTTTGGTCCCGCTCAAGAATATTTTTATTATTACCAACGCGGTCCAGGCGCCGGAAGTCCGCCGTCAATTACCCAAGCTTCCCAAACAAAATGTGATCGCCGAACCGGTCGGGCGCGATACCGCCGCCGCCGTGACTCTGGGCGCGGCCGTGGTCGGTCAACGTTCCACGCGCGCTGTCATGGCCGTCCTGCCGGCCGATCACGTCATCCCGGAAGACAAGAAATTCCAGCAAGTTCTCGCGGACTCATTTGATGTGGCAAGTCGCGGCCAGGTGATTGTCACCATTGGCATCAAGCCGAACGAGCCGGCGACTGGTTACGGATACATCCGCGTCGGCCACGAACTGCCGCCTCCCCACGGCGTAAAATCCTACAAGACCGCGTTTTTTAAAGCGGAACAGTTCGTGGAGAAGCCGCATTTCGACAAAGCAGTGGAATATGTCAATAGCGGGCAGTATCGGTGGAACGCGGGTATGTTCATTTGGTCTTTCGTCACCATCACGCAAGGATTGGAAAAGCATCAGCCGGAATTGGCCGCCGCCTGCCAGCGCTGGTTCAAGGTCGCGGGCACGCCCAAGCTGGACAAGGTTTTGGCCAAAGAATATCCCGAGATTAAGAAAGTCTCCGTCGATTATGCCCTGATGGAGCATGCGCAAAACGTCATCGTGGCCGATGGCGCGTTTGAATGGGACGATTTAGGTTCCTGGACTTCGCTGGCGCGGCATTTGAAGGCCGACGCCGAGGGTAATTGCGCGAAGGCCGATTTCATTCACGTGGACGCCGCGCGCAATATTATTTTTGACGCTCGCACGAAGAACCGCACACCTATAGCTGTGGTTGGATTGCGGGACTCGATTCTCGTGCAAACCGATGACGCCGTTTTATTGACCCACAAGAGCCAGGCGCAAAAGGTTAAGGAATTGGTCAAGAAGCTGGCCGAGAACACTGAGCACAAGAAGTTGGTGTAAAGCCTAAGGCAACTCAGCCGCCCGGCTAATCGGCGCGCTGGCCCCGCTGGCGCTCATGGCTGACAAATTGTGCGAGATCGTATGGTTCAGATAAATCGCCAACGAATTGACCTGCGCCTCGCTGAGCGGGCCTCCTTGCGCGGCGGCGAAGGCGGGCATCATGCTGTGCGGCTTGCCAAAGGTAATGACCGTTTTCCAGTAGTCGAAATCCGTCGGTTGTTTTAAGGCGTGTAAATCCGGAACTTTGCTGTCGCGATGAGAGGCTTCGTGGCAGATGCCACAATCGACTGCGTAAAGGTCCTGGCCATAGGCGTCGCGGCCTTTGTCGGCATGACATTTGGCGCAGTCGCCCCTGAAGATGGCCTGGGCATCGGCGTTGGCTTTAATCCGGGCGGCAACACGATCCGCCTCGGACATCGTTCCTGAGAGCGAGGGTGGCGGGGGAATGTTGACATTAAAATACACCACGCGTTCTCCTACGGACGTGTAGAAAGTAAGTGTTTTGGAAAGCATCCCCATTTTGCCCGCAAGGTTGACCTGCACCTTGACCGCTCCGCTGGCTTGCGGCGCAAGGTGCCAGGGGTTGGCCGGCAGGATGGCCTCCGTACAGCCGCAGGAGGCATGCACCCTTTCGATAATAATCTCGTTCGTCCACACATTGGTCACGTTGAACGTGAATGGAGCCATCTGTTCGCCGGGCGAAGCATCGTAGCGTTTGGTTTCCGCGTCGAAAACGAGCGTGGGGACGTTCGGTATATTTTGACTATGCCCAATAATGCCAGCGGGCGTCCGCGGCGATTGAGGCTGCCCAAGCAAGGGCACCGAGGACATGACCGTCAGCAGCAAACCTAAAACAAAAGCATTCTCACCAAATCGCATGGCAAATTATAGTAACATGCGAGGCAGCGCATTCAAGCGCCTGGTTTCGGTTGCTCTAAGCTAAGGCCCAAAGGCAGACCATGAAAACTTCCACTTTTTTTGCGCCCACTTTGATGGCACATTGCTCCAATGGAGCCAACTGAGGCGGAGTTGATTTCCGCCGCATGCAAAGGAGATGCGGCCAGTTTTGAACCGCTGATTACGAAATATCAAGGACGTGTCTTTGCCACGGCCCGCCGTTATGCCCGGCGGGAGAGTGAAGTGGAAGACATCGTCCAGGAAGTGTTTATCAAGGCCTTCCAAAAGCTGGAGGGCTTTCGGGGCGAAGCTCCTTTCGAGCATTGGTTGATGCGCCTGGCCGTGCGGACGTGTTATGATTTCCTGCGCAGTCATAAACGCAATCGCGAAACGGCCTTTACCGAGTTGTCCGAGCCGGAAAGCAACTGGCTGGACCGTTATGTAATCGAACCGGATGAAGCCAGCGAGGACGCTGAGGCCGCGCGCCAGTTGATCGAAAAGGTATTATCGCACCTTTCGCCGCCCGCGCGCCTGGTCATCACGCTTTTGGAAATCGAGGAAAGGTCGGTGCGGGAAATTGCCGATTTGACCGGATGGTCCATTCCGCTGGTCAAAGTGCGGGCTTTCCGGGCACGGGCCGAGATGAGGAAAATTCTGGGCAAAATAGCCAAAGACAAATATCTGTAACCGTGCGGACGTTCGGGCCGTCTTAAGAATTGCGTTATGAACATCGACAAGTTGCGCGCCAAATTAATCGCCGCCGCCAGGAAACATTCTCCCTCGGAGCAGGCGCCGTACGCGTTTGAGCAGCGCATCCTGCGGCATCTCTCAGACCGACCGGTGGCAGATTTTTGGGCTTTGTGGGGCCGTCCACTTTGGCAGGCGGCCATGGCTTGTATCGCGATTACTTTGTTGTGCGGAGGGTGGGCCGCCCTCAACCGCCCCAAGGCGGATGATGCGGCCAATTTCTCCCAGGATTTTGAAGCCGCCGTTTTTGCCCCAATGAGCGAACATATCGAGGATGCCTGGTGAGCCCGTGGAAAGTCATTCTGGCGACCATGGTCATTTTCGCTTGCGGCGTTATCACCGGCGCCATGGTGACGAGAACCGAGACGAACAAAGCCACGGTGCATCCGGTGGCGGCAACGAATGTTCCCGGCCGCGGGGCGGTATTGCAAATGCAAAAGGTCTTGGACAACCAGTTGGACCTAAGCGCGGAGCAGCGGGATAAGATCGACAAAATCATGAAAGACAGCCGGGCCAGGACAGAGCCGCTCTGGGAGAAAATCGCGCCACAGATGAATGATGAAGTTAAAAGTGTTCGCGCAGATATCCGCAAAGTCCTCACTGGGGAGCAATGGGAAAAATTCGGTGATTTAATGAAAAAGAACCGCAAGCCCAACGCGGGACAGACCGTCGACACCCACCCTGCAAAATCTGTCGATGCTACCCCCGCCCCTGCTTCGACCAATTAATTGCGGGCTTCGCAAAGAGCGGAGTTGGCCGAGACAAATCAGAGCCGTTGCAAATGCGTGTCCTTGAACGATGTTTCATATTTGAGGCCAAAACCAAACATTCGATCCATGCCGATGTGCGCGAACCAAATTGCCACAAAAGGCAGGCCGGAATTCTGCCCTGTCAGGGCGAATATTGAAAGCAGGAGCAGCGGTACGGCATAAGTATGGACAAGATTGTAAGAGGCTGTCCCGAATTTTCGATTGATGAGATAGCCTAACATAATTAAGTCGGGCGTCAGAAGGAGCAGGGCAAAGAGCATCCATCCGCCATGCAATTGATGATAAAACACACAGGCAGCCAGCAAGACAAGACCACCTTCAATATGGAGCCATAATTTCAGATTAAACATGGACTCAAAACGCTCTTGCGTTTGGAGGTCTTACGCCGGCTCAGTCGTTTCCAGGAATCCTGACAGATGGCGAATGCGTGTGGGGTGACGCATCTTGCGCAAGGCCTTGGCTTCGATTTGCCGGATGCGTTCGCGCGTTACTTTGAATTGTCTGCCGACTTCTTCCAGCGTCCGCGAATAGCCATCGCCCAGGCCGAAACGCAGTTCCAATACTTTACGTTCGCGCTCGGTCAGGCTGGCCAGCACATCGCCCAATTTGTCCTTGAGCAGGCTGTAGCTGGTCATATCGGACGGATTCTCGGCGGATTTGTCCTCGATGAAATCGCCAAAGTTCGTATCTTCGCTGTCGCCGACGGGAGATTGCAAAGAAATAGGTTGTTGCGCCATTTTCAAGACGGCGCGGACGCGTTCGACCGGCATCTGCATTTCGTCGGCGATTTCCTCGGGAGAAGGTTCGCGGCCGAAATCCTGGATGAGCTGCTTCTGCACCCGCATCAGCTTGTTGATCGTTTCGATCATGTGTACCGGGATGCGAATAGTCCGGGCCTGATCGGCAATGGAACGCGTAATGGCCTGACGAATCCACCAGGTGGCGTAGGTGGAAAACTTGTATCCGCGTCGATACTCGAATTTTTCGACCGCTTTCATCAAACCCATGTTGCCTTCCTGGATGAGGTCGAGGAACGAGAGGCCGCGGTTTGTGTATTTCTTGGCGATGGAAATAACCAGGCGCAGGTTGGCTTCCACCATTTCCGTCTTGGCTTGGATGGCTTTGCGATTGAAATGTTGCAACTCCTGGTAGGCCTGGAGGTAAGCCTTGCAAGGCATGCGCACAAATTCCTCCAAAGCTTTGATCTTGCGTTGCTCGGATTGATGGATGTGCTCGAACTGCGGGCCATGAGCGTGTTGTTCCAATTCCGCAACGGTGCGCAAGCTCAACTGCACCTTGTCGTGAATGTTGTCGGCGACCAGAGCCATCTCTTCGATGACCCTTTGCTTGTAATAAAATTTCGCGAACGTGCGTTGCAGCCGCTCGTCGAGCTTTTTGAATTCGCCCAGCGTTTTTTCGCAAGGCGGTTTTTGTGCGGTCAAATCGCCCTGTATGACGGCGTATTTGTCGTCCACCTCCTGATCCAGGCCGCGGACGTGTTTGACCAACCGGCGCAAGGTCCGCAAATGGTTGTCCCGGCTTTCGACCTTCTTATCCACGATCACGCGATCGAAACGTTCTTTCGGTGGCTGGGAGATGAGCTTATCCGCCAACGCGATGTGCTCCTTGCCGGCAAAGCCGAAGCCGTAAATGATGCGTTTGACCTCGTTTTCCGCGTCCTCAATGCGCTTGGATATTTCGACTTCCTGTTCGCGCGTCAGCAAAGGCACCTGCCCCATTTGCTTGAGATACATCCGGACCGGGTCATCGAGAATGTCCATTCGCCCTTTATCCTCTTCCTCGTCGGGTTCGGGTTGCTTGACCCGGTCCACCTCGGCTTGATCGACGATCTCGACTTCCAGGTTGCGGAGCTTGCTGTAAAGATCATCCAACTCATCCGGCGAAATCATGCCATCGGGCAGGGCGTCGTTGATGTCGCCATAGGTCAAGTAGCCCTGTTCCTGGGCCAGCCGGACCAATTCCTTGACCTTCTCCGCCAAGTCCACCGTGGGGGAACCTGTAGAAAGCAAATGGGTGACGGCAACAGTTTGGATATGCACGCGAGTTTGAGGAAGTTTTGTCATGGCAGCTGCGACCGTTTTTCGGGTTTTGGAGGCTCGGTTGGTTCGTTGCGCGGGCCGTTGGGAATTTGGCTCCCGATGCGGTTTGGTTTTAGCGCAAGGCTTCACAATTAGTTTTCTCTTTGAATCGTTCAAAATTCAAAAATGGAAAGCAATATGGTTTGCGCCCGGTAACTTGGTCAAGGAAAGAGGGCCTTTTTTTTGTAGTTTAAATTTCCAGCTTCCAAGGCACTTGGCACAGCTAATGCGTCGAAATTCAGAGCCAGCACCGCTTTCTTAATCTCTTTGAGTCGAGCCAATGGATCTTTTTCTTTGAGCCGGGGAAATTTGCCTTTCACCATCACGAAATCATCGTGGCGCTTCAGGATCAATTTGCCATCTTTGACTTCGATCAAGGTCAAACCCTTGGCTGCGGCGGATAGTTTAAGGTCAGCCACCTTGAGAGCGAGGTCGGCCTCGGGCGGCAACGGTCCGAAGCGATCGCGCAATTCCTTCTTCAATTCGCCGAGCGCAACCGGATCTGAGGCTTGAGCCAGCTTTCGGTACATTTCAATGCGATGCTGTGCCTCGGTAATGTAACTGGCCGGCAGACAAGCGCCCGCATTGGGCTGATTGGTGGGCAGAAAATCCAATCGAATCTTCACTTCAAACTCGGGCCGGGCCGTTTCGCCTTTGAGCTTGCCGACACTGTGCTTGAGCAGGCGGCAGTAAAGTTCGAATCCAACGGCGGTGATATGACCGCTCTGCTCCGCGCCCAACAAATTGCCCGCCCCGCGAATTTCCAGGTCGCGCATGGCGATTTTGAAGCCGCTGCCCAGGCTGGAATACTGCTTGATGGCACTGAGGCGTTTGCGCGCTTCGCTCAACAAACCCGCATGACGCGGCAATAACAAAAAGGCGTAGGCTTGATGTTTGTAACGCCCGACTCGCCCGCGCAATTGATACAAATCACTGAGACCAAAACGATCGGCCCTGTCAATAATGATGGTGTTGGCGTTGGGAATATCCAGGCCGCTCTCAATAATTGTGGTGGAGAGAAGCACGTCGCAATCTCCGTTGACAAAGGACGTCATCACCTCTTCGAGTTGGTCGCTGTGCATTTGACCATGGCCCACGGCGATGCGCGCCTCGGGCACCAGTTCGCGTAACTTGCGAGCCGCCAGGTCGATGTCGAAAACCCGGTTGTGCAAATAGAAAACTTGCCCACCGCGATTTAACTCCCGGCGGATGGCGTCGCGAATGAGCCGCTCGTCATATTGGGCGACGACGGTCTCCACCGGCAGTCTGTCCTGAGGCGGCGTTTCGATGGTGCTCATGTCCCGCGCCCCGGCCAAGGCGAGGTAAAGCGTCCGCGGAATCGGCGTGGCGGTCAGGGTCAGGACATCGACCATGGTGCGTAGTCTTTTGAATCTTTCCTTGTGCATCACGCCGAAACGCTGTTCCTCATCAATCACCACCAGGCCCAAATCCTTGAATTGGATGTCGCTTTGCAGCAAACGATGCGTGCCAATAACAATGTCCACGGAACCTGTGGCCAGCTCGCGAACCACGCGGGCCAGATCAGCCCGGCTGCGGAAGCGCGAGAGCAATTCAATGCGGATCGGGTAATCCGCCATCCGCTCGCGGAATGTATTGAAATGCTGCTGGGCCAGGACAGTAGTTGGAACTAACACCGCCACTTGCTTGCCGCCCAGCGCGGCTTTGAACGCCGCCCGAATGGCGACTTCGGTCTTGCCGTAACCGACGTCTCCGCAGATGAGCCGATCCATCGGCTTGGCCGCCTCCATATCCTCTTTGGTGGCGACGATGGCGCGCCACTGATCGGGCGTTTCCTCGAAAAGGAAACTGTTCTCGAATTCATGTTGCCAGCCTGTATCGGCCGGGAAAGGATGCCCCTGCTGCGCGGAGCGGACGGCTTGAATCGAAAGCATGTCGGCGGCAATATCGCGCACCGCATGTTCGGCCTGGGCCTTTGTTTTCGCCCATCGCTGACCGGCTAAGGTATTCAAAGAAGGACGCCCTTTGCCCGCACCGACATATTTGCTAACCAGATGCGATTCGCTCAAAGGCACGTAAAGTTTGGGCGGTTGCTCCTTGGAATCATTCGCAGCGTATTCAATGACCATGCATTCCTGGCCGGGAGTTCTGTCAACGTCAGGCATGGATTTCAAACCAAGATAGCGCCCGATGCCGTGCTGCAGATGCACGACATAGTCCCCTTCTTCCAACTCCGCAAAGTTAATGTCCAGAAGCGACTTGCTCGAAGCGGCGTGGGGCGATTTTAAGCGCCGCGGACGTTGCACTTTGTAGCGGCCAAAAATTTCCGCATCCGTCACCACGACTAATTTGGCCGACTCCAAGAGGAATCCGCGTGACAGAGCTCCGAGGCGCATTTTAAGCGCACCCGGTTCGCCCAGGCCGTATTCACGCCAAATTTCCTCAAACCGCTGCCGTTCGCCGTCGTTGTTGCAGAAGAGGTACACCGCATAATCCTGGCGCAGCCAGCGGTGGAGTTGCGCAAAAAACTCCCGCCGCTGCGCTTCGGCGATCTCTGGCTCCGGCCGACGTTCACCAATGGGCCGGTAGATTTCCAAACTCTGCAGACCCAAAGTCGGGGCTGGTTCCAATAATTTGCCCTCGACCACTACGTCCTCGATGAAAACGGGGGCAGCGAATTCTGTCAACGGAACAGTGGTCAGGCCGCGCCGGGACAATTCCTCTTGGAATTGTTCCCACTTGATGAGCAAACGTTCGCCCGGCTGAATTTGCTCCTCGTAGCGCCGAGCTTGCTCCGCCAACAAGTCGGGCTCGCATAACACAAAGATGGCTTCCGGCGGCAAATATTCCAGCAGGCTGGCGGCGTCAAGGCCGCTCACCTCTTTGAGCAAGCCAATTTCGCCTCCGGGCGCGATGGTGATTTCGCGGATCGCCTCACGCGAGACCTGGCTAATTGGGTCGAAATAGCGCAACGATTCCAGTTCGTCGCCGAAAAATTCCAAGCGCACCGGCCAGAGGCTGGCCAAGGGCCAGACATCGACAATGCCTCCGCGCATGGCGACATTTCCCTTTTCCGTGACTTGCGCCTCGGGTTCATAAGATTGCGCCTCGAGCCATTCGATCAAGTCCAGCGGGTTTAACGTTTCCTTTTGTCGCAAATGGCGAATCCGCTTTTTCAACTCGGCCGCGGGAATCGTCTTTTGCAGTAACGCCGTCACGTTGGCGATAATGACCGCCTGCGTTGCCCCCGCCGGGCGTTCCGTCAGGGCCACCAGCGTGGCCAGCCGTTCGCTCACCACGTCAGCATGGGGCAGACGCGATTCGTGGGGCAGGATTTCCCAATCCGGATAAAACAGCGGCTTGGCCCCCTCGCCAGCCCAAGTCTCCATGTCTTGTTGGAAAACTTCCTGTGTTTTCAACCCGGCCGTGACCACCACAATGGGCCGTTCGGGAAAGAGTCGCGCCAGCATGGCCGCGACGAACGGCTGCGCACCCGGGCTGACCGGTTCAGGCAACACCCCACCCTGCTCCACGCGCCGGCGCAAGTATTGCGCAGCGGGAGCTGACTCCACGACCGAAAATATTTCACCGATCGATCCTTCTGACCGGTTATGAACCAAGGCCTTAAACATCGCGGTCAGGCTGAAGGCCGTCAAGTGGCGGAAATTCCTTCAAAAGGCCGGGTGTGATACAAAACGGGTGAGGTCTTTGGCGATTCAGGGGTCAGCCCAATTGCAGGGAGATGCGATCATCGCGCAAGCTTGGGCTAAATGGGCTCCGTTGAGCGCGATTCGGCTGAAGTTTGCCCGGTAAATGAGCACACGCGCCGTCGTCTTGCGGCACGGGCAGGTTTGCTGGAAGTCCTGTGTATGGGCCTGGGTTTGATGACATCGGTTTTCGAAATTTGTTTGATTCCACTAAATCGAACTGTGTTCGGCGGGACGCCGAACACGGCGGTCGAGACAACCGCGCTCCCAAGAAAACCTAAGACGGATCGTAATTCAAATACGGCCCCAGCCATCTCTCTACCTCGCGCAAATCCATGCTTTTGCGGCGCGCATAATCCTGCGTCTGGTCGCGTTCCAGTTTGCCGACGGCGAAGTATTTGGACTCCGGGTTGGCAAAGTAAAGTCCGCTGACACTGCTGGCCGGCCACATGGCGTAGCTTTCGGTCAGTCGAATCCCGGTGTTCTTCTCAGCGTCGAGGAGTTTCCACAAAGTCGCCTTCTCGGTGTGGTCCGGGCAGGCGGGATAACCGGCCGCGGGCCGAATGCCGCGATATTGCTCGTCGATTAACTGCTCCGTGTTAAGGCCCTCGCTCTTCCCGTAGCCCCAC
>Ga0302324_100011439_pt1 | contig 18197 bp, 15 predicted proteins | sample Palsa_T0_1_FD_201949 | JGI IMG/M metagenome (GOLD analysis project Ga0302324, IMG submission 201949) | Peat permafrost microbial communities from Stordalen Mire near Abisko, Sweden - Palsa_T0_1 | ecosystem: Environmental > Terrestrial > Soil > Palsa > Peat permafrost | place: Sweden: Abisko... | reverse complement strand
CGCCGACGCGGTCATCGCGCGCTCGCCGCCGGATAGTGCGGCCAGCGCAGTCATCTTCTTGCCCGGCGGTTGCACGGCCAACTCGATCCCGGTCTCGCTGAGGTTGTCGGCGTCGGTCTGCCACATCTCGGCGCGTCCGCCCGGAAACAGCTCGACGAACACCTCGCTGAACTTCGCTCGCACCGCGTCGAACGTCTCGTTGAACTGCGCCTGACACGAGACTTCGATCTCGGCGATCGTCGCCAGCAGCGTCTCGCGCGCGCGGCGCAGATCGTCCATCTGCTCGCGCAAGAAGCGCTCGCGCCCGGTCAGCTCGTCGCGGTCGGCCTCGGCGTTGAGGTTGACGTTGGCCTGCAGCCGCAGCAACTCTTCGCGCAGGCGCGGCAGCTCCTCGACGATCTCGGCGGGCTCGCCGGCGAAGCGATCGAGGACGTCGCGCTGCTCGTCTTCGCTGGCCGGGTTCTGCGCGAAGTTCTGCTGCAGCATTCCCAGCTCGGCGTCGATCTCGGCCAGCCGGCGGCGGCCCGACTCGCCCGCGACGCCGGCTTCGCGTTCCTCGCTCTGCGCGGCGCGTTCGTCGGCCTCGCGCTGCGCTGCCTCGTCGACGGCCGCCTCGCGCTGCCGGCGTCCGGCGTCGACCGCCGCGTCGACCGTCGCGACGCTCGCGCGCGCCGCCGCCAGTGACGATTCGAGCTCGTGGCCGCGCGCGCGCAACGCATCGAGCTCGCGCAGCATCGTCTCGCGCGCCGCGCCGGCCCGTTCCGCGTCGGCGTCGAGCAGTCCCAACCGCGTGACCGTCGCATCGCGTTCGGCGCTCAGCGCGGCAACCTGCTCGCGCAGGGCGCTGGCCGCGGCGACGATCTCGCTCTGCGCCGCCTCGACCGCCGCGATGCGCGCGCGCGCCGTGGCGAGCGTCGCTTCGAGCGCTGCGCGCTGCTGGGCGAGGTCGACGTGATCGTCGGCCACCCGCTCGAGCGCGTGCAGTCGCGACACGACGTCGTCGCGCGCGCTCGCCAGCGCGCCGATCCGTGCCGCGGCGGCGGCGACCGCCGCGTCGACCCGCTCGATCTCGACGACCAGCCCTTGGAGCTGCGTGCGCACGTCCTGCAGCGCCACGTCGGCGTCGCCGGCCAGCTGCGTCGCCGTATCGTGCTCGGCGGACGCGGCGTCGAGCCGCGCCTTCGCGTCGGCGCCGTCACGCTCGATCGCTTCGAGCTGGGCGCGCAGCTGCGGCAAGCGTTCCTTGAGCGTCTCGGCCTGCGCGCGCCGCGCGAGGATCGAGCGTTCCTTGCGGAAGCGGCCGCCGCTGATCGCGCCGCCGCCCACGATCTGATCGCCTTCGAGCGTGACGATCGAGTCGCGGAAGCCCTCGCCACGCGTCAATTGAATCCCGGTGCGCAGCTCGTCGACCACCAACACGCGGCCGACGAGGAACGCCACGATACCGCGGTAGCGCGGCTCGGCGCGCACCAGCGTGTGCGCGTAACCGATCACGCCCGGGCGCTCGCGCAGCTCGCCGATGTCGCGGCCTTCGCGCTGCGCGAGCGTGTCGAGCGGCAGAAACGTCGCGCGACCGAGCTCGCGCGCGCGCAGGTACGCGACCGCCGCTTCGGCGTCTTCCGAGCGCTCGGCGATCACGTTCGAGAGCCCGGCGCCGAAGGCGACGTCGAGCGCGCGCGCGTACCGCTCGTCGGTCGAGATCAGGTTGGAGACGACGCCGTGCAGACCGTGCAGCTCGCCGCGGTTCGACGCTTCCACGACCGCGCGCGTCCCGTGCGCGTGTCCTTCCAGCGCCGCTTCGAGCTCTTCGATGGTGTGCAGCCGCGACTCGGCGCCGGCGACCTCGGCGGCGATCTCGCGATGGCGGCGCTGCAGCTCGGCGACCTGCGCGCCCGCCGCGTCGCCGCGCTCGCGCGCGACGCGAGCGCGCTCGCGCTGCGCCGCCGCCTCGCTCTCGTAACGCGCGGTGAGCAGCTCACGCTCGCCGAAGCGCGCGCGCGCCTCGTCGACCGCGGCAGCGTGCGTGTCGCGCTCGGCGAGCGCCGCCGCATGTTCGCGTTCGAGGCGTTCGATCTCGGCGCGCGCGCCGTGGATCTGGGCACGCCGTTCGGCTTGGTTGGCCGCGCGTTCCGCCGCCAGCGCCTCGACGGCGCGCAGCTCTTGGTAGACGGCATCGAGCGCGCCGCGCGCGTCGGCGACGGCGGCCGACGCGGCCAGCTCGCGCTCGTGCGAGCCTTCGGTCTGCGCCGCCAGCGGAGCCAGCCGCTCGTCGAGCGTCGCAATCGCCTCGCGCAGCTGCTCGCGCTCGCTCTCGACCCGTTCACGGTCGGCGATCACCGCGCTCGACTGGCGTTCGAGCGCCTCGCGCCGGGCGACGGCAGCCGCGAGCTCGGCCTCGAGCCGCGCCAGCTCGGAGCGCGCGGCTTGGCTGCCGGCACGGTGTCCATCGAGCTCGAGCTCGAGCGTGTAGAGCTTCTCGCGCAGACTCGACAGCTGCGCGCCGAACTGCGCAGCGCGCGCGGCGGCCGCGCTGCGCCGGTCCTCGTGCTGGTCCAGCTCCGCGACGACACGCTCCCGTTCGGCGCGCCGCGACGACGACGCGCGCAGGAAGCTCAGGATCTCGAGATCGCGCACGCGCGCGGTGACGCGGCGATAGCGCCGCGCGCGGCGAACCTGCGCTTCGAGCTCGGGGACGCGGCGTTCGAGCTCGGCGATGAGGTCGTTGACGCGAATGGCGTTCTGCTCGGTCGCCTCGAGCCGCCGCAGCGCTTCGTGCTTGCGCGCCAGGAACCGGCCGATCCCGGCCGTCTCCTCGAACAGCGCCCGCCGTTCGGTCGGCTTCGACGACAGCACCGCGTCGATCTGACCCTGCGAGACGATCGCATACGAGCCGGGCCCCAGACCCGTCCCCATCAGCAGCTCGTGCACGTCGCGCAGCCGCACCGGCTCGCGGTTGATGTAGAACTCCGACTCGCCGACGCGGTAGGCGCGGCGCGTGATCTGGACCTCGTCGAAATCGAGCTTCAGCTGGTGATCGTGGTTGTCGAAGGTCAGCGCGACCTCGACCATCCCCAGCGGCTTGCGCGTGTTGTTGCCGGCGAAGATGACGTCTTCCATCTTCTGCGAGCGCAGCGAGCGCGTCGACTGCTCGCCCAGCACCCAGCGGATCGCGTCGACGAGGTTCGATTTCCCCGATCCGTTCGGTCCGACGACCGCGGTGGTGCCCTCGACGAAGTCGAGCGTCGTCGCTTCGGCGAACGTCTTGAACCCGAAGACTTTGAGCGACTTGAGGCGCAAGGTTAAACCGGGGCTCCGGGCTCGGGCGTGCGGGGATTGCGGGGACGGCGGCGCTTGTCGAGCGCGATCACCCTGCCGTCGTCGTTCGACGTCGAGCGCGCATCCGCTTGCGGGCGGCGGCGCAAGGTCGACAGCGCCATCGCCGCGGCGCTCTGCTGCGCGGCCTTCTTCGACGGACCGATCCCTTCGCCGAGGATCTCGTCGCCGACCCGCACCTGCGAGGTGTAGCGGCGGTCGTTGGGCGGTCCTTCGGCGCGCTCGAAATACATCGGGGTGAGCCGCAGCAAGCCTTGCGTGTACTCCTGCAGGTCGGTCTTCGCGTCGCGCTCGCCGGCGTCGCGCCGGTCGGCCGGCGCGATGTGCTCCTTCTCGAGAAAGCGCTCGACGTGCGCGATGTCGCTGGCCTCGTACAGCGCGGCGAGGAACGCTTCGAAGGCGTCGGCCAGGATCGTCTCCTGCGCGCCGCCGCCGCTGCGATCCATCCCTTGGCCCAGCACGACGAGATCGGAGAACCCGAGCCGGCGTGCGGTTTCGGCGCACGCCGCGCCGCTGACGAGGTTCGCCTTGCGGCGCGTCAACATCCCTTCGGTCGCGTCGGGATACTTGGTCATCAGCCAGCGTGAGGCGACGAAGCCGAGGATCGCGTCGCCGAAGAACTCGAGCCGTTCGTTCGACGCGAGCAGTTGCTCGCGCCCGGCGCTGGCGTGCACGAACGCGCGCTCGATCCGCGCCGGATCGACGTCGCCGATGCCGGCCATCTTGAGCAGCGCGCGCAACCGCGCGCGCCGTCTCTCGCCGGCCATCTCAGTCGTGTTTACCGAAGACCACGGACGTGTTGTGACCGCCGAACCCGAACCCGTTCGACATCGCGACGGCGAGAGCGGCCTTGCGCGCGACGTTCGGGACGTAGTCGAGCGTGCACTCGGGGTCGGGGACTTCGTAGTTGGTCGTCGGCGGGATGATCCCGTGGTGCAGCGCGAGCGCGGTCGCGATCCCTTCGATAGCGCCGGCCGCGCCGAGCAGATGACCGTGCATCGACTTCGTCGACGAGACGGCCAGCGTGCCGCCGGTGGCGTGCTCGCCGAAGACGCGCTCGATCGCCTGCGATTCGGCGGCGTCGCCGAGCGGCGTCGACGTCCCGTGCGCGTTGACGTAGCCGACCTGCTCGGGCGTGACGCCGCTGCGCGCGAGCGCACGTTGCATCGCGAGAATGACGCCGCGCGACTCGGGGTCGGGCTGCGCGATGTGAAACGCGTCGGCCGACTGACCGTAACCGAGCACCTCGGCGTAGATGCGCGCGCCGCGCGCCAGCGCGAACTCGCGATCCTCGAGCACCAGCACGCCCGCACCCTCGCCCAGCACGAAACCGTCGCGCTCCTTGTCGAACGGCCGCGACGCGTGGGTCGGATCGTCGTTGCGGGTCGTCATCGCCTTCATCGAGCAGAAGCCGCCCATCGCGGTCGGGATCACCGTCGCCTCGCTGCCGCCGGTCACGATCGCGACCGCGTCACCCAGCACGATCTTGTCGTACGCGACGGTGAACGCATCGTTCGCGCTGGCGCATGCGCTGCCGACCGCGAACACCGGGCCGCGCAGGCCGAAGTTCATCGAGATCTGGGCCGAGGCCGCGTTGCCCATCAGCATCGGGACGAAGAACGGCGAGATGCGATCCCAGCGCTGCGTCGGCCCGACCTCGAAGGTCGTGTTCTCGACGGTGATGATGCCCCCGATCCCGGTCGCGACGATCGCGCCGGTGCGATCGCGGACGTCGGGGTCGTCCGGAAACTTCGCGTCCTCGATCGCCTCGCGCGCCGCGGCCAGCGCGAACTGCGCGTAGCGGTCCATCCGGCGCGCCTCGCGCCGGCCGAACAGCGCGTCGGGGTCGAAATCCTTGACCTCGGCCGAGATACGCGTGCTGAGCTTGGACGTGTCGAACGCCATCGTCGGCGCGACCCCGCTGCGCCCGGTGACCAGCCCGTCCCAAAAGGTCGGAACCGAGTTTCCGAGCGGCGTGATCGCGCCAAGTCCCGTGATGACGACGCGGCGTTTCTCCAAAACGCCCTCCGTTTCTAAGGGCACCCCAGCGCCCCTCCCCGCCGGAGCGGGGATACTCCCCGCTGGGCCGTCTCCCGGCCGCTCCGTCGAGCAACGCCCAGGCGAGCGCTCATTTCCAGACCGCCGGACCGACCGCGAAGCGCTGGTAGAGCGCCTCGAGCAGTTGGGCGTTGCCGTCGGCAAGGTACGCGTAGGCCTGATCCCACTCCGGCCCGTTCTGCCAGCCGGTCTGGGCGAGACGCACGGTCGTCGCGGTCGGACCGTTCGAGTCGAACAGGAAGACCGCGGTCGTTCGCTCGCGGCGTACGGTGGGAAAGCGGTCCGGCGCCATGGCCGCGATCGCCAGCAACGTTCTAGGTTGCACCAGCAGCACCGTGCCGCCGGCTGTCGACGAGCCGGGACCGAACGACACCTCCCACTTGCCGCCGGCCTGCGGCTCGATCACCGCTTGCGGCGCGAGCCACGACGTCACGCCCGCGACGGTCGTGAACGCGTCCCACACGCGATCGAGCGAGGCCGGAACGGTCACCGCAAAGTCGAGCCGTTTGGGATCCGACGTGGTGACGATCTGCACGTGACCGGCCTGGAATGTGCGCGAGTCGGCCGCCGCCGGCGCGGCGGGAAGAACGAGCGCGGCGCCGACCGCGACCGCGGCGAGGATCTTGTCGAACATGGTCATCTCCGTTGCAGCGAAGCGAGGTAGGTGCGCAGGTGGCGAACGGACTCGTCGTAACGCTCGATGGCGCGCTCGGCGCTCGCCTGCATGACGCCGCCCTCCATCACGGTGAGCACGAACGCTGCCAGCGAGTCGGAATCGACGTCGTCGCGCAGCGCCGGCGAGGCGTCACGCAGGCAACTCGCGATCGAAGCGCGCCAGGCGGCGAAGTTGCGATCGACGAGCTCGCGTGCACGAGTCGAGGCGTTCTGCATCTCGAGCGCGAGGCTGCCGATCGGGCAGCGGTAACGAAAATCGGTGCCGAGGATCGCGCGACGGTAGCCGTCGAGGACGGCGAAGACGCGCTCGAGCGGGTCGGCGGCGGCGGCAAAGGCGGGGTCCATCACCTGCGGCTGGAGCGCGCCGAGATAGGCCTCGAGGACCGCGATCAGCAGCTCTTCCTTGGTGGCGAAGAAGTGGTAGAGACTGCCCGAGCGCACGCGGGCGGCTGCGACGATGTCGGAGATCGCCGTCCGCTCGTAACCGTGCTCCCAGAACAGCTGCATTGCCGACTCGACGATGCGCCGCCGCGTCCCGGCTTCTGCCGCCATGTGATGTGCTTAGTTGGTCGACCAACCAATTCCTTCGCCGAATCGAACCCCAGCCGAGCGAGTACAATCGCGAGACGATGACCGCTGACCGCTTTCCGGCCGGCCCGCCGACGCTCACCGCGCTACGGAACCTCTCGGCCTCCGGAACGCTCGCCCGGATGCCGGCTTTTCTGGCGAAGATCGCGCGCGACTACGGACCGGTCGCGTCGTGGCGCATGCCGGGCGCGCGGTTCTGGTTCATCGACGAGCCGGCGCTGATCGACCAGCTCCTGACCGCCAGCGGCTACGACGTGATCAAGGGCCGCGGGTTGCGCCGCATGCGCCGGCTGCTCGGCCAGGGTTTGCTCACCAGCGACGAGCCGCTGCACCTGCAGCAGCGCCGATTGGTGCAGCCGGCGTTTCACCGCGAGCGCGTCGCCGGCTATGCCGCGACGATGATCGATGCGGCGCGCGATGCGGCCGAGGCGCTGGTCGACGGCGGCGACGTCGCGGTCGACGCGCTGATGAACCGGGTCGCCTTGCGGATCGCGGCGGCGACGCTGTTCTCGGCCGACATCGAGGACGAGGCCGACGCGATCGGCCGCGCGGTGACCGGCGCCATGGCGGGATTTCCGGCCAGCATCGGCACGTTCGCGGAGCTGCTCGACCACGTTCCGTGGCATCCGGCGACGCGCCGCTTCCGCCACGCGCGCGCCGACCTCGACGCGATCATGTACCGGCTGATCGACGAGCGCCGGCGCGACGGGCGCGACCGCGGCGACCTGCTCTCGATCCTCTTGTCGACCCGCGACGAGGACGGCAACCCGATGCCGCCCGAGCTGGTCCGCGACGAGGCGCTGACGCTGCTGCTGGCCGGACACGAGACGACCGCCAACGCGCTGACCTGGACCTGGGACGCGCTGGCGCGCCACCCCGACGTCGAGGCGCGGCTGCACGCCGAGCTCGACGAGGTGCTCGGCGACCGCGATCCCGTTCCGGCCGACTACCCGCGGCTCACCTATGCGCACGACGTCGTGTCCGAGGCGATGCGCTTGCGGCCGCCGGCCTGGATCCTGGGCCGGCGGGTCGTCCGGCCGTTCCGGCTCGGCGAGTGGCAGCTCGCCCCGGGCTCGGTCGTGCTCACCTCGCAGCTCGTCACCCACCGCAATCCCCGCTTCTGGCACGACCCCGACGCGTTCCGGCCGGAGCGCTGGTCGAACGGCGAGAGCGCGGCGCTGCCGCGTGGCGCCTACTTCCCGTTCGGCGGCGGCAACCGGATCTGCATCGGCGAGAGCTTCGCCTGGACGGAGGCCGTGCTTGTCCTGGCGACGCTCGCCCGCCGCGTCCGCTTCCGGGCGCTCGACCTCAGCCCGGTCCCGCTCGAACCCCTGGTCACGCTGCGTCCCGGCCGGCCGATCAGGATGCGGGTCGAGGCGCGGCGGGTCGAGGTTTCCGTTTGACCCCCCGCCCGGGGCTGGTGTATACTCTCGCGGCTATGTTCTGGTTCGACCTCCAACTGTTCGCGTCCAAGAAGGGCGGGGGCTCGACGCGCAACGGCCGCGACTCCAACTCGCAGCGGCTGGGCGTCAAGCGTTTCGGCGGCGAGTCGGTCATCCCGGGCAACATCATCGTCCGCCAGCGCGGCACGCAGTTCCACCCGGGTCAAGGCGTGATGATCGGCAGAGACCACACGATCTTCGCGGTCGTGGCAGGTCAGGTCACGTTCACCAGCTCCAGGGACCGGAAGCACGTGAACGTCGTCCCCGCCGCTGTCTGATCCGGCTCCGCGCCGCGTGACCTCGAGAGCCGCCGATGCGGCTCTTTTTGCTTTCTCCTGATGCAGTTCATCGACGAAGCGACGATCGCGATCGCGGCCGGCAACGGCGGTGACGGCATCGTGGCGTGGCGGCGTGAGAAGTATGTGCCCAAGGGCGGCCCGGCCGGAGGCGACGGTGGCCGCGGCGGCGACGTCGTGCTGATCGCCGATCCCGAGCTCGGCACGCTGGTCGACTTTCGTTTCAAGAAGCAGTTCAGCGCCGAGTCCGGCAAGCCGGGATCGACCTCCAACAAGTCGGGCAAAGCCGGCGACGAGCTGGCGATTCGCGTGCCGGTCGGAACGCTGGTGACGCGCACGACGATCGACGGCGAAGGAAACCGCGCGACGCCGCGGCTGTTCGCCGATTTGAGCACGCCGAACGAGCGGCTGCGCGTCGCGCGCGGCGGGCGCGGCGGTCAAGGCAATCAGCACTTCGCAACCGCGGCGCGACAGGCGCCGCACTTCGCCTACAACGGCGAGCCCGGTGAACGCTGCGAGTTGCGGCTCGAGCTCAAGCTGCTCGCCGACGCCGGGCTCATCGGTTTGCCCAACGCCGGCAAATCGACGCTGCTGTCCGTCGTCAGCGCGGCCCGGCCGAAAGTCGCCGACTATCCGTTCACCACCCTCGAACCGCAGCTGGGCGTCGTGCGCGTCGCCGACTTCGAATCGTTCGTGATGGTCGACGTGCCCGGCTTGATCGAAGGCGCGCATCAAGGCGCGGGGCTCGGCGACCGGTTCTTGCGCCACGTCGAACGAACGCGCGTGCTGATCCACCTCATCGACGGCGCGAAGCCGCTCGACGAGGTACTGGCCGACAAAGCGACGATCGAGAGCGAGCTGCGCGCGTGGAACACGGCGCTGCTCGACCGTCCAGTGCTGGTGGTGATCACCAAGATCGATCTGCCCGAAGCGCGCGCGACGTACGAAGCGCTGCGCGCGCAGATCGACGGCTTGCGCGCGGTCTCGGCCGCGACCGGCGAAGGCGTGCAAGATCTCGTCTACGCGGTTTGGAATCTGATCCGCGCGACGCCGCCGCCGGCCGCCGCGCAGCCCGAGCCCGCGCAGATCGACCTCGCCGCCGACGAGCCGTTCGCGATCAGCGTCGAGCAGGGCGTGTACGTCGTGAGCGGCGACCGCGTCGAGCGGCTGGCGCGCATGACCGACTTCGACAACGACGAAGCGCTGGCGCGCTTCGAGCACGTGCTGGCGAAGATGGGCGTCGACAAGCGTTTGCGCGAGCTCGGCGTGCACGAAGGCGACACCGTGCGCATCGCCGGCGTCGAGTTCGACTACAGCTGATGCGGGTCGGGATCTTCGGCGGCTCGTTCGACCCGGTTCACAACGGGCATCTGTTCGTCGCCGAAGCGGTGCGCGACGCGTGCGATCTGGCGCGCGTGCTGTTCGTACCGACGCGCGAAGGAAAGCACTATCGCGACGGCGCCATGAACGCGCCCGGCGCCGAGCGGGCGCAGATGGTACGGCTGGCGATCGCTGCAAACCCCGCCTTCGCGCTCGACGACAGCGACCTCGCGCCCGACGCCAGCGGATACACCGCCGATCTCCTGGCGCGTCTGCGCGCGCGCCATCCCGCAGCGGCGTTCACCTTCATCGTCGGCGGCGACTCGCTGGTGCGCTCGCAGTGGCAGCGCTTGGACGAAGTGCTCGACGCGGTCGAAGCGTTCGTCGTCGCGCCGCGCGGAACGATCACCGGCGTCGATCTCGACGCCGCGCTGTCGGCACTCGCGCCGCAGCGCCGCGCGAAGATCCAGCTGCTCGACCTGCCGCTAGTCGCCGAGTCGGCGACGCTGATTCGCGAACGGCTCGCCGCCGGCCGCAGCGTGCGGTACCTGATCCCCGAGCCGGTGTATCGCTATATCGAAGAACGGGGTCTGTACCGGTAATGACGACCGCACCACTCGCCGTCGATCGCGCGCTCGGAGGCGTATCGGCCCGCGAGCTGGCGGTGACCTACGGCACGCCGCTGTTCGTCGTCGACCTGGATCAGCTCGACCTCGAGATCGATCGCTTCCTGCGCGCCTGCGCGCCGCGCGGCATCGGGGTGGCCTACGCCGGCAAGGCGTTTCTGTGCGCGGCCTTCGCCGAGCATCTCGCCGCGACGCCGCTGCGGCTCGACGTCTGCTCGCTGGGCGAGCTGCTGACCGCCGAGCGCGGCGGGTTTCCGGCCGGCCGCATGTACTTTCACGGCTGCGGGAAGACCGACGAGGAGCTGCAGGCGATCGTCGACCGGCGCGTCGCGTTCGACGTGATCGACAACCGCGAAGAGCTCGAACGGCTGGCGGCGATCGCGTCGCCGTCGGCGCCCGTCGACGTGATGCTGCGGCTGAACACCGGCATCGAGGCCCATACGCACGCGTTCGTTCGGACCGGCGGCGAGAACACGAAGTTCGGGATCGCGCGCGACCGTCTGCCGCACACGCTGACGCGCCTGGCGCAGCTGCCGCAGCTGCGGCTGATCGGCCTGCACGCGCACATCGGCTCGCAGATCTCCGAGGTCGCGCCGTTCGTAACCAACCTCGACGAGCTCGCGGCCGCCGGTCGGATCGCGCTCGAGCACGGCTTCGCCGTCGAGGAGCTGATCTGCGGCGGCGGGATCGCCGTAGCGGAAGGTCCCGACGATCCCCCGCCGCTCGACGTCGAGGCGCTGGCGGCCGGGTTGGCCGAGCGCGCCGCGGGCCTGCCGTTCCGGCTCGCGATCGAACCGGGCCGTGCCTTGGTCGCGCGCGCCGGCAGCTCGCTGTATCGGGTGATGGCGGTCAAGAACCAAGGCCGGCGGCGTTTCGTCGTGGTCGACGGCGGCCTGGCCGACAACCCGCGGCCGCTGCTCTACGGTGCGCGGCACCATCCCGAAGTGCTCGCCGCCGCCAAGCTCGGACCCGACGAACCGGCGACGCTGGCCGGGCGCTCGTGCGAGAACGACGAGCTGGGCGACTACGTGCTGCCGCGCGACCTCGCCGCCGGCGACCTGGTGGCGCTGCGAACGACCGGCGCCTACACGTACAGCATGGCGGGCAACTACAACCGCTTCGGCCGGCCGCCGGTCGTGTTCGTTCGCGACGGTCACCACCGGCGCGCGGTGCGCGGTGAATCCGCCGATGAGGTCGTGCGACTCGACGTCGTGTAGTGCGTTCGCCCCAATGAGCCGTCGCCAACTGTCGCGAGCGCCAATTTTTAGCGTAAATCGTTGTCAGCGCGCGCGAGCGTACGTACACTTAATCCATCACGCACGACACTCCGCTCGACGCCGTAGCGCTGGCCAGCGCCTCTCCCCGACGACGCGATATACTCGCGTCGCTGGGTTTGCGCGTGACGCTGATCCCGACTGCCTACGAGGAGTATCCTCTGCCGGGCGTCAGCCCGGTCGAGACGGCGTTGCGCCACGCGCGCGGAAAAGCCGCCGGCGCGGCGCGTTCGTCGCAGCTGATCGTCGCCGCCGACACCGTCGTCGATCTGGACGGCGAAGCGCTGGGCAAGCCGGCCGACGCCGCCCATGCGCGCGCGATGCTGCGGCGCCTGGCCGGGCGCTGGCACGTCGTGCACTCCGCCTACGCGCTGCGCGACGACCGGACCGGCACCACCGTCGCCGAAGTGGTCTCGACGCGCGTTCGCTTCGCCGACCTCGACGAGCTCACCATCGACGCCTACGGGGCAAGCGGTGATGGCCTCGACAAGGCCGGCGGCTACGGCATCCAAGGTTTCGCCGCGACGCTGGTCGAGCGGATCGACGGCGACTACTTCACCGTCGTCGGGTTTCCGGTCGCGCGTTTCGCCGCCATGCTGCCGCGGCTCGGCTTCCGTCTGCTCCCGCCCCACGCGGCCGAGCCGGCGCGAACGGCCCGCAGCGCATGAGCTTCGCCGCCACCGTCCGCGCGACGCTGAGCGCCGATCTCGGGATCGACCTGGGCACCGCGAACACCGTCGTCTACTCCCAGGATGCCGGCGTGTTGGTCTGCGAGCCGTCCGTCGTCGCCTACCGCACCAGCGACGGCGCGATTCAAGCCGTCGGCCAAGCGGCCAAGGAGCTCGATGGTCGCACGCCGGGCCGGATCGAGGTGGTGCGGCCGCTGCGCGGCGGGACGATCTCCGATTTCCGCGGCGCGCACGCGCTGGTCAAGACCGTCGTCGACCGGGCGCTGGCTCGGGGACCGCGGATCGCGCCGCGCGTCATCGCTTGCGTTCCGGGCTGCGCGACCGACATCGAGTGCAAAGCGGTCGAGGAAGCGATCCGCGCCGCCGGACCGCGCACGACCAACTTCGTTCCGCAGGCGGTCGCCGCGGCGGTCGGCGCCGGCTTGGACATCACCAGCACGCGACCGGCGATGGTGATCGACATCGGCGGCGGTACGACCGAGATCGCCGTGCTCACCTTGTGCGGCGTGGTCGCAATGAGCTCGATCAAGGTCGGCGGCGACACGTTCGACGCGGCCATCGTCGCGCGGCTGCGCAACGAGTTCTTCGCGATCGGCCCGCTCACCGCGGAGCGGCTGAAGATCGAGCGCGGCTACGCCGGCCGCCCGCCGGGCCAGGAACCGTACGTCGTCGCCGGCAGCGACCTGCGCAACCTGCGGCCCGGCAAGCGCGAGGTCGACGAGGCGCTCGTCGCCGAAGCGATGCGCGACGGCATCGACCGCATCGCGCGCGCAGCTTGGTCGATCCTCGAAGCAACGCCGCCCGACCTCGCCGGCGAGCTGATGGAAGCCGGGATCGTGCTGACCGGTGGCGGCGCGCTGATCCCCGGACTCGCAGGCGAGATCGCCGCGCGCACGAACGTGCCGACAACGGTCGCCGACGATCCGCTGTGGTGCGTCGCGCGCGGCGCAGGCGAGATTCTCGCGTCGCCTGGTTTGCTCGAACGGCTTCGGCCGCACGCAGATCGGCTGACGAGGTGGTACCAATCGTTACGAACCGGGATGAGAGAAAGCTATTCGCGATAATCGGGACGGTCATCGTGGCCGCTCTCGTCGCGCTGTTGCAGCTTGATTTCGCCCGCGCCGGCCGAACCTCACCGCTCACCGCAATCGTCACGACCGTTAGCGCCTATCTGCAGCTCGGCGTGACCTACGGCGTCAACGCGGCGCGCGGCGGCTTCGACGCCGCGGTGCGCAGTCCGGGGCTGGCGGCGGAGAACGCGCGGTTGCGCGCGGCCAACGCCGGCTTGCTGCGTCAGAACGACGAGTTGCAAGAGCGGCTCGCGCGCACCCCGGCGGCGCAGGATCTGATCGCGGCGAAGCTCGCGCACCCCGACGGGATCGCGGCGACGGTGATCGGCTACGATCCCGAAGCCGCGATGCACGTCGTCACGATCGATCGCGGTGCGAAGGACGGCGTGCGGCGCGACGACGGCGTGGTGACCGGCCGCGGTGTCGTCGGCCGCATCGTCGAGGTCGGACCGATCTCGTCGCAGGTGCTGCTGGTGACCGACGCGACGTCGAAGCTGCCGGCGGTCGTGCAGCACGGCCGCTGGTGGGCGATCGCCGTCGGTACCTCGACCCACGTCAAGTTGCAGTACGTCTCGCAAGACGCGAAGCTGCACGTCGGCGACCGCGTCGTCACCGGCGAAGGACGCTCGTTCCACGCCGGCGTGTTGATCGGCCGCATCCAGCAGCTCGCGCCCACCGTCGCCGGCGCGCTCGACCAGACCGCCATCGTTCAGCCTGCCGCCGACCTCTCGGCCCTCTCACGTGTCATCGTTCTATCGCAGAAAATACCGCAGCATTGAGACGACGGTCGGCCCGGCCTATTGGCCGGTGCTCGGCTGGACCTCGTTGCTCGCGTTCGCGCAGACCGTCGTGGTGCCGCTGTTCGCGTTTCGCGGAGCGGTGCCGTCGCTGGTCACCATCGCCGTCGTGCTCTACGCATCGCGCGTCGGCGCACGCCGCGGCTCGCTGCTGGCCATCCCGGCCGGCCTGCTCGAAGACATTTTCGCCGGCACCGGCGGCGGCTGGACACTCTCGACCACCGTCGTCGCGCTGCTCGTCGGCGCGCTCTCACGCCGCATGTTCGCCGACGGCGCGTTCGTGCCGGCGGTGCTGTGCGGCGGCGCCGTCCTGGTGCGCGATCTGCTCTTCTGGACCGTGATGCGCGCCGAAGGTTTCCCGCCAGGCTTCGCGCTGGCGCACCTGCACACGTCGCTGTGGCGCGCGCTGCTGACCGCCGCGATCGCCTACGCGTGGTTGCTCGCGCGCGGCCGGTTCGTGACCGACAAGACCACGATCGAACGGTACGGCTACAGCTGATGGCAGCGATCGACCGGATCCCCGAGGACCATCAGTTTCCGCGCATGCTGTGGTTCTGCGGGGCGCTCGCGCTGGCGCTCATCGCGATCGTCGCGCGGCTGGCCCAGGTGCAGCTCGTGCAAGGCGAGACCTTTGCCGCCGCGGCGCGCGCCAACCAGATCGAGGTCATCCCGGTCGCCGCTCCGCGCGGGCTCATCGTCGATCGCCACGGCCTCGTGCTGGTCCGCTCCCGCCCGTCGTTCGTGTGCGCGCTGGTCCCGTCCGAGATCACCGACATCGACAAGACGCTCGACCTGCTCGCGCCGGTCCTCGGCGTCCCGGCCGCGACGCTGCGTCACCGCCTGCTGCACCATCACGACAAGAACTACAACGACTTCGCCGAGGTGCAGACCTACGAGCCGTACGGTCCGGTCATTCTCGCCACCGACCTCACGCCGGTGCAGACCGCGCGCCTCGCCGAAGCGCAGAGCGACTTGCCCGGCGTCGACATGGAAGAGCAGCCCGTCCGCAACTATCCCTACGGCAAGCTGGGCGCGCATCTGTTCGGCTACGTCGGCATCATCGACGAAGACGAGTACAACGCGCGCAAGCGTCAGGGCTACTCGCCCAACGACGTGGTCGGCAAAGACGGGCTCGAGAACTACTACGACAGCTACCTGCACGGCCGCGCCGGCGGCGAGCAAGTCGAAGTCAACGCCGCCGGCGCGCTCGTGCGCCGCCTCAAACCGCTCGACCCCGTCCCCGGCGACACGCTGGTCACCACGCTCGACTGGCACCTGCAAAAAATCGTCGAGAAGAACCTGCGCGCGCAGCTGAAAAAATGGGGCGGCCGCCGCCGGCTCGCCGGCGCGGTCGTCGTCATCGACCCGTCGACGGGCGGCATCCTCGCGATGGCCTCCTATCCCGAGTTCAACCCCAACGATTTCGCGACGCCGATCAACGAACGAATCTACGGCCGGCTGCTCGCCGACAAGCTCAACCCGCTCTACGATCGCGCCATCGGCGCCGCGTCACCGACCGGTTCGACCTTCAAGATGGTCACCGGTTCGGGTGCGATCTCGAGCGGCGTGATCAAGCCGAACCAAGTGCTCTACGACTCCGGCGCGTGGAACTGTCACGGTGTGCGGTTCGTCGACATTGCCGCCGGCGGTCTGGGCAGCGTCGGTTTCGTGCGCGCGCTCGCCGCGTCGTCGGACGGCTACTTCTACCAGCTCGGCTATCGGCTCGGCCACGACCGCCTGCGCTACTACGCGCAGCAATACGGCATCGGCTCACGCTTGGGCGTCGACCTGCCCGGCGAATATCCCGGTAACTGGCCGACCGAAGAGTGGACCGCGAAAACGTTCGGCCCCGGCTATCACCTCGAACCGAGCGACGTCTGCCAGCTCGCCATCGGCCAAGGCGCGATGCAAGCCACGCCGCTGCAGATGGCCAACGTCACCGCCACCGTCGTCGACGGCGGCATCCTGCATCGCCCGCACCTCGTCGCCGAGATCCGCTCGCCGCTGGGCCGCGTGATCAAGCGCTTCGACCACGAAGTCATCCGCAAAGTCAACGTCACCGCCGAAGCGCTGCACGAAGTCAACGAAGGGATGTCCAAGGTCACCGATCCGGGCGGCACCGCCTACGGCCTCGCAATCGAGAAGCTCCCGTTCGGCGGCAAAACCGGCACCGCCGAAACCGAAGGCGGTCACGGCCCGAACACGACCTGGTTCGTCGCCTACGCACCCGTCACGCACCCGAAGCTCGCCATCGCCGTCTACATGGAGAAAACCGGCGGCTACGGCGCCAGCGTTGCCGCCCCGATCGCGCAACACATCATCGCCGAATACTTCGGGCGCAAGATTCCGCCGATCTGATTGCGATGGTGGCGACGGGCTGGTCGTCGCACACTGCGTCAGCCGGGACGCTCCCTACGCCGCATCCTGCGGCTTCGGTCACTCGGTTCTCCGCTCGCTCCCGCCTTCCAGGCTCCGCTCGCTCCGAAACGCCCTGCTGACGCAGTGTGCGACGCCCAGCCCTTCGGCAAGATTCGATTACGTCAGCATTTGCAAGACGCGACGGATCTCGTTAGCGCGAGGATCGGTGCGGGTCGAGAGGTTGTTGTCGATGAGGTCGTCGCGGCGCGCGCGATGTAAACCGTAGGCGGCGGCGAGCGCGACGGTGCCGTCGGTGTCGCGCAACGCGCGTTCGAGCAGCGCGATGTTGCCGCGGCGTGAGGCGCCGTCGATCGCGGCGTACCGTTCGGGAACGGCGTACGACGAGTAGGCGCGTTCGAGGGTCGGTTCGACGATCTCGGCTTCGCATTGGCCGAGCGATTCGATCGCGGCGACGCGCAGCTCGCCTTCTTCCTCGTCGAACGCTTTGGCGAGGATGCCGGCGCACCATGCGTCGCCGACGATGCCGAGTCCGTCGAGCACGCGGCGGCGTTCGCCTTCGTCGAGCTCGCCGGCGTCGGGATCGACGAGCGCGGGCCAGGTGATCGAGTGCGACATGAACGCGACCGGGCCGGTTTGGTTCCAGCTCGACGGCGGCGTGTTGGGGCCGAGGTGCACGGTTTCGACCGGCGAGACCGCGGTGACGACTGGGCGCGATGATTCCGGCCAGAAGCGCGCGATACCGATCAGCAAAACGCCGAGCACGCCCATGATGATCGCCGGGACCAGAAACTCACCGGGGTGCATCAGTACTCCGGCGATCGACTACGCTCGCGTGGCCGCGCCTTCGAGCGCGTCACGCAGCGCGGCGCGAACGTCGCGCAATGCAGCATCGAGTGCCGCGTTCTGCGTCCCGGCCAGGACGCGGTGGAACTCTTCATTCGGCAGCGCGGTGAGATTGGTGAACGTCGAGATCAGCGAGCTGCGGTAGACGTTCATTGCGTCGCTGCCCGGCGGTTCGACGAACGTGGACGGCAGCAGCTCCGCGAGCACGAGCCACGGGCGCGCGCTACCGAGCGGCTCGGTCCCGAGCGGCTCGACGTGCGGCAACAGACGCGCGACGTCGATCGGTCCTTCGACGACGACTGCTGCATCGCCGGCGGTGGCGTCGTCGGACGGCGCCGCGTTGGTCAGCGACTGCACGAGCTCGACCAGCGCGGCGCGGCTGGCGCGATCTTCGACGTCCTTCGCGGTGAGCGCGTAGCGCGGCATCCGCATCTTGATGAACAGCCGGTCGACGACGCCGCGCAACGCCTCGCGCTCGGCGGCGAGCTTGCCGGGGACTTCGCCGTTGAGTCCGACGAACGCGGTCGGCAGCAGCGTGCGAATCGCGAACAGATGGGTGATCAAGCCGCCGTAGTCGGACTGCTCGAGGAACGTCAGTGCGCGCTCGAGCGCGTCGTGCGCGAAAACGAGGCGCACGCGGCGCGCGACGAGGACGACCGCGGGTCCCGGTTCGGGCGGCGCTTCGGTCGGAGTCGCCGCAGCCGGCGGCTCGACGACCGGGGCCTCGGCGACGACGGGCTCGGGGACGACGACGGCCTCGGTGATTACCGCCTCGGCGATGGGTTCCGGGACCGGCGGTGGGGCGGG
>Ga0302324_100011438_pt1 | contig 18199 bp, 13 predicted proteins | sample Palsa_T0_1_FD_201949 | JGI IMG/M metagenome (GOLD analysis project Ga0302324, IMG submission 201949) | Peat permafrost microbial communities from Stordalen Mire near Abisko, Sweden - Palsa_T0_1 | ecosystem: Environmental > Terrestrial > Soil > Palsa > Peat permafrost | place: Sweden: Abisko... | reverse complement strand
GCATCCAGGTGCGCTCGAATGGCGCGGTCGACCGGCTCACCGGCAGCGTGGAGCGGCATGCCACGGCCTGCATTCAATTCCGGCCCGATGCGGGATTGTGGGCCATCGTGTCGTTCACCGATGAGGCGGCGCATACGCAGTGGTCCGCGCCCGTGCGCGGCGTGCTGCGATTGTTGGCGGATTCGGGATTCGGCGGGGAACGCTCGCGCGGTTGGGGACGGTGCAGCGAGCCGGAGTTTGTCGAAGGCATGCTGCCGGAGATGATACTCGCTCACCAAACGGACTCGCCCCCTCGCCCCCTCGCCCCCTCGCCCGCTCAGGAGGAACCCGAGGCCCAACTCGCTCCTTTACCCACGGAACACTGGCTGCTTTCTTTGTTTACTCCCGGGCCGCAGGATGCCGTCGATTGGCAGCGTGGGAATTACACCGCGGTGGCGCGCGGCGGGCGGATTGCCGATGTCGGCGAACGCAAGAAAGAATTGCAGATGGTGACCGAGGGCTCGGTCGTTGTAGCGGGCGAGACTATCCACGGCTCCGCGCCGGATGTGGCGCCCGACGGATTCGCGCACCCCGTGTTTCGCGCCGGCTTCGCTTTGTCGATTCCGTTGCCGCATCCCAAGCCCGCGCCGCCGTCATCGCCGGCGCCGTCCCCCGAGGTGACCGCATGAGATACCGGCTCACTTGCCTGACTCCACTGCTGGTGGGCGACGGCCGCAAGCTCTCGCCCATCGACTACATGGTCTGGAAGGACCAAGTGAACGTGCTCGACCAATGGCGCATTTTCCGCTTGCTCGCGAAGGGCCCGCGTCTGGACGGCTACCTGTCGCAACTGAAGCGCGCCGACAAGCTGGATTTCGCATCTTGGGGCGGCTTTGCCCAGAACTTTGCGGGCCGCCGCATTCCATTCGAATCGCCCGCATACTCCATGTATTGGAATCGCGCCAGCGGCGATAGCCTGCACATCCCGACCTTCGCCACGGGCGCATCCGGACCGTATCTGCCCGGCACGGCCATCAAAGGCGCGCTGCGCACGGGCATGGTGTTCGCCAATTGGAAGAGCGGCATGTTGAACGACGTGGCCGTGCGGGCGCAGGGCGAGCGATTGCCGCGGCGACTCTCGGAAGGCGCCGAAGAGCAGGCTGTGGGCAACGCGGGCGCCAGCCGCATGCGGTTGATCAACGTGGCGGATTCGGCTACGGTGACGCATGCCGGATTCAAAGTGTATCTGCTGCGGGTTTCCACCTTGCAGGCGCGCGGCAGTTCCTATGCGCTGGGCTGGAAGCAGAGCCCGCGGGGCGCGGTGGATGGCGCGCGCCCCGACGATAGCACGCCGGTCTTCGCGGAGATGGCGCCGCCGGGTTTCACTTTCGAAGGCGGTTGGCACGAGAATACGTTCTTCACGCAGCCGGAGATCCGGCGCGCGGTGCGCTGGCAGGAGTCCTTCGATCGGGGCCGCATCTTCGAGGCCGCCAACGACTATGCCGCACGCCTGCTGGCAGTGCACAAGCAATACGCCGCCTGGACGGGCCTCGATCTGCTCGGCCGGCAGATCGACGAACTGGAGCAGCGGCTGGCTGTGGCTCGGGAGGGCGGACAGTGTCTGATCTCGATCGGCTGGGGCGGCGGCATGCTGAATAAGAGCGCCTGGCTGGATACGAGCGATCCTACTTATCGCCAGATATTGCAGAAGGTGCCTCTGTACAGTAAGGCACTAACCTCGAACCTTCCGTTCCCCAAGACGCGCCGGATCGTATTTTTGAATAACAAGCCGGCATCGCTGCCGGGCTGGGCTCTGCTGGAAGTGGCATAGACCGTTCAACACAGCGATATAGTGTTGTCGATACAATGATTCCAGGACGGTCGGCCGACGGCGACCTTCCGCCGGGCGTGCATTTCGCCACCTGGCGTGAGATGGAAGATCGCCTGAGTTTCAATCCGGTTTCCGGCAGACTGGCGAGGAATTGCGTAGAACCGGGTGTCTATTCCCCAGTCTTCCACGATTTCCCGCAAGGTCGCATGGCCAGAAACGGCGAGTCCTTGCCTGCGCAGACTGCCGGAAAGCGCCACGGGAAGGGTTGTAGATTTCTGGCAATCCGGCTGCGAAGGAGGCGACGAGCGTGATCAAGAACGAAAAGCAATACCGAATTACGAAGGCGCAAGTCCGGCGCTTCCAGGAGGCAATCGCCGAACTGGCCGGCCAGCAGCGTCCGGCCAATGTCTCAGCGCGCCTGTGGGAAGCTCAGCGCCAAGCCGCGCAGAGCCAGATGGAGGAACTGCTGGAGCAAGTTGAGGCCTATGAGCGCCTCCAGTTGGGCAAGAGCAAAGATGTGGTCCTTGAAGCCGTCGAAGATTTGCCGAAAGCGCTGATTCGCGCCCGCATTGCGGCGGGAATGACACAGGAAGGCCTCGCGCGCCGCTTGGGAGTGAAACCGCAGCAGGTCCAGCGCTACGAAGCTACCGAGTACGAGAGTGCCAGCTTTGCGCGCATTCTGAAGGTGGTCCAGGCTCTCGGGTTGACGATGCCGAAAAGGGTGCGATTGGTCCGCAACGGATAGGCTGGCAAGCCTGCTGCCTGTGGGAGACGATCGCTAAGTTCGGCACTCCGATGTAATCGAAGTGGCATAGACCGGCGTTTCGCGCGTACCCTGGGCCGCGGTTCCGGCAATGCGTGGGTGGCCCGATGCTTGGCCCTTGGCCTGCGCGGGTCCCCTGGACCCGCTTTGTCGCCAGGAAATTGAGATCTTGCAGAAGTGAGGATGGCGGCCTGGGAGGCCGCCGCAGGCCGAGGGCCTGCCCCACTATTTATGCAGACCCATCGACAACTCTAAGCTAGTGCTCGGTCACCCGGTGAAACATTACCATTGGATGGGGCTGATGGCTGCCGCCACGGCCGCGACGTTTGCGCCGATATCGGCGCCGTCGGTCCCGGCGTTGTGGTACAGACTGGTGCTGGCCAGCGCCAAACCGGATAAGTCTGTTCCCGCATTCCCGTCCGTGAAATCCACGAAACCGACGAGTGCCCAATCCAGCGCCCAGCAGGTTTGCATGACGTTATTGTTGTTTTGGCAGGTCACCGGCGGATTACCCGGTACGGAAACCGCGCCGGATGAGAGCGACTGCACGCCAGGCGGATAGACCGGAGTATTCGTAACTCCCCAAATGGTGGGGTAACTCCAATAATCTCCGACGAAGTAATCGCCGCCGAGCGTGGGAGAGGGCAAGCCCGCAATCGTTCCTCCCGGCGTGTTCGCATCTGCAAACGGCGAACCGAACTGAAGGTTATTGGTCAATTGAAACCCGAAATCCGTGCTGGGCGGATAGTCGGTGAAGATCAAGGCATTCTGGTACTGAGATGGCTGGTTGATCGAAGTGTTGTGGTCAATCGTGTAGTCGAATGTCTGCTGGAGTTGGAAAGTCGTACCGCCCGCGCATTGATTGTATGGAGGAGTTTGACTGCAAAGCGGGCCGCCATATGCGATGCCGTTAATATCCAGCGCGACATTGTTCCGGACTAAGGTGCGCGTTCCAGTGGTGATCGCCGTACCGCCGGATACCGGCCAACCGTTGCCGCTCACAGAGCCAATGTTGGGGCCGTGCTCGAATACGTTGTTTGTCAGGGTTAAGTCCTGGCATATATAGATTCCGGCGGCGAAACAGTTGGAGATAAAGAATTCCGCTTGCCCGGCGGAGTAAGTGGTGTCGAACACGTTGGAGTCGACCAAAATCCGCTGTCCATGCTTGACCTCAAAGTGATTCTTAACGTCATAGCACTGGAACTGTGCCGCATTACATCCGGCTGGGAGCGTCTGCCAGGCAAGCGATTTGTGGAAATGATTCAATCGCACCGTATAATCGCTCGGCGCGGGGCAACTGGGAATGCCGATGTCGCCCGTGGTGAATCCTTGACTGCCCCACGGTGCGCCGTTAGGCGCATTACCCGTGGTCGTCGGAAACGTGCATTCCGTATTGAAGATCAGATTTTCGCCCGTAGCCTCCAGGTAGTTGCCCAAGACGAGGCCCGGCCCGGTTGAGTTGTTCACCAGGACTGCCTGAGTGTCCTGCCCGGTACTCACGATTGCCCAGATATTCGAATACATTACGGTTCCATTGACGGCGTTGAGATCGATGCCGCGCGAAACGTAGTTGCACGGGGCAGTCAGCGAATCCGCCAGGCATGGCGCGGGATGCACCAGCACGCGGTCGAAGGTGATGTTCTGCGGCAATGCGGCGATCGTGCTGGTGTCCTCTCCCATGCCGACGATGGGGTAGACCCATTTGGCGGAGGGCGCAAGCGTCACTTCGATTCCGGCGATATACCAGTTTGCGGCGCCGTCGCTGATGAAAAGCGATGCGCTGGAGTTGGTGCTTTCCAGGGTGGGAACATAACTCGTGCCGGCCAGCGACTGAGACGGAGCGGTCCACTGCGGGAATACAGGCAGGGTTTGACCGACGGTCGAGGCGGAGCACGGATAACTAGAGGTTGCGGTGCACGTGACCATCGCCCGAATGTCTGAGTTTTCGACGAGCACTGGATTGCTGGCGGGACAAGCCAGGCCGGGGATCACAAATGCGCCCTGGAATGTTACCCCGGCTTGCACTTGGATCCATTGCCCACACTGTGCGCCGATCAGCGCGCCTTGAAGCCCCTCCGCCGTAGTCACAAGTATCGGCGCTCCGTTGGGGGCGGGATAGACAGGCACCGTGCAACTTTGGGGAGGCGCCGGGAGCACGGCCGATGCTGGAAGCGGCGGCAAGCCGGTGGTAGCCGGCTGGCACAGGCCCGGAAGAGGCGGCGCTCCCATGATAGTAAGAGAGGCTGTGTTGGCGCCGATCGCTCCGACGCTGGCGCCGATGGTGGTTGTGCCAATAGCGATACCCGTTGCCAGACCCGACGTGCCGATGGCCGCCACCGTGGGATTCAGCGAGGTCCACGACGCAGAGGATGTCAGATTCTGCGTGGAGCCGTCGGAAAAAGTTCCGACCGCGTCGAACTGCACGGAAGAACCGGTAAGCAGAGTGGATATCGGAGGCGAGATAGCCAGGCTGACGAGCACTGGTGGCGGCGCTGAAACGGTTAGCGCCGTATAATTCGAGATTGGACCCAGGGCCGCGGTAATGGTCGCCTGGCCGCCGATCAGCGCCTGCGCCAGCCCGCCTGTGCTTATGTTGGCGATCGACCCGGGCACGGCAGACCAGGCAACTTGATTTGTGAGATCCTGCGTCGAGCTGTCCGAGTAGGTCCCGGTCGCGGCAAACTGCTGGGTTGAACCGGAAAGAATGGCCGGATCAGCCGGAGTGACGGAGATACTGACCAGCACGGGCGCGATCGTAAGACTGGCGGTGCCGTTAATGGTGGCGAAGGCGGCGGAGATGGTGGCCGACCCGCTGGCCAGAGCTTGGGCCAGTCCCGCGTTGCCCGGCGCATTACCGATGGTGGCGGCGGTCGCCGGATTCGTAGTCCACGTGCTGGTCGCCGTAAGGTCCTCGGTGCTGCCGTCGGAGTAGGTGCCCGTGGCGGTGAACTGCTGGGTGCCCCCCACGCTGATGTTAGCGGACGAAGGGGATACGGTAATACCAGTGAGCAGCGGGACGACCGAGAGTTGGGCAGTAGCCGAGATCGTTCCATCGGTGGCTGTGATGGTTGCCGCTCCCGTGGTCAGCGCCTGGGCAAGCCCCTGGGAACCGGGAGTGTTGCTGACGCTGGCGACCGAACTGGGGTCGTCGCTCCAGGTTGCCGTACCCGTGAGATCCTGCGTGCTGCCGTCCGAATAGGTACCCGTGGCGGTGAATTGCTGGGTGGAACCGGCGAAGATCACGGCGACCGACGGGCTGACGGAGATGCTCGTGAGTTGCGCAGGCGGCGGGTTGACGGTAAGAATCGCGGAACCGCCGACACTGCCGGATGCAGCCGCGATAGTGGCTTGACCCGCGGCCAACGCCTGTGCGAGTCCCTGGCTACCTGCCCCGTTGCCGACACTGGCGATGGTGGCGGGCGTTGCGCTCCAGGTAGCTGTGGCGGTCAGGTTTTGCGTGCTGCCATCGGTGTAGGCGCCCGTAGCGGCGAACTGCTGGGTGGCGCCGGCTGCGGCCGTGGGATTGGCCGGCGTGACCGAGATGCTCACCAGTTGAGCCGGCGTGACGGTCAAGGGGGCCGAGCCGGAGACTCCGCCAGACGCAGCGGTGATGGTGGCCTGGCCTGCGGCGATGCCGAGCGCCAAGCCCTCCGACCCGGGAGAATCGCCGACCGTGGCGGCATTCGATGAAGAACTCCAGGTCGCCGAAGCGGTCAGATCCTGCGTCGAACCGTCCCCGAATGTTCCGGTGGCAGTAAGTTGCTGCGTATTACCCGCCACCAACGTGGCGTTCTGCGGGCTGACGCCGATCGAGATCAGAGCCGGTGCGGCGACGGCGAATGAGGTGGCGCCGTTCACTGTACCAACTGTCGCGCTGACTACGGTCTGCCCTTCGGCCAGTCCATAGCCAAACCCCTGCAGGCCCGGATCGTTATCGACTAACAGTGTGCCGGGATTACCCGAGAGCCAGGTCACACTCTGCGTGATGTTTTGGGTAGTTAGATCGCTAAATGTACCCATGGCCGTGAATTGGAGTGCGCCGCCTGCCGGGATCGTCCGGTTCGACGGGGTGACCGCAATAGAAACCAGTGCGGCCGTATCGACCGTGAGCGTGGCCGTTCCGGAGACCGAGGGCGTGTAGGATGCCGTGATGGCGGCGGTTCCCGAGGCCAGCGTATTCGCTACGCCCTTCGATAGCAAACTGTTTGCCACCGTGGCGACAGCGGCGGAGGAGGATGTCCAGCGCACCAGGAGGCTCACGTCCTCGGTGGAGCCGTCGCTGAATGTGCCAGTAGCGGTAAATCGTGGGGAGACTCCGGCGGGTACGGAGCGCGTGCCTGGCCCGACGGCGATGCTCTCCAACTGCGCATTGGAGACCGTTATGCCCGCGGACGCAGAAAGTCCAGCGAAGCTTGCCGAGATCGTAGCTGCTCCCGCATTAGCGCTGTTAATGCGGCCGACGGCAATCGTGGCGATGTTGGTAGCCGACGAAGTCCAGGCAGCCTGGTTTGTCAGGCCGCGCGTGCTGCCGTCGGAATACGTGCCGGTGGCTTGCACTTGAAGTATGGTGCGACTGGCCATGGATATGGTGGAGGGCGAAATAGCGATCGATTGCAGGGTCACGCCGGTCACCGTGAGAGTCGCCGACGAACTCACGGAGCCGAACTGTGCGGTGATCGACGCGGTTCCCGGACTCAGGGTGGAGGTCAGGCCGGTTGTGCTTACCGCGGCTACCGCCGGCGCCGAAGATGTCCAAGCTACCTGGTTGGTGAGTACCAGTTGCGTGCCATCCGAGAACGAACCAACTGCGTTGAACTGTTGGGTGTAACCCTGGGGCAGCGAAAGCTGGATCGTATCGACGGCCAATGACACCAGCGTGGCGGTGGTCACGTTGACACTTACGCTAGCGGCGACAGTCGTCCAGGAAGCGGTGACCTGCGCGCTTCCGGCAGCGACCCCGGTAGCTACCCCTCCACTGGCGACAGTCAACGTGCTCGTATCCGATGACGACCACGTAACCGATGAACTGATGTCCTGAATGCTGCCATCGGTGAAGGACCCCGTGGCATAAAACTGCCGAGCGGCTCCGGCCGGAATAGAAGCTGTCTGCGGGCTAATCGCGATCGAGACCAGCGCGTAGGCCTGGCCGCTCAGGCTTAGGACAGTGGAGCTACCCTGACCTTTGTAAGCGACGGTAAGGTTGCCGGAGCGTAATCCGGCGGCAGCCGGAGAGAACGTTACACTGACCTGACAACTTGCGCCGGCTTTGAGAGATGCGCGGCAGGTGGTTTTTTCCGAAAAGTCCCCGGTCACGGACATGGAGAGTCCCGAAACGGCCGCGGCGCCGGTGTTCGTTATGGTCACCGTCTGTGGGGCGCTGGACGATCCCACTTGTGCAGCGGCAAACTGCAGTTGCGACGGGGCCACAGTCACCGCGGCTATGGCTCGAGCGGAAAACTGGCCGGCGATCAGAAAAAATAGTACGGGCGCTATCCCGCGGCGCTTGGCGCTAACGAATAAGTTCCTCATAAAACGGTTGTAAGAAAGAGTTTGTTATGACACGCGAGAGACCCGTGCTTGAGACCCGGCGCGCATATCAGGAATTGTAAGCTATAGTTCCTCGGATAGCTCCAATAATCGCTCAAGTATATCGTCCGTTCATTATCCTTGGTAAACATTCGAAGCAGCCGGGGCTACAGCCGGAGCCGGATTTTTGTCGGGCCAGTAAGTTACGCGACGTGGTTGTCAATGCCGGGCACTCGGATCAGATCGTCGTGGGTCAGTTTGGACTTTGGAGGGCGGCCAATCATGGCCGCAGCCGCCTTTTAGGCGGCCAGAGCCGGCTGACAGCCGGCTGCGGGCAGAATTGCCCGCCCCACGGTGCAAAAAAGTCGCATTGCGCCGCATGCGGCCGCCACGCGCTGTCAGCTACCATGGAAGAGTGAAAACCGCGCTAGTTCTTTCCGCCGGAGGCATGTTCGGGGCCTATCAGGCGGGGGTGTGGAAGGCTCTTGAACCGGTGTTCCGGCCCGATGTGGTGATCGGCTGCTCGGTGGGATCCATCAATGGTTGGGCCATCGCGTCGGGGATCTCCGGCGATGATCTGATCCGCACCTGGCTCGATCCGCGCTGCGCCACTCTGATGACTCCGCGCGTGCCCCGCAGGCCTTGGCATGCCTTTTTCGATCCCGGCCCGCTTGCAGCAATGGTCCAGGAACTAACTGCTACTTACACACCCAAAGTGCCGTTCGCGCTGGCTGTGACGAAGCTACCGCAATTGCGAATCGAAATTATCCAGACGCCCAATCTCACCTGGCGGCACGTAGTGGCCTCCTGCGCGATCCCGGTGGGCTATCCGCCGGTGCGCATCGATGGGCAACTTTATTGCGATGGCGGTTTTCTGAGTGTCATGCCGGTGTGGGCCGCATCGCGTTTCGGCGTGGACCGCGCCATCGCCATCAACGTGCTTCCCAGCGTGCCGTTGAATCTGCTGCGGGCCAGCGTCCGCATGGTGCGCCTGCTGGCGCCCCGAGAGCCGCGTGTGGAGGGCGTGGAGGTGCTGCGGCTGGGCCCCGAGCAATTGCCCGGAAAGCTGCACGATGCCATCACCTGGAACCCCGAAAACATGCGGCGCTGGATCGACCGCGGCCAGGCCGACGCCCAAGCGCTCATCAATAGTGCACAATTCACAGCCATGGCGGGCCGTTTCGTTTAAAATAGGCTATTCTATGCCGATGTATCGGGTCTACCGGATGAAGGATGCGCCGCGCCAGCAGTTCCGCTGGGCGCCGCACGTGGCCGGCGCGGCCGGCGTGAAAGCCAAGGACTACGAGCCGGACGGTGAAATCCAGGCCGACAGCGAGTACGATGCCTGGAGCCGGCTGCGCGCGTCAGAACGTCCCCTGGCGGTGGGCGATTTGTTGGAAGGCGAAAGTGGTGCGTTGCGCATTTGCAAGTACGTGGGGTTCGAATCTGCAACTTGGGTGATCCCGGAAGCCAAGGCCGCGCCACAAGCCCCGCCCGAGCAGCCCGCACAGACAGTGCAGATCTAGAAAAGGGGAGGGTGCATGGGGGAAATTCGATTAGGCGACATCATCGACGATTTTTGCGTGAAGTGCAAGCGCATCATGAACCACGCGGTGGTGTCGATGCTGAATGGTGAGCCGGCCAAGGTTCGCTGCCGGACGTGCCACAACGATCACGATTACCGGCACGAACAGCCGCCTCCGCCCAAAGTGGACACGCGCAAGCAAGCGCTGTTCAACGAGGTGCTGGCTAAGGTAACGCCGGTCCCCGTGGGCGCCCCCGTGCTGGATGCCGCCGTGGAAGAGCCGGCGGAAGAAGCTTCGGCCGTGCAAGCGGAAGAGGCGGAAGAGGCGGAAAAGGCGGAAGAGGCGGAAGAGGTCGCCCCAAAGAAGGCCAAGACCGCCGCTAAGACCATGGCTAAAGGCGACGCTAAGACCACGGCTAAGGGCAAAGCTAAAGCCAAAGGCCACAAGTAGGGGGCGTGTTTTGGTTTTGGTTCTTCACCGGCCCCGCGCTGATCCTGGCACTCCTTTCCCTGCGAGGCGAGCAAAAGCGCGCCGCATACGTGGCCGGACAGCTTTCCCAAAAGCCGGCTGCCGCGCTTCCCGCCGCCACGGTTATCGTTCCTGTTAAAGGCGACGATCACGGCCTGCGCGAGAATCTGGCCGCGCTGGCTGCGCAGGATTATCCCGACTATGAACTGATCGTGGTGGCGCACTGCGCGGCCGACATTCCGGCCGGCGTGTTGCCGTCGCACATACGGATCGTGCTGGCGCACGCGGAGGAACCGGACACCGGCGAAAAGGTTCTGAATCTGCGAACCGCGGTGCGCTTCGTCCGCAAGGATTCCGCGATCGTCGCATTCGCGGATTCGGACGGCCGCGTATCGCCGGCCTGGCTCGGTGCGCTGGCGGCGCCGCTGGCAGACGAGGGCGTGGGCGCGAGTACCGGCTATCGCTGGTACGCGCCCGAGCCGCCCACCTTCTGGCCGCTAATGCGCAGCGTGTGGGACGCGGTGATCGGCGGGACCTTTGGTCCGGGCGCGAACGCCTTCGCCTGGGGCGGATCGATGGCCATCCGGCGCGAAACATTTTATGCCATTCGCGTTCCCGATTTCTGGCGGAAGACCGTGAGCGACGACTATGCGCTGAGCGAAGCCGTGCATCGCGCCGGCCTGCGGATCGTTTTCGCGCCGGGGGCCATGGCGGTCTCGACGGGCCGCACCAGCGGACGCGCATTCCTGGCTTGGGCGCGCCGCCAGCTCACCATCACGCGCGTCTATCGCCCGCGGTTGTGGTGGACCGCGCTGCTGGCCCACTTCTTCTATTGCGGGGGCATGGCGGCGGGCGTGATCGCGTCCATTCACGGCAGCCGCGGCGCCGAGTGGGCGCTGCTGGCGCAACTATCGCCCGGCATGCTGAAAGGTACGAATCGCGCTACGCTGGCCAAGGCCGAGTTACCAGACTACAAAGCCTGGTTCGACCGGCACGCCTGGGTGCATACACTGTGGGCGCCGCTGGCCACCTGGATCTGGCTGGCCGTACTGCTGGCCTCGGCGTTGGGCAACCGGATCGAATGGCGGGGAATCCGGTATCGCTTGAAGAGCGGGGGGCGACCCGAATAGCCTGGCGAGCTTCGCTCGCGGAGAAGCCGGCTGCGGGCATGATTGCCCGACCTCCAGTCATGGACAAACTTAAGTGGCGCGCTGCAGGGCGTACCAGATTATGAAGTCTGTCATCGGCGGTGTTACTCCGAGTTCGCGCATGCGCGAGGTGTTCTGGCCCCTATGATGGTGGCTGTGCATCAGCGCCTGCAATAACAGCACGCCCGCGGGCGCTTGAAATGGGCCTTTCGGTCCGCGGGGAAGTGAGATCGGCTTCTCCAGATCCGCCGACGGCAACGCCGCTATCAGTCTCTCGTTCGCCTTAGTCATGGCGGCCTCGATGTCCTCCACGGACTCGAGGTCTTTCATCCCCGCCATATCGGGCGTCTCGCCGCGCGCCAGGGTCTGCAACATCCCGGCGGCCTTCATGATATGGTTTAGCCGCTTGCGGATTTCCATATCCTCGAGCAGCGGGGGATTGGCGTGCAGAGCTTTCCAATGTTCGGCATCGGCCCACGCCTGATGGCTTGCCATGTCCTGCAAGAGTTCGGAGTCCATAGTTTTACTGCGCCACTAGCGCGTGCGCCACGCGGCTGGCCAAGTGGTCGAACGTCAGGATTTCGTACAGCGAGGGGTCCGACATGATGCGGGCCACCAACGCAGCGTGCATGGCGTGCCCGGCGCGCTCGGCGATGACATGGCCCAACAGCGGCCTGCCCAACAGCGCCAGGTCGCCGATCAGGTCCAGGGCTTTGTGGCGGCAGCATTCGTCGGCGAAGCGCAGCCCATCCGGATTCATGACGCCGTCGCGCGAGAAGCACACGGCGTTGTCGAGCGACGCGCCGCGAATCAGGCCCATGTTGCGCATCTGGTCGAGCTCGTGGGCGAAGCCGAAGGTGCGCGCGGGTGCGATCTCCGCGGCGTAACGCTCGGGCGTCACCTCCATTTCGAGCGACTGGCGTCCGGCCAGCGGATGGCCGTAGTCGGTTTCGCAGGTGAGGCAGAAGCTCTCGGCCGGCAGAATCGAGATGCGCTTGCCGCGCTCTTCCACGAATATGGGCCGGCAGATGCGCAGATACCTGCGCTTGCGGCGGTATTGCCGGATGCCGGCCTCGCGCAGCAATTCCACGAAGGGTTGGCCGCTGCCATCCAGGATGGGCACTTCCAGGTTGTCGATCTCGACGATGGCGTTGTCGATGTCCATGCTGTAGAGCACGCTCAACAGGTGCTCGGTGGTGGAGATGAGCACGCCCTGGCGCATCAGGCTGGTGGCGTAGCTGACGCGGGCTACGTGACGCCAGCTTGCGGCGATCGGGAAGTTGTCCAGATCGGTGCGCTGGAACACGATGCCCGTGGAAACGGGGGCGGGGAGGATTCGGATGGAAACTTTGACACCGCTATGCAGGCCGATACCCGAGGCCTCGACGGGGCGTTGAACAGTGGTCTCAAATCGCAAATGTTGGTCTCCGGCGGATTACTTAGGTTAGCAAGCGGAGCGCCAACTGGAAACCTATTACTTTCAAGTACATGGGGGATTCGTACTGTTGCGGATTTGCCACACATCGGGTCGGCGGCTGTGGCTGAAAAGGCCCAAAAGAGCGGGCTGGGAGCCCGCTCGCAGGCCGGGGGCCTGCCCCACGGATATTTACTGGTTGTCTTTGCCGTCGCCGACCCGCTCGCCGACTTTCTCGCCCGGGCGGAGAAGAGTGGGCGCTTTCCTCTTTTCCCTTTCCGCCTTGGCTTCCTCGGCGCTCTTCTCTTCGCGTTCCGCGGGCGTCAAGGCGGCCTCCGTCTCCTTCTTTTCCTTGGCCAACTTGGCGGCTACGGCGGCGGCGCGCGCGGCGGGATCCTGCTGCGCAAGTTCCAGGCTGTCGGCGGTTCCGTCAAGGGATTCCTTCAGGACGAAATCGAAGCGCGACATATCCTTGGGCTGGCTGTCCTGGATCTTCTGCAGATCGGCCAGCATTTCCTTCTCCGCGGCGGCTACTTCCGTCAAGCCCACTTTGATATCCACGCGGCGTTTCAGCGCGTCGTCGGCTACCGTATCGATGGCGTCGATGATGTTGGCGTAATCGTCCAAAGCGTCGTGGACCAGAATCGAGCGGCCGGCCTTCTCCTTGGCCAGCCAGTGATCGACTTGGTTGAGGCGCTGCCGGGCGAAATGAATGTAGAGCGACAATCGCTGGTTGGGATCTTGGGCGTCGCGGATCTGGTCGGCTTCATCCACGGTCAGGAAATCCCGCTGCTGCTGGGCTGCCATGGGGACGGCCAGCAGCGCGCAAACGAGCAGTGTCTTCATTTTACTTTGCCCTCCAATACTCCAAGCAACAGATCCTCGTGCACCTGCTGGACCTTGGCCTTCACGGCGTCGAGCATGGGGCGGTCGGCCACGTCCATCTCGTGCTGGAAGGCATCCAGCCGGCGCAATAAGTCGCGCGTGGAGTTCTCGGCGCGCTTGAACCACTTGGGGCTCTTGCGCGGATTCTTACCGGTTTCACGTAGAGACGTTTCCGCCAGTTCCACGGATTCCTTAATTTCGTTGGCGGACGCCGCCACTTGAGCGTTATCGCCTTTGGTGTACGCCTCGCGCGCTTTGGCCAGGGCTTGGGCGGCGTTGTCGAGCGCCAGCATGGCGCGCTTTTCCAGGTTGGGCTCCGCTTTGGCAGGGTCGAGATCGGCACGGATAGGGATCGCCACTGACAGGATAGCGACTAACAGAGCGGCCTGGGAGGCCCGGCCCAGAGGGCACCCCGGCCAAGGGCCTGCCCCACGGTGTGTCATCGTTTGTTCAACTCCCTGTCGAGGAGTTTGGCGCGCTGGCGTGCCTTCCACTCCTCATCCGGAAACTTTCCATTGCTGCGCGCCAGAAACTCCCGGTAATACTCCAGGGCGGGCTTCAAGGCCCGCAACTTATCGTAAGTGATGGCATGGAAATAGTAATTGGCGGGCGTATCGTCGCCCAACTGGTGCGCGCGGTCCAACGCACCTAATGACTCGGGATACTTCTCGAGCAGGTAGAGCATGCCGGCCAGCTCCTTCCAAGCTTCTTGCGAATCCGGTTTCAGTTTGGCCGCTTGAAAGAACTGCTGCGCGGCCGGGTCGTACTTCTTGCTATCGCGGAGGCCGCGTCCGTACATCATGTGCAACGAGTAGTTGCCGGGGTCCGCGGCCACGCTTTGATCGAGCAAAGGGAGCGCTTTGCCAAACTGCTTTTCGAACAGGTAGGCGGTGGCCAGCGCCAACCGGTTGGCCGGGGTGGGATCCTTCTGCATGGCTGCTTCGAGCGGCGCAATGGCATCGGCGGAATGCTGGCCGGCAAGCAGCAATTGGCCGATGTGTTCATGGGCGGCGGCATTCTCCGGGAACTGCTGGTAGATGGCCAGGGCCTCGGCGTTCTGACGATTCTTTTCGTACAAAGCCGCCAGCTCCAACAAAGCATCGCGATAGCTGGGATCGAGTTTGGCGGCTGCCTGGAAATGCGGTACGGCATCGGCCAGCTTATCCTGCTTGACGATGGCGTGTGCCAGTCCCAATTCGGCGGCGGCGGATTTGGGATCCAGATCGACGGCGGCGCGGAACTGCTGCTCGGCCTTAGGGGCATCGCCGGAATCGAGCAGCGCTTCGGCCAAATACAGGCGCGGACGGAATTCCTTGGGCTTCTGGTCCGCGGCCTGCTGCAAGTAGGGCGCGGCGCCGGCGGGCTGCTTGTCGCGAATCAGCAGAATGCCGGCGTTTAGTTCGGCTTCGTATAGACCGGGTTTGAGCTCAAGAACTTTTTTGTACTCCGCGAGGCTTTCGGCGTCGCGTTTGAGCATGGTGAAGGAGAGCGCCAAGTGGAAATGGGCGGCGTAGTCTTTGGGATCGGCGGCCACCGCTTTACCGAACAGGTCGGCGGCCTGATCGTATTTGCCCGCGTCGAGGGCTTTGGCGCCTTCCGTGTAATAGTCGGGAGTCGCCAGGAAAAACAGGAGAGCCGCTAGCGCCCGCATACTCTTATTCTACGCGCGGGCGGCGGCGAGGAATTCTCCGGTGTACGAGCCGGGCGCTTTGGCGATCTGCGCGGGCGTGCCGGTGGCCACCACGTAGCCGCCGCGGTCGCCGCCTTCGGGTCCCAGGTCGATCACCCAGTCTGCCGCCCTGATCACGTCCAGGTTGTGCTCGATGATGAGCAGGCTGGCGCCGTTTTCGATCAGCCGCCCGAGGGCCGCCAGCAGCTTGGCGATGTCGTCGAAGTGCAGGCCGGTGGTGGGCTCGTCGAAGATGTATAAGGTCCCCTCGCAGGAGGCCTGCGCCAGGTGCGAGGCGAGTTTCACGCGCTGCGCTTCGCCGCCCGAAAGCGTGGTGGCCGATTGGCCGAGGCGCAGATAACCCAGGCCCACATCGGCCAGCACCTGGAGCTTCTGGGTAATGCGCTTCTGGCCTTGGAAGAAGGCGATGGCCTCGTCGACCGTAAGTTGGAGGATCTCGTGCACGTTGCGCCCGTTGTAGCGGATGTCGAGGATGCCGCTCTTGAAGCGCGTGCCTTTGCACTCCTCGCAGATCAACTCGACATCGGCCAGGAATTGCATTTCGACGGTGACGGTGCCGTCGCCCTGGCAGGTTTCGCAACGCCCGCCGGGAATGTTGAACGAGAAATGTCCCGCGGTGTAGCCGCGCTTTTCGGCGTCGCGCGTGGAGGCCAGCAGGGAGCGGATCAGGTCGAATGCCTTGATGTAGGTGACCGGGTTGGAGCGCGGCGTGCGGCCGATGGGGGACTGATCGATCATGACCGTTTCGCGGATGGTCTCGGCGCCCTCGAGTTTGCGGCAGGCGAGTTTCAGGGCCGGCTCAAGAGATTCTTCATTGGGGATGGCAGGGTCGGCTTCGACGGACGGCGCTTTGTGCAGCGCTTGCATGGAGCGATAGATCACGTCGTGCACCAGCGTGGATTTGCCGGAGCCGGAAACTCCGGTGACCACTACCATGGAGCCGAGTGGGATTTCGACGTCGATGTTCTTCAGGTTGTGCAGGCGGGCTCCGAAGAATTTCAGGCGCTTGCGGCGGGCGGCGGCGTGGTGTACGCGCGGGATGGAGACATGCATTTCGCCGCGGAGGTAGCGGCCGGTTAGCGATTGCGAATCGCTGAGTAAGTTGGTATATGTACCTTCGTAGACGATTTCGCCGCCGTGCTCGCCCGCGCCGGGGCCCAGGTCGACGATGTGGTCGGCCGCCCGCATGACATCGGGATCGTGCTCGACGACCAGAATGGTGTTGCCGATCTGGCGCAGCTCATGCAGGATGCGGATGAGGCGGCCGGTATCGCGCGTGTGCAGCCCGATGGAGGGTTCATCGAGTACGTAACAGGCGCCCACCAGTCGCGATCCCAGACAAGTAGCGAGCTGGATGCGCTGCGCCTCGCCGCCGGAGAGCGTGGCCGAGAGGCGGTCGAGCGTCAGATATTCGAGACCCACGTCATTGAGGAACTTAAGGCGCTGGCGGATCTCGACCAGGATCTTCTCGGCGATGGCGGTTTCCTGGGGGGAAAGCTGCAAGGCATCGAAGAATGCCACGGCGTCGGCGATGTTCATGCGCACCACGTCTGCGATGTTGCGATCGGCCACGCGGATATAGAGCGCTTCCTTGCGCAGGCGCGCGCCTTTGCAATCGGGGCATTGCGCATAGCCGCGATAGCGGCTGAGGAAGACGCGGACGTGCACCTTGTATTTCTTGGTTTCGAGGAAATCGAAGAAACTGCGGATGGCGGCTTCGACGGTTTCCTTTTCTTTACCGGTGAGGTCGCAGAAAGGGACGTTCATGCGCACGTTTTTGGCGCGCGCCGTCTTGCGGAAGTTGCCGAGCCAGGAACGGTATTTGGGCTTGGTCCAGGGATCGACTGCGCCTTCGTCGAGGGTGCGGTTTTTGTCGGGGATGACCAGGTCCATGTCGAAGTCGATGGTATTGCCAAAGCCTTGGCAGCGGGGGCAGGCGCCGAATGGGTTGTTGAAGCTGAACAGGGGCGGTTCGGGGGAGGCGAAGGTGAGTCCGCATTGCTTGCAGGCGAATTTCTCGCTGAAGCGCAACTTTTCGCGCAAAGGGCCGTCGGGCGCGGCGTTTTCGAGCACGATCTCGCCCGATTCGCGATAGGCGATTTCGACGGTATCCACCATGCGCTGGCGCAGTTCAGGGCCTTGCTCGGCGGGGATGGCGAGACGGTCGACCAGCACGAAGACGGACTTCGAGAAATCGATATCGAGGAGCGATTCGGGCGTGGAGAATTCGAAGGTGCGGCCGGCTTGATAGAGGCGATTGAAGCCCTTTTTGCGGAGGTCGAAGAGGTGGTCGCGGAGGGCTTGCGTGTTGGGGTGGGCTTCGGGGGCGCTGACGGGAAACAGGGCGTACCAGCGGGAGCCGGGCGGCAGGGCGAGCAGGCGCTGGGCGACTTGATCGACCGTGTCGCGCTCCACGCGCGTACCGCAATTGGGGCAGAAGGTACGGCCCACGCGGGCGAAAAGCAGCCGGAGAAAATCATAGCACTCGGTGGAGGTGGCCACGGTGGAGCGGGGATTGCGGCTGGTGTTTTTTTGGCGGATGGCGATGGCGGGGGCGATGCCGTCGATGTCGTCGACCGCGGGTTTTTCCATACGCTCCAGGAACTGGCGGGCATAGGCGGAGAGCGACTCGACGTAGCGGCGCTGGCCCTCGGCGTAGATGGTATCGAAGGCCAGGGAGGACTTGCCAGAGCCGGAGACACCGGTGATGACGGTCAACTGATTGTGGGGGAGCGAGAGCGAGATGTTTTTAAGATTGTGGACGCGCGCGCCGCGAATCCGGATGTATTCTGGCAAGGTCATTTTCAGTATAGAACATACGATGAGCGGGCGCATTCGGGAACGGACGGCGAAAAATAAGTGGTTTGTTTGCTGGCGATTAAGAAAAATTGACGGAACGAAGTGGGGGGGGTGGCTGCGGCGAAGGATCAGCGAAGCCAGGCGCGCGTTTCATCCGATTTGAGGCTAGC